>Ga0209467_1002100_pt1 | contig 14915 bp, 8 predicted proteins | sample Higcelwee11metaG_FD_187175 | JGI IMG/M metagenome (GOLD analysis project Ga0209467, IMG submission 187175) | Freshwater pond sediment microbial communities from the University of Edinburgh, under environmental carbon perturbations - High... | ecosystem: Environmental > Aquatic > Freshwater > Pond...
AGGCTCTCTTGCACTTCAGCGCTCAACATTCCCACACTTTTCAGATTCTTCGCGTTGCGTTGTTTTACCCACGGCGAAATAAACCGGGTGAACAGCCAGATAATAACAGCCGGAGCAAGAGCCGCCGCCCCAAGTTTTAAATTGATGGAGAGCAGAAAAATCGCGGCACCGGTCATGATCATGATGAAACGGATGAACTGCATGAGCGACTGCGAAAAAAACTGGTTGATTTTATCGGTATCGTTGTTGATTCTCGAAATGAGGTCGCCGGTTTTGTTCTGGTTAAAAAAATCGAGCGGCAACTCTTGTATCTTCTGAAAAACTGAATTCCGCAGGGTGTACAACATGCGCTGCCCAACGGTTCCCATCAGTTTCGACTGAATATACCCGGCGAAAAGTGAAACAATGAACATAACCAGCATAATCCCACTGAACACCAACACGCCGTGAAATTGTTTGGTTTGGATGAAATGGTCAATGGTATATCCGGTCATGATGGGGCCAAGAAGACTCAGCACCGCCGAGATGGTCATGGCAATAAAGGAGATCAGCAGAAGCCTTTTCTCCTCAACCAAGTGGGCAATCAGCGTCTTCAACGAACTGAACGTCGATTTCTTTTTGCCAGTTGCTTCCGTTATCTCATTCAAATTATAGTTCATAGTGGCTGGTGCTTTTTTGTGAATTATAAATTTGAACGTATTCCGGACAAGTCTCCGACAGCTCTTTATGTCTGCCAGTAGCAATCAACTCACCCTCCATCAGCAGGATAATCTGCTCGAAATTTTTCACAGGCGCTATTTTTTGCGTAACCGAGATCAATGTCAGATCGGGATAATTCTTCCTGACATTTTCGAGTATCTTCTTTTCCGTTTGCCTGTCGACACGAGCAGTAAAATCATCGAGCAATAATATCTGCGGATTGAGCGCCAGCGCCCGTGCCAGCATGATCCGCTGTTTTTGCCCACCCGAAAGACTGGTCCCCCGTTCTGAAACTATGGTATCGAGATGCTGCGGAAGGGTTTCGATGAACTCTTTCAATTCAGCCGTTTCAATAGCTTTTTCAAGCGACTGATCGGTCACCGTTTCGCTAAATGCTATGTTTTCACGCAGGCTCATGTTGAACAGCACACTGTCCTGAAACACAAAACAAATCTGGCTGTAAAACGATTCCTTTTTATAATCTTCCAATTTGATTCCGTCGAACAGCACTTCACCCGTTGCAGGTTTGATGAGGCCGGTAAGCAGGTAGAGCAGCTGGCTTTTCCCCGCAGCCGTTGGCCCGATGATAGCGGTTTGTGAACCCGGTGCAATGTTTATCGACATCTCCTTCAGTACTGGCTTGTCGTTGTACGAAACGGTTATGCTTTTCAGTTCAATTTTCCCCTTCAACTTCGACGTTACCGTTCCCTCATCGGCGGGATCGGGCGCTTTCATTACCTTTTCAATCCGTTCGTACGAAGCGGTGGCCTGGGCAATCAAATTGCTCATAAACCCGATGATCATGATGGGAAAGATCAGAATGGCCACATAACTGTTGAACGCTGCAAAATCGCCAAGCGACAGGGTGCCCGAGATCACATAATGTCCACCCAGCGACAGAATGGTAAGTGTAGCCATGTTAGAAATGAAATTGATCAACGGGATCAGTGTTGCGAACAAAGTAAGGATCGAGATTCCAATATTTTTCGCTTCGTTACTGGCCGCGATGAATTTTCCATATTCAATTTGTTGCGAATTGATCACCCGGATAATGGCCGAGCCCAAAATACTTTCGTTGATTACTTTGTTGAGCCAGTCAATCACTTCGCGCGACTTTCGGAATAAAATACTCACCCTTTTAAAGATGAAAGAAAATAAGAAGGCAATGATCGGAATGATGGCAATTACAGGTAGCGCCAAACGCCAGTTTATGGTCAGAAGCAGGATGCAAGCCCCGATGATAACAAATACCGAAGAGACAATGGTCGATACCGCCTGGGCTACAAACATCTTCACCGAGTCCATGTCGGAGGTAAGGTTGGTCAGCAACTTGGCCGGGTTCGACTGCTGGATGAATGAGAAACTTTGTCCCGATATTTTATACGAAAGCTTTTTTCGAAGGTCGAAAGCCACCCGTTCCGAAGTAAAGGTTTGGATAACCGACTGAAGATAGGAGAAAAGAAAAATGATGGACGCGGCAACCAAAAACTCAACAATCATCGTTTTCCACGAGAAATCACCATGCGTATAGGTATCTATACCGTGTGATATAATCTTTGGAATGACCAGGTTTGCTGCATTTCCAATCAGGGTGAAAATAATCAAAATCAAAACAATCCACTTATAAGGCTTTAGCAGACTGAAAATATTAACTTTATCTTTCTTATCCGGAACTTTACGGAATTGATTGTTTCCTTTGTCCATGAAACTATTCTTTTGGATATGCAAAGAAACCGAAATATCAGATATAAGTTTATAAAAAAAACCTGGAAACTCATTAATTTGACCATTGATGCAACATGGACAATTGGATTCATTGTTTTCGAAACAAATCATTCCTGGTTATGGCCAAATGGTTCTTTAAAAACAATTTCAAAGCATCGTCCTGTTTATAATATCAATTATTTAGTTGGTTACATCAATCATTTTATTTCAATTAACAATATTTATTCCACACAATCCATTGCCTTAATTTCAGGACACAATATTTATCGTGCATAATCAATTGCCTTACTTTCAGGGTACAATATTCATCGTATATAATCAATTGCCCTAATTTCAGGACACAATATTTACATTGAATAATCAATTGGATGAATGATATTTCAAACTATATTTATTTGAATTCTATTTAGAAAGAGTTATATTTAATGTAAAAAAGAGTCGTTATGGAAAGAATAGCTGTTTATACAATGGTCAATCGCGAAATAAATCGCAGGCATTTTACCCCGGCTGATATTGCCCGGAGTTTGAAACTGAACCCGTCAACCATTTTTGGAATGATGAAGCGCACCAATATGGATGTGCAGCGGCTGGCCCAATTCTCAGCAATGTGCGAGTATAATTTCTTCCGCGAAATTGCCGAGATGCTGCCTTACGTAGACCCTGCCCCACAGAAAACAGAATCGGCAGCACAAATAGTAGCCGGGCTGAACGAACGCATCAAAGAGCTGGAACTTGAGGTGAAGATCCTGCGCCAAACGCTGAGGGAGATTGTGGCAAAGTAACTTTTCAGGTTCTAAAGGTATTGCAGATTCTAAGTTAACATGAGTTCGATCTAAGCACTTAAAAAACAATAAATATTTTTTTATAAGTCTGGAAGACTTGAATATAAATAACGTCGGGTGAAACCCGGTGAAATTCGACCTGAAATCTGGAAGAACCCTAAATGGGTTCAATATCATTGCATTGTTGAGCCCTGTTAGGGCTCAAATGTTTTATTGCTTTCATTCCACCGGGTTTCACCCGGCGTTATTCAAAGTAAATCCTTTCAGGATTATAAACCTCATCCCTAATTTCACTTCGGAACTTACTTTTTACAAAACAGAAAGCCGCCCCTTGTTCAGAGACGGCTTTCCTAATGACTATTTTCTAATGACTTATTTCTTATACACTTTCTTGTACCCGTAAATGGCTTCGTCGCCCAGTTCTTCTTCAATGCGGAGAAGCTGGTTGTATTTGGCCATACGGTCAGAGCGGCTTAATGAGCCTGTTTTAATTTGACCACTGTTGGTAGCCACGGCAATATCGGCAATGGTCGAATCTTCTGTTTCGCCCGAGCGGTGCGATGTTACCGAAGTATAACCTGCACGGTGAGCCATTTCAATGGCATCGAGCGTTTCGGTCAATGTTCCAATCTGGTTTACTTTAATCAGAATGGAATTTGCAGCTCCCAGTTCAATCCCTTTCTTCAGATATTCCACATTGGTTACAAACAGGTCGTCGCCAACCAGCTGGATTTTGTCACCCAGTTTTTGGGTCAATGCAACCCATCCGTCCCAGTCGCCTTCGCTCATACCATCTTCAATCGAATCGATCGGATATTTTGCGGCCAGTTCTGCCAGGTAATCGGCTTGTTGTGCTGAAGTCCGTTTAGCACCTGTTGCCCCTTCAAATTTTGAATAGTCGTAAATACCATCTTTGTAGAATTCTGAAGCAGCACAATCTAACCCAATTGTAACATCAACACCAGGTTTGTAACCTGCTTTTTCAATGGCCAGGAGGATGCTTTCCAATGCATCTTCTGTACCTTTCAGTGTAGGAGCAAAGCCACCTTCATCGCCCACCGCCGTGCTTAAACCACGATCGTGGAAGATCTTCTTCAGACTATGGAATACTTCAGCGCCCATGCGTAACCCCTCGCGGAACGAAGGAGCGCCAACCGGACGGATCATAAACTCCTGAAAAGCAATCGGCGCGTCGGAGTGCGAACCTCCGTTGATGATGTTCATCATTGGAACGGGCAATGTTTTAGCGTTTACTCCCCCAATGTAGCGATACAATGGTAACTCAAGATAGTTAGCCGCAGCTTTGGCAACTGCCAGCGAAACACCTAAAATGGCATTAGCGCCAAGGTTGCTCTTGGTTTTGGTGCCGTCGAGTTCAATCATTTTTTTATCAATCATCACCTGATCGAAGGCGCTAAAACCTTCCAGTTCGGGGCCAATGATTGAATTTACATTTTCAACCGCTTTCAGCACACCTTTACCCAGGTAACGGCTCTTGTCTCCGTCGCGCAATTCAATGGCTTCGTTTTCGCCGGTCGAAGCACCAGATGGTACAGCAGCAATCCCTTTAATCCCGCTTTCGAGAGTCACCTCTACTTCAACAGTTGGATTTCCACGTGAATCCAAAATCTCTCTTCCTACAATTTCTTCAATATACATTGCTTTTATTTTTTGAATGTTAAACTAATATTTATCAGGTTATTTAAAAATCAAAAACTGAAACGAACTGATCAATATCAGCAATCAGCATTGTTTCGCTGCAAAAGGAACGAAATACTTGAAAAAATGTTTTGGATTTTCGTTATAAAATTTGACGGTTGAAATTAATTCGATTCAAGTTCTTTCTTTTTCTTGTCATATAAATTTTCGAGCCGCTGTATCTTACTGGGCTCAATATTCATTGATCGCAATTTTTCCAAAACTAATGAGGCATTTTTTAAATCGTCGTTCAATAAACACAGAATGTATAAATTATTGTTGTTCTCAAAATCATTCTGATCTAATTGATAGGCCTTCAAGCTATAGGTATAAGCCAACTTGTTTTCCTTTTGTGTGAAAAAAATCATCCCAATTAATTTATCGGCCTTTGCCGTTTCTTCGATTTTATTCGCTGAAAACAGCAACTCTTTTGCCTTCTCAAATTCCCTTTTTTTCAAAAGCGATTCTGCCATCGCGATCATTTCATTCGCCGAAACAGCAGGAGCCGCCGGCTTTGCTTTTTCCAACATTGATTCTTTTCCTAATTCAGGAATAGACTGTTTGATGAGCCCCATAACCCTTTTTTGATTCTCCGTGTCGCCAGATTCCTTATAGGCAACATAAAGAGGCATTAAAACCTTCTCGGGTTTATCGACAGGTGTAATAATTTTAAACGCATGTTCAAGATTATTAATCGCTGTTTGGGTATCACCAATCTTCAATTTTAATGTTCCGATCATGTAATAATAGAAAAAGTTCTTCTCCATTAAAGGAGCAGAATTAATAAGTTCAAGCGCTTCGGAAAATTTCTGTTGAGCGATTAAGTATTTTGATGCATCAAAATATAAATCGGCTATATAGGGATGCAATTTAATTAATGCCAAGTATTCTTTAAAAGCTTTATCGTTCTGCCCCAGTTTGAAATAATGTTGGGCGACTTTAATGTGTTCGTCTTCAATATGCCTTGTTTCATAATCACCCGTCAAATAAGCAAATGCTACCGAATCGACGTAAGATTCGGGACGATAGGTCTGCACAAAAGTTTTCAACTGATTTTCTGGCCGATAGGGCCATCCAGCCTTTAGCGATTTTATATTTAATTCACCCAATAGGCTATCTAATTCTGTAAATCCCCAATGATTTCTATAATAGAGAGAGGGTTTAATCTTGGCCGCATTCCAGTTTTTAGAGATAAGTTTGTTCTCTCTTAACGTGTTGAAGAATGCATCAGCCATTAAGAAATAGCCATCAATATTGGGATGCAAATGTTCAATGATCAGATTATTCCCAATGAGTTGATTTGGTGATTCCATTTCAAAAACCCTTTTCATTGGGACCAAAGGCAAATTATTTTGTTTGCAAATGCTTTGAATCACTTCATTTATTCTTTCAGGAGATCTAAATCTTATGACATCAAGATCCTTTGCCTGATAATACAATTCTTTTGCTTCCTTGACTTTTCCTTCAGCCTCAAGCCTTTTTGCCTCATTAAATACATCGATAGCCGAAGGTGTCCCTGCTGATTTAAAAGGCTCCTGATCTTTGATATTATTAACCAATTCACTCATTACAACCGGGATATTCTTTTTATGAGCTTTTTGAACCAGCTCCGAAATATTTTTACTGAATTGTTCAATCCCGGCATTAAACTGAGGCGAATTAATCAATATGTCTTTATCTTTTGCAATTCTCGACATGAGTGTACCGTCATCACCCTGATCATTCTTAGAAAGAATCATGCTTCCTTTCATTATTGAATTCTGGACCAATTGAAATGATCGTAATTTACAAAGCTTTAATCTTAACTTTTTAATCCAACGGACATTTCCACCTCCTTCAACTGAACCAACACCCAATGCGCCATAATACTCGTTGTGACCGCCATAAAGAAGAATTAAATCGGGTTTCTGATCCAAAACCTCACCCAACATATCGATGTAGCTATAACTATTGATGGCGGAAGCAGAAAGATTAATTACTTCAATACGCTTATCAGGAAAGGCATCCTGCAACCGATAATACAGTATGTTAGGGAAAGAGTTACCTGCCTGATATGGGAAACCCCTGGCTGTTGATTCTCCAAATACGAATATTCTAAAGCAGGTGTCTGGTTTTTCGATTAAAAAAATATCGCTCGTTGAAGATGTCCGTTCAAATTTTGAAAAGTAACGAAGATTTACTTTCCCATTTATTTCGTAATAACCTGAATAATTTACCGATTTAACGAAAAGGGACAGATCATTACCATAGTTGAAAATTCTTAAACCAAATTCAATGATGAATAAAAACAACAGCGTGATGATGAATAAAACAAGATTGAAGATCAATCTTTTCCTGCTGTTAATCACTTGTCCATTTGGATTTTCACTGGCTCGAAGTAATTTATTCATAAAATGGGTTTTTAATTTATAAACGAATGATTTATTTAAAAAAAAAGGTTGCTTAGAATTAAGCAACCTTTTTCACTATTTAAAAAATTCTTATTTTACAAATTTCTGTGCGAAATCGTTGCTCTTTACAATATAAACACCTGATTTAAGATCAGAAATTGCGATTGAGCCATTACCATTGATAACTGATTTGCGAACAAGTGTACCTTTAACATCATAAATGTTAACAATACCGCTTACGTTTTTAACAATCAATACATTGTTTGCTACAAATGCAGAAGCTTTTACAGCGTTATTTGATTTAACTGAAACGTCGACACCAGGCATAGCATAAATAGTCATAACTCTTGTGTTATTCCAGCCACCATCACCAGTAGCGATATCTTTCCAGTAACGTTGTTCTGTTCTACCAGCAGCAGTGCCATCTGTATTGTCACCAACAGCATTTTCAAACCTGAAGAATTTGTGATCCCATACTGGATCCATACCGGCTTCTAAAACAGCATAAGGTAAAATCATTTCAATTACATACTCAGTAGCTGAAGTTTCAGAAACACACTGAAAACCAGCATCACCAGTTAAACTTGCAATTGACCAAGTGTTAGCACCTGAATTACCATCGTTAAGGGGTTCGCCTTCACGTTGGGTTCTGAGCTGCCAGCAACCTGTTTTGTATGCACCTGCAGCTTCAGTTACTGTATCCAACGAAAAGAAAATTTCGTTGCAATCTCTTGTATAACTGTCTGTAAGTACAGTTGCATCGTTGTTAGGAGTTGCATCTTGAACAACAATTGCATAATAGAAAGCATCTGTACCAGCCATTAAACATGATTTTGCTGTCATACCAGTAGTTGTACCTGCAGGATTTCTTGCAGTCAAATCAATAAATGGACCCCATGGATCATCAACATCATCGATATAACCATCAACAATAGGAGCTTTAGCAGCGCTTGGAATAACAGTTTGTCCTTGTGCTGATACAAAAGCAGCAACAATAAAAAGTAGAGTAAAAATTTTTCTTGTCATAATATTAGTTTTTAAGTTAAGAATTTATTTTAGTTATTAGAAACATTGAAGGCAAATGTAATTTTTTTTTTTTAAAATCACTACTACCAATTAAAGAAATGAACGTTAAAAAAATATTTTTTTTGAAAAGCGTATAAAATACATTTAATCAATAAACATTTTTGTTTTAAATAAAATTTGTAATGAAGATAATTTGAATTTAGGCTAAAGCTTCCCTTGAAAAACTATTGAATCATCCGACTCATTTTTAAATCGCCACAAGAAGCTCATTAAAACTTTTCTAAAAAGAAGGCTTTAGCCTAAATTTAAGTATCATCAAACTGTAAAGAACTTTAACAAATAAAATAAACCCAACGATGGTTTAATAACCCTCGTTTTGAATTAATTTGTTTTCACCATAGGTCGAGTTGATTTCTGACTGTGGTATCGGGAAAAGCCCTTTTGTTTTTGTTCCAGGAGTACCTGTGCTGTATCCAAGAGGTCCCAAAACATCATCAGCATTAATGGCATCACCATCTCCAACCCAACGTACAAGGTCAAAATAGCGTTCACCTTCCAATGCAAGTTCAAGACGTCTTTCTGATTTTACATCAACGAGAGTAACTGAACTCAGTTGGGGTAAATGAACACGACCTCTTACTTTATTGACATATTCCAATGCTTTTCCCGCATTATTTGTACGAACATAAGCCTCGGCCAACAACAGATACACATCAGCTAAACGCAAAACCACATCGGGATTACAAATCCTTTGCCATGCACCACCACCCATATTGTTCGGATCGGGATAGTGTTTGCCATCATAATACCCATCTTTGGAGAAGGTAAACGTAATTGGGGTCGATTTCCCCATTTTCCGGTCGTAATATGCCTGCAATGAATCCTCGAACATGACCGTTGAATATAAACGAACTTTATCGTTTGCATTAATAAAGGCATCAACCAGAGCTTGTGTAGGCTGATTGAAACCCCACCCTGAAGTTATTGAATCGTTGAATGTTACCGAGCCTCTGGCACCAAAAAGGTAACAATCGGAATTACCCTCACCAATTATACTGGAAGAATAATTAATTTCAAAAACCGATTCAATACCATGCCTGTTTGTTCCTTTAAAAATTTTCCAAAAACCGGGTTCAAGAGCATAATTGGAATTATCGGCAATCGGGGCTAAAACCTCAATGGCTTTGTCGTATTTTTTATGATACAAATACACTTTACCCAATAAAGCCTGGGCACTTGCCTTCGTTGCATATCCATAGGAATCAGTCTTGCTGGATTTTTCATATAAATCGCCACTGGCGATCGCTTCTTCCAACAAGGATTCAATATAAACATAAGTATCCTCAATAGAAGAGCGTGCAATAATATCGGCTGGAAGCGGAACATTTTTAATTAATGGAAGCCCTCCAAACATTCTGCATAAATAAAAGTAATAAAATCCCTTCAGAAATTTTGCCTGGGCAACAGCACTCTTTTTAGTCTGAGTATCAGAAGCAACATTATCGAGAATAAGATTGGCCCTGTAAATACCCATAAAATATGTTAACCACATTCTTTCAAGGTTAACTCCAAGATCTGATGCTGTTAATGTGTATGTGTCGGCCTGCTGATAAGTGGCCTGGTCGCCTGGTCCACCACCTGCGGTATATGCGTCATCAGAAGCAAAATTTCCCCAGGTTTTTAAAGAAGCTCCCCACACTTGTTGCGGATATTTCCAACACCACCCCATTGGATCGTAGGCAGCCATTAATGCATTTGTTGCCTGATCGTCGGTTTTATAGTATTCGGAGGCCATGTCCTGGGTAGATGCTATATCTAATGCACTATCCGTACAGGAATAGCTAATTAGGAATATAGCAACCAGGCTAAATAATTTTATAATTGTTTTCATATTTCTTCTTGTTTTTAGAATGTTACATTTATACCTGTTGTGAATGTTCTCGATGCGGGATACAGACCACGGTCAACACCATTTGTGCTGGGGTCAGATGCCACAACCTGACCAATTTCAGGATCGGTACCCGGGTAGTTCGTCAACGTAAACAAGTTTGTTCCCGATACATAAACTCTTATTCTGCTGATTCCAATTTTTGAAGTGACTTGTTTAGGAATGGTATAACCCAAGGTTACACTTTTAAGCCTAAGATAGTCACCATCAAACACGTTATTATTACTCCAGCTAAAGTTAGCCATCGACATTCCGTATCTTCCCAGACCGGTTGAAGCCCGTGGCATCAGTTTGGTTGAAGAGGCATCCTTCCAAGCATCGTTATAATAATATTCTGGTTTATTATATAAAAGCCTGTCGGTACGCATGACCGCAAAGAACAATTGATTCCCTGTAACACCCTGAGCGGAAGCACTGAAATCAAAACCCTTATATTCCATGTACAAGTTTAAACCAAAAGTCCAGTCTGGCATCGATTTTCCGAGGTAATTGTTTGCGTCCTCACCATTAATTTGTCCATCATTGTTTGAATCAGCATATTTCACATCACCAGCAATTGCTTTTTCCTGATATGCTTTTCCACTTTCATTCTTATACTCAGCGACTTCTTCATCGCTATTGAAAACTCCAATTGCCTGGTAACCTTTGTAGTAATAAATCGGATACCCAGCTTCATAGCGAGTTACAGCGTCGTTTGTACCAATCCTGAGTCCATCGACAAAAGTTCCTTCAGAACCATAAGATAAGACTTCATTTTTAAGATATGAAGCATTCAACGAAGCTGTATATTTAAAGTCGCCTGCAAGTTTCCTGTACGATAAGTCAAACTCAAAACCTTTATTTTGAACTTCACCCGAATTTACAAATGGAATATTGTTAAAACCAAGATAGGTAGGAACAAGTGCGTTTTGAGCCAACTGATCAACCGTTCTTTTATCAAAATAATCGACGGCAAAAAGAAGTTTATTATTTAACATCATCATTTCAACACCAAAGTCAGATTGCTGGCTGGTTTCCCAGTGTAGTTGCGGATTTGCAGGATTTGCAGGAACAGCAGCTGAAACCAAATTACCCGCTCCATCGGCGTAGTAAATGCCCGATGATTCCATAACAGAAGTATACTGGAACGGAGAAAGTACTTGTTTGTTACCATTTTGTCCCCAACTATATCTGATTTTCATCGAATTTATAAATGTGATATTATCGGTGAAGAATTTTTCTCTGCCGATATTCCATCCCAATGAAAAAGAAGGAAATATACCAGAACGAAACTCAGGACCAAACAAAGAAGAAGCATCACGTCGGATATTAACCTGAGCAAGGTATTTTTCTTTGTAATTATAGGATACACGTCCAAAATAAGAGTTTAGAACTTCAGAATAGTTATTTACGATCTGACCTCCTGTTGGATTGTTAATAATCGTTGGATCGTTAATATCAATTGTACCCATACCTCCGTTAATCAACGGAATATTGTTTGAAGAGCTATTTAATGTATTGTAAAAATAGGCATAATCGACACTATTGTGGGGAACACCAAAACTGGTTACATCCAAATAGCTTGGTATAAACCTTTCATAAGAAAAACCAGCTAATGCTTCAATTGAATGATCGCCAAAGGTCTTTTTGTAAGTAAAATAATTCTCATAAGTGTACCTGAAAAGTTTCTGGTAGGTATTTCTCAATGTAGAATTTGAAGTATCATTTATACCCATTTTCTCTTCATTATAATAGAATTTTGGAGAAAACACATTATTATAAATCAAAGAATAATCAACAGCGAGTTTCGCATTAAAAGTAAAGTCTTTTAAAAATTTAATCTCAGCATTGATATTACCTAAAATTTTGTCGGTAGTCGTTGTATTATGCGTGTTATAGATCTGAGCAAGAGGGTTGGCAGCTTCGCCAATAGTTACCTCCGACAAATGGAAATATCTACCTTCATCATCTTTTATCAAAGCGTTAAACCTTTCAGGGTCGTTTGCTTCTTGAACAGGTGAAGGAAGTTCAGATACATCGTTGTAATATACAGGTACCGTAGGGTCAAAAAACATTGCATTTGACACTACCCCGCCAAATTCGCTCGATTCATTTAAATTATTCTTTTTTGAACGAGTATAAGATACTCTGGCACCAACAGTTAACCAATCTTTTATTTTTGAATCACCGTTAAAGTTGAAATTATACCTGGTGTAATTGTTTTTATCACCACCAATAATACCATCCTGAGAGAAATAAGTTCCACTTAAAAACATCTGACCCTTTTCATTGGCAGATGAGAACGAAACGTTGTGTTCGTCAACCGGTGCGGTGCTGATAATTTCTTCCATCCAGTTTGTGTTAGATGCAGTACTAGCCCAGTCGTCGTAATATTTCATTTTAGTAATGTACTTGGTCGATGTGGGATCAGCTTTTGATTCATGCACATAAGCTTGTCTCTGATAATCAATATACTCTGGGCCGCTCATCATCTGAACATAATTCGATACCGATTGAATTCCATGATAGTAATTGTAACTTACTTCCGATATTCCTTTTTGTGCTCTTTTGGTTGTAACGATAATTACACCGTTTCCACCTTCAGAACCGTAAATGGCCGAAGAAGCGGCATCTTTTAATATTTCAATTGATTCAATGTCATTTGGTGAAAGAAAATCAATTCCACTGGTTTTGATACCATCAACAATATACAAAGGATCATTTTTACCATTGGAGCTGTTTCCCCTGATTTTTATTGACATAGCTGCACCTGGCGATCCAGATGTCTGTGCGATGTAAACACCGGAGGTTTTACCCTGAAGAGCCTGATCGATACGTGCAACATTTACGTTGCCAATATCTTTAGCTTCCATTTTAGATATAGATCCAGTCACAAGACTCTTTTTCTGGACACCATATCCTACAACCATAACCTGATCCAGATTCTGGATCTCTTCCTGAAGAACTACATCAATCGTAGTTTTTCCTGCAATTACAACTTCCTGTGTAATATAGCCAACATACGAAAACACCAATATATTTCCCGATGCTGGTATGGATATTGAATACTTTCCATCCATATCAGTCAAAATACCTTGTGATGTTCCTTTTAATTGTATTGTTGCACCAGGTAATCCGATGCCGGTTCCATCTGCTACTTTACCAGAGATAGTTCGATTCTGGGAATAACCTTGAATTATTAAAAATAATAATACAAGAAAAATTGGAATTTTTTTCATCATTATTTTTTTGGTTAAATTATTAGATTCGGGCGAAATTACAATATTGGAATGAATATTCAAATCAAATAATTCATTTTATATTTATTCTTTCTTTGACCCAAACCATGGTGTGTTCCAAATCAATAAGGCCAATTTTCGACTAAATTCATTCCTGTAAAAACCACGAATTCTCCTAATTCTGTTATAACCAATGCGTAAAAATTACATTAACTCAATTTGGCTATCACAATTTCAAAAAATAAGAGACAAAATTTATGAAGTTTTTTCTGTTTTGATCATTAAATATTTTACCTAAAAATTATTTTGAAGATAGAATTCATTCACATTTCTGACAAACTTTGAATTTATTTGTTCGGGATATTCAATATCGGTAAGAAATAACCCCCCAGCTTCAACTGACGCACCGGCCTTTCCCCTATCTTTCGCCTCAATAATGGAAATAAAATCAGGAATCGATACTTTTCCCCTCCCAACATCGATTAATGTCCCTGTAATCGCCCTGACCATATTCCTTAAAAACCGATCGGCCTTAATTTCGAAAATCAACAAACCGTTCTCTCTTTTCCATTCAGCCTTCATTACCTTACAGAGGTTTGTTTTTACGTCGGTATGAAGTTTGCTGAACGATGTGAAATCGTTGTAATTCAGAAGCAGGGCCGCCGCTTCGTTCATCCTCTCCACATCGAGGGGGTAATGGCACCTGGTGGTAAACTCTTTTCGAAATGATTCTTTGTGCTCCGACAAGAAATAACGATAAGTTCTCGAAAGGGCGCTAAAACGGGCATGAATATCGGCTTCAACTGGAAATATCTGAATAATGGAAATATCGTTGGGCAAAAAGGAATTCAACTTGGCTGTTAATTTCAGAGGATCAACCAAGCCCTCAGCCAAATTAAAATGGGCAACAAAAAATGATGCATGAACCCCGGTATCGGTCCTTCCGGCACCTGTAACATCAACTTTTTGCCCTGTCAATACAGAAAGACCCTTTTCTAATACCTCCTGCACAGTCAGGGCATTGGGTTGTACCTGCCAACCATGATAGTTGGTGCCGTTGTAAGCCAGTTGTATTAAGTAGCGGTTCATCCTTCTCTTATTATTTAATACGTTTGAAAAAACACTGAGCACTGAGAGAGTGGGTGCTGAGAAAATGAGCGCTGAGAGAATGAGCGCTGAGAGAATGAGCGCTGAGAGAATGAGGATGGGATCTTCTGCATAATTTTATCTATCATATTGCCCATTTTTCCGAATGTTTTTGCATGGTAACCAACATCCCAATAATGTTCTCATAATCCTGATCTAATGAATGATAGGTGCTTTCAGTAATGTATTTGCAACTTAAGGCAAAGTCAAGCCAGTTTTGTGTTTCTCCTGCTTCGGCTTCGCTTTCATTCAATTTATTTGAAAATGATTTTGGATATTTCCG
>Ga0209467_1002101_pt1 | contig 14913 bp, 15 predicted proteins | sample Higcelwee11metaG_FD_187175 | JGI IMG/M metagenome (GOLD analysis project Ga0209467, IMG submission 187175) | Freshwater pond sediment microbial communities from the University of Edinburgh, under environmental carbon perturbations - High... | ecosystem: Environmental > Aquatic > Freshwater >...
AGTGGATCCCCAGCTCGTCGAGCTTGCGGGCGATGCGGATCTTGTCCTCGGTGGTGAGGTTGAGTTCCTCCGCCTGGGAGCCGTCGCGCAGGGTCGTATCGTAGACGCGGACGTGGCGCATGGTCATCCTTCCGGTTGGCGTTATCCGACGAAGGTCTGGTGCAGGGTGCGCACCGCCAGCTCGGTGTACTTGTCCTCGATGAGGCAGGAGAGCTTGATCTCCGAGGTGCTGATCATCAGGATGTTGATGTTCTCGTCGCGCAGGGCGCGGAAGGCGCTGGCCGCCACGCCGGAGTGGTTGCGCATGCCCACGCCGATGACCGAGACCTTGCTCACGTTCTTGTCGAACAAAAGCGCCTTGTAGCCGATGGCGGCCTTGAGGCCCTCGAGCAGCTTCAGGGTGGCCTCCAGGTCGGCGCGGGCCACGGTGAAGGTGATGTCCGTGCGGCCTTCCTTGCTCGGGTTCTGCACGATCATGTCCACCAGGATCCTCTTCTCCGCGATGGGCGTGAAGATGGAGGCGCAGACGCCGGGCTCGTCGATGACGCCCACCAGCGTGACTTGCGCCTGGTCCTTGTCGTAGGCGACTCCGGAGACCTGGACTGATTCCATCATGTTGGCGTCCTCCTGGGTGACGATGGTGCCGGGCTCGTCGCTGAACGTGGAGCGCACGTGCACCGCGACATTGTATTTCATGGCGAATTCAACGGACCGGATCTGCAGCACTTTCGCGCCCATGCTGGCCATCTCCAGCATCTCCTCGTAGGAGATGCGGTCGAGCTTCCTGGCCTCGGCGCAGATGTTCGGGTCGGTGGTGAAGACCCCGGGCACGTCGGTGTAGATCTCGCACATCTCGGCGTGAAGCGCGGCCGCAACGGCCACGGCCGAGGTGTCCGAGCCGCCGCGGCCCAGCGTGGTGACGCGGCCGTGCTCGTCCACGCCCTGGAAGCCGGCCACCACGAGAACGTCGTAGTCCTCGAGCATGGCCACGAGCTTCTCGTCGTCGATGCTCGCGATCCTGGCCTTGCCGTAGGCGTCGTTGCTCACGATGGGCACCTGGAAGCCGAGCACGGAGCGGCAGTTGATGCCCTCGTCCTTGGCCATCATGGAGAACAGCGCCACGGAGATCTGCTCGCCGGTGGACACGAGGCTGTCCATCTCGGCCGGATCGGGGTGGGGCGACCACTGCTTGGCCAGGGCGATGAGCCGGTTGGTCTCCCCGGCCATGGCCGAGAGCACCACGATGACCTTGCCGCCGGCCGCCAGCGGGCGGCGGACGTTGTGCAGCACCTGGCGCATGCACTCCAGATTGCGCACGGAGGTGCCGCCGAATTTCTGGACCACAATGTTCTTCATCTTTTTAGAACCCTTGCTTCCAATGGTTGAGGCCTTCGGCCAACTCCGCCAGCAGGGCGGCGGCCGCCTTTCCCCATGCACTGATTTTGAGCGCCCGTCCAGAGGCAACTGGCTCCCACGCGAGCAGGAGCGCCTCCGGGGGCAGCTCCTGCCGAAGGATGTTCTCCGCCCACTCGGCCACCACCAGGCTGGAGGGGTCGTCCACGAGCTCCAGGAACTCCTCCGGGGCGGCGCCGTGTATGCGGTACAGGTCGAAATGCGCGACCTTGGGCCTGGTGGGGTAGAGGTTCACGATGTTGAAGCTGGGGCTGGCCACCTCGGCGGCCTCGGCCCCGGGCAGCGCGGAGACGAGCCCGCGCACCAGCGTGGTCTTGCCCGCGCCCAGCGGGCCGGAGAGCAGCAGCGCCGGCGGCTGCGGCAGCGGCGCGAGGGCGCGGCCGAGCGCCGCGCCGAGCGCCAGGGTGTCCTCCGGCGCGGGAAGCAAAAGCCGCACCATCCCCTCCGTCTACTTCGGGTGCTCCAGGAGGGTGCGCAGGATGTCCTCCTTGCCCACCACGCCCACGAGCCTGCCCGCGTCCACCACGGGCAGGGTGTAGAGCTTCTCGTTGACCATGACGGTGGCGATCTCGTCGATGGGCGTCTGCGGCGAGACGGTCCTGGGCGCGCTCGTCATGGCCTGGGCCACCTTGGCCGCGGCGATCTTCTGGATCTCGCGCTCGAAGTCGTCGCGGCTGGACAGGGCGATGAAGCTGTCCAGCAGGGCGAAGACCGAGGGCAGGGTGACCTGCTTCTGCTGCGCCACGAGGTCGCTCTGGCAGAGCACGCCCACGAGCTTTCCGGCCGCGTCCACCACGGGCGCGCCGTTGATCTTCTTTTCGATGAGCAGGGCCGCGGCGGTGCGGATGTCCGTGTCCGGGGACAGGGTGACCGGGTCCGGGGTCATGATGTCGATGGCCTTCAGCATGGGGTTTGCTCCTTGAGGACGTGGGGGAGTGCGTGCGCGATGTCGCTGGCCAGGTTGCCCCGGCCCGGATACTGCCGTGAAAGCTGTCCGCCCGCAAGGGCGTGCCAGAACACGCCGAGGCAGGCGGCCGCCACGGGCGGGATGCCGCGCGCCAGGCAGGCGGCCATGACTCCGGCCAGCACGTCGCCGCTGCCGCCCACGGCCAGGTTGGGCGCGGCGATGGCGCAGAGGTTCAGGAAGCCGTTCTGGCCCACGATGGTGCCCGCGCCCTTGAGCACCAGCACCTGCCGGTGCTCGGTGGTGAAGCGCCGCGCCGCGGCCGGCCGGTCGGCCTGCAGCCCGGCCATGCCCTCGCCGAGCAGCCGGGCCATCTCGCCCGGGTGCGGGGTGAGCACGGCGTTCTGCGGCAGCTCGGCCATGAGCGCCGGGGCCTGGGCCAGGTGGTAGAGCGCGTCGGCGTCGAACACGCAGGGCGGGGCCCAGACCTTGGACATGTCCTCGCTGAAGTGCCGGGCGAAGGCCCGGGCGAAGCCGGCCAGGAACGCCGCCGCGCCGGGGTCGCGGCCAAGGCCCGGCCCGATGACCACGGCCTCGAAGCGCGCCAGGTGCGGCAGGAGCTCCTCCAGGCAGTCCGGGCTCCAGCGCGGGCCTGTGCCCAGGGGCAGGGCCATGAGGTCGGGCATGCCGGCCTTGACCTCGGCGAGCACGCCGCGCGGGCAGGCCATCGTCACCAGCCCGGCCCCGGCGCGCAGGGCGGCCAGGCCGCAGAGCTGCGCCGCGCCGGAGAGTCCCTCGCTGCCGCCGATGACCAGCACGTGCCCGGCCTTGCCCTTGTGCAGGTCCGGCGCGGGCTGCCGGAGCAGGCCGAAAATTCCCTCGGTGATGCGCTGCTGGCGCGCCGGCGCGACCGCGGCCCGCGGGATGCCGATGCCCCGCACCATCAGCCGGCCGGTGTACACCGCGGCGTGGGGCAGGGCCGTTCCCAGCTTGGCCGCGTGGAAGGCGACCGTGGCGTCGGCGCGCACGGCCTCGGGCCTGGGCATGCCGGTTTCGCCGCAGAGGCCGGAGGGGATGTCCAGGGCGAGCACGAAGCACTCCTCGCCGATCATGTTCATGGCCTGAACCAGCGCCAGCGCCTCGTCCGAAAGCTGGCCCCTGAACCCGGTGCCCAGCAGGCCGTCCACCAGGATGTCCGGGGCCGGCAGGCCGTCCAGCGTCCGCACGGCTCGCGCCGGGTCCAGGCGGCGCAGCTCCACGCCCGCGCGGCGCGCCAGGTCCAGGTGGTACCGGGCCTCGCCCTTGTAGCCGCTCCTGGGCCTGGTGTGCAGCACCAGCGGCTCGGCGCCCTCGTCCAGCAGCCGGCGGGCCGCCACGAAGGCGTCGCCGCCGTTGTTGCCGCCGCCGGCGATGAGCAGCGCGCGCTTTCCCGCGAGCGGGCCGAAGGCCCCGCGCAGGGCGTCCAGGGCCGCGGCCCCGGCGTTTTCCATGAGCAGTTCGGGCTTGAGGCCGAAGCCGCGCATGGCGGCCTGGTCCCAGGCGGCCATCTCGGCGGGTGTGGGCAGGGGCTCGAACATCGGTCCTCCAGGACGCGTTGAACAGGACAGGGACGGCTACAGGGGGGCGCCCTCCAGGATGACGACTGCGGCGGCCACGTCGCGGCCGTGGGTCAGCGAGACATGCGCGCGCAGCACGCCCATGGCCTCGGCCAGCTCGCGCGCCCGGCCGGTGAGGCGCAGGCTCGGCGCGCCCGAGGGCAGCCGCGAGACCTCGATGGAGTGCAGGGTCACGCCGCTTGCGAAGCCCGTGCCCAGGGCCTTGGCCGCGGCCTCCTTGGCCGCGAAGCGCGCGGCCACGAAGGGCGTGGGATCGCCGGCGGGCAGTTCGGCGGCCTCGGCCGGCGTGAGCACCCGCGCCGTGAACCGGCCGCCGAAGCGCCTGATGGACGCCCGGATGCGGGAGAGTTCGGCCACGTCCAGTCCCATGCCCAGGATCATTTCCGCCTCCTGCTCCTAGTCCGCGAAGCCGGCCAGGATGTCGGCCATGTCGCGCACGGCCCGGCGCAGGCCCACGTAGGCCGCGCGGGCCACGATGCTGTGGCCGATGGAGTACTCGCAGATGCCGTGCACGCGCGCGAAGGGCAGCACGTTCACGTAGTTCAGGCCGTGGCCCAGGTTGACCTTCAGCCCGAGATCCTGGGCCTGCCGGATGCCGTGGAGGATCTTCTCCAGCTCGGTCTTTTGCGCGGCCGGGGTGCGCGCGTCGGCGTAGTGGCCGGTGTGGATCTCGATGTACTGCGCGCCGGTTTTTGCCGCGGCCGCGATCTGCGCCGGGTCGGCGTCTATGAAGAGGCTGGCCTCGATGTCCGCCGCGAGGAGCGGGGCGAGAAAGGCCGAAAGCTCGCCCTCGCGGCCCAGGCAGTTCAGCCCGCCCTCGGTGGTCAGCTCCTGGCGCTTCTCCGGCACCAGGCAGACGGTCTCCGGCCGCACGCGCAGGGCGATGCCCTGCATCTCGGCCGTGGCCGCCATCTCCAGGTGCAGCGCGGTCTTGACGGTCTGGCGCAGGAGTTCCACGTCGCGGTCCTGGATGTGGCGGCGGTCCTCGCGCAGGTGCACGATGATGCCCGCCGCGCCGCCCAGTTCGGCCTCGTGCGCCGCCGGCACGGGGTCGGGCTCGATGCCCAGGCGGGCTTGCCTCAGGGTGGCGATGTGGTCCACATTGACGCAGAGCAGCGGCATGGAGTCCTCCGAAAGTTTGGTGAAAACGCAGTCTTTTCTTACCCTCTTGCGCGGGCGATGGCAACCGCGCCGCGCTTGTGCGACAGTGAGCGGGCGGCAGTGAGCCCAATGAACCCCGAAGGGGCCCAATGAACCCCCGAAGGGGGCGCGTTGACAGCACCCCCGGCTTGAAGGTACCCCATGCGGGCGCACGACCCCTGATCCACGCAGCAAGCCCAAGGAGCCCCACGCATGAACGTCTGCATCGTCGGCACCGGATATGTCGGCCTGGTCACCGCGGCCTGTCTCTCGGAGATGGGCAACCACGTCACCTGCGTGGACGTGAGCGAGCAGGTCGTGGAGACCCTGCGCGCCGGGCGCATCCACATCTTCGAGCCGGGCCTGGAGGAGCTGGTGCGCCGGAACACGGCCGAGGGGCGGCTGGCCTTCACCACCAGCCTGGCCGAGGGCCTGGACGCCGGCGGCGACGGGGCCGACTTCGCCTTCATCTGCGTGGGCACGCCCTCGGGCGCGGACGGGATCTGCGACCTGTCCTTCGTGGACGCCGTGGCCTCGGAGATCGGCCGCATCGCCAGCCGCCCGCTCATCGTGGTCAACAAGTCCACCGTGCCCGTGGGCACGGCCGACCGCGTGCGCGGCATCCTGGACCGTGAGTTGGCCGCGCGCGGCGTCGCGCTGGACATCGACGTGGTGTCCAACCCCGAGTTCTTGAAAGAGGGCGACGCGGTGCAGGACTTCATGAAGCCCGACCGGGTCATCGTGGGCGCCGGCGACCCCAGGAGCGCGGAGATGCTCAAGGCCCTCTACGCGCCCTTCGCCCGCAGCCGCGAGAAGCTCATCATCATGGGCGTGAAGAGCGCGGAGATGACCAAGTACGCGGCCAACTGCATGCTCGCCACCAAGATCAGCTTCATCAACGAGGTGGCCAACATCTGCGAGCGCGTGGGCGCGGACGTGTCCGAGGTGCGCCTCGGCATCGGCTCGGACCGGCGCATCGGCTACGAGTTCATCTACCCCGGCGTGGGCTACGGCGGCTCGTGTTTTCCCAAGGACGTGAAGGCGTTTTTGGCCACCGCGCGCGAGGCCGGGTACGAGGCCGCGCTCATCGACGCCGTGGACGCGGTGAACAGCCGCCAGAAGGTGCTGCTGGCCGAGAAGATCGTCAAGTATTTCGAGCCGAAGGGCGGCGTGACCGGCCGCACCCTGGCCCTCTGGGGCCTGGCCTTCAAGGCCAACACCGACGACATCCGCGAGGCCCCGGCGCTGGCCATCATCCGCGAACTCACCGGCCGGGGCATGAAGGTCAAGGCCTTTGACCCCGTGGCCGCGGAGCGCGCCCGGCTTGAGCTGGCCGGCAACCCGCTCTTCGAGCTGGCCTCCGGCCAGTACGAGGCCCTGTCCGGGGCCGACGCGCTCGCCGTGGTCACGGACTGGAACCAGTTCCGCAACCCGCATTTTGCCGGCATCGCCCGGCTGCTGGCCGAGCCGGTGATCTTCGACGGCCGCAACCTCTACTCGCGCTCGCTTTTGGAGCGCTTCGGCATCCGGCACGTGGGCATCGGCCGCTAGGTTAGAACCGGTCGCGGACCACCCGCCCCTCGTCGTAGCGGTCCTCGCCCTTCTTTTCCTCGGCCGGCCGGCCGATGGGGATGAACGAGTGCGGCGCCACCCCGGCCGGGCAGTTGAAGATGCCGGCCAGCGCCTCCACGCGGTCCATGCTCGGGTACACCCCGGTCCACACCGCGCCCAGGCCCAGCGCGTGCGCGGCCAGCAGCAGGTTCTGCACCGCCGCGGCGCAGTCGATGACCCAGTAGCCCTCGTACTTCTGTTTGCGCGTGTCGCCGCAGACCAGCACGGCCAGCGCGGCCTGCGGGGCCATCTTGGCGTAGGGGTGCGCGCGGGCCACCTCCTCCAGGAGCGCGCGGTCGCGCACCACCACGAACCGCCAGGGCTGCTGGTTGCCCGCGCTGGGCGCGGCCATGGCCGCCCGCAGCAGGATTTCCACCTGCGCGTCGTCCACCGGTCCCCCGGCGTACTTGCGGATGCTGCGGCGGGTGTGGATGGCTTCCAGGACGTCCATGCGAACCTCCTTGCGGTTGCGGCGTGGCGGATCAGGGCCGGGCGGCGTGGGCGGGGTCCGGGCCGGCGCCGGTCTCGGGCACGGCGTATGTCCTGCCGCGCCAGTCGCTCCAGGACACCAGCCGGCCGTGTGCGTCGGTGTAGGCCGTGAACTCGGCGAAGGCCGGCCGCGCCTTGAAAATCTTGCCCATCACCGGGCCGGAGTTCACGAACACGGCCTCCACGAAGCGCCGTGCGACGAGCCCGCCGGGCCCGCTGGTGTCCGGATACTCGGCCGGGTGCTCGGCGAACCAGGCGAAGGTGCGGAAGATGCTCGCCTGCTCGCCCAGGCGGAGCAACTCGGCGCGCTCGGCCTTGCGCAGGCGCAGCACAGGGTAGGGCCGGGAGGGGTCGCGGATGTCCGCCGTGGTCAGCGTCAGCTCCGGCCCGGACTCCAGCATGACCTTCCAGTACCAGGGCGAAAGCGCGTCCGGGGCCAGGGTCACGCGGTCGTAGACCGTGCCGCGTTCGTGGAGCAGAGCCTCGTAGCGCGCCTGCATGCCCAGGCGCACGGCGTTTCCGGCCAGCGGGTAGGCGATGAGCAGCGCCAGCCCGGCCAGGGCGGTGCGCAGCGTCAGCCGGGGGGCGAGCCGGCCGGCCAGGGCCAGCAGGAGCAGGCTTGCGGTGAAGCCCGGGTCCACGATGAACACGCCCTCGAAGCTCACGCGCGCATCCGAGAAGGGCGCGAGGAGCTGCGTGCCGAAGGCCGTCGCCGCGTCCAGGAACAGGTGCGTGGCCAGCGCCAGCGCCGAGGCCAGGAAGCCCTGGCGCAGGGTGAGCCCCGCGCCCAGGCGGCGGCCCGCCCAGGCGAGCATGAGCGCCAGGAGCGGCAGGGCGAAGATGGAGTGCGTGAGCCCGCGATGGTGCAGCAGGTAGGATTCCGGGCCGAACCAGCCGGCCACGCTGTCCAGGTCCGGCAGGTTGGCGGCGGCGATGCAGAGCAGGGTGAGGCCGCGCGCGGTGGAGCCGGTGCGCGTGAAGGCCGGGCGCAGGGCCTGGGCCGTGAGCAGTCCGGCGGCGAGGTGGGTCACGCTGTCCATGCGGCCAATCTACTCGAGGCCGGGCGGAAATGCAAAGCGGCCCGCTGTTGACCTTGGCCTCGATGGCGGGTAGTTTGCCAAGGCCCGGCACCGCCGCGAGCCAGACTTCCAGGAGCATTCCCGCATGCGCAAACCGTCCATCGGCCTGAGCCTCGAGGGCCTGCCGTCCATCGGCCTCTTCGCCTTCGCCACCCTGGTCTTCGCGGCCATGGGCTGGTGGCTCTTCGCGCTGATCCTCTTCGTCGTCACCTGCTTCGTGGTGCACTTCTTCCGCGATCCCGAACGCGTCGCGCCCGAGGACTACGACGCCGTGGTCTCTCCGGCGGACGGGAGGGTGGTCAAGGTGGACTTCGCGCCCGATCCGGTCAGCGGGCAGATCCGCCAGGTGGTCTGCGTGTTCATGAGCGTCACCGACGTGCACGTGAACCGCGCGCCCGTGGAGGGCAGCGTGGAGCTCATCCGCTACATCCCGGGCAAGTTCTTCAACGCCAGCCTGGACAAGGCGAGTACGGACAACGAGCGCAACATCGTGGTCATGGGCCGCGGCGCGGAGCGCTTCACCGTGGTGCAGATCGCGGGGCTCATCGCGCGGCGCATCGTCTGCTGGGCCGAGCCCGGCGACATCCTGCGCCGGGGCGAGCGCCTGGGTCTGATCAAGTTCGGGTCCAGAGTTGACCTCTACCTTCCGGATGGCTATGCTGTGAAGGTGTACGTGGGCGAGACGGTCCGCGCCGGCGAGACGGCCATCGCCGTCCGCAAGTAGGCGCGCCTGCCCCGCCCGGGAGCCGAGATGTCCAAGGAAAAACCGTTGCCGCGCCACAAGGGCGTGTACATCCTGCCGAACCTCTTCACCACGGCGAGCCTGTTTCTGGGCTTCCTGGGCATGGTCTACGCCATCGAGGGGCAGTTCGAGTACACGGCCATGTGCATCCTGGGCTCCTGCCTGTTCGACGGCCTGGACGGCAAGATCGCCCGGCTCACCAACACCACCAGCGAATTCGGCGTGCAGTTCGACTCGCTCGCCGACCTCGTGGCCTTTGGCGCGGCCCCGGGGCTCATGATGTACCAGTGGCAGCTCTCTGAGTTCGGCACGCTTGGCCTCATGGCCTCGTTCCTGCTCGTGGCCTGCGGCGCGCTCCGGCTGGCCCGGTTCAACGTGCAGTCCGCCGTGACGAGCAAGAAGTTCTTCGTGGGCCTGCCCATTCCGGCCCAGGCCAGCACGCTGGCCTGCCTCGTGCTCTTCGTGCCCTCGCTGCCGGAGCAGTGGGCCGCGGACATCCTGCCCACGGCCAGCCTCGTGCTCGTGTACGTGCTCTCCTTCCTCATGGTGAGCACCATGCGCTACGCCTCGTTCAAGGAGTATGGCTTCATCAAGGCGCACCCCTTCAGCTCCATGGTCACGGCGATCCTGCTCTTCGTCATGGTGGCCTCGCGCCCCAAGATGCTCGGCTTCCTGTTCTTCATGGGCTACCTCGTCAGCGGGCCCATCTACACCATGTTCATCCTTTCCCCCCGCGGCTCCAAGCTGCTACGCGAGTCCCAGAAGGAACCCTCGTAGGCCGCGAGACCCCCTGTCTTTCCTTCTCCGGCTGGCGGGAGCCTTCTTTCTGGGACGTGTTCACCCCTGGGCGCGGGTGCGCCCGGGATGCGGGCGTCTGCCCGCCGTTCTTGCCAGGCATTCGTGAACCAGATACGCTTTCAACCCGTTTGGAGGACATATGTCAGACCGCGTGTACATCTTCGACACCACGCTCCGCGACGGCGAGCAGTCGCCCGGGGCCACCATGAACCAGGAGGAGAAGGTCAGCCTCGCGCGGCAGCTCGAAACCCTCGGCGTGGACATCATCGAGGCCGGGTTCCCGGCCGCGAGCCAGGGCGACTTCGAGTCCGTGCGCGCCATCGCCGGCTCGGTCAAGGACATCCAGGTGGCGGCGCTGTGCCGCGCCCTGGAGAAGGACATCGACCGCGGCTGGGAGGCGATAAAGGGCGCCGCGCACCCGCGCATCCACACCTTCCTCGCCACCAGCGAGATCCACATGGCGCACAAGCTGCGCAAGACCCGCGAGCAGGTGCTGGAGATGGCCGAGGCGGCCGTGCGCCACGCCGCGAAATACACCCCCAACGTGGAGTTCTCGGCCGAGGACGCCTCGCGCTCGGACTGGGACTTTTTGGCCACGGTTTGCGAGACGGCCATCCGCGCCGGCGCCACAACCGTGAACATCCCGGACACCGTGGGCTATGCCCAGCCCTTCGAGTTCGGCGAGCTCATCAGCCACCTGCTCAAGCACGTGCCCAGCGCGCACAAGGCCGTGTTCAGCGTGCACTGCCACAACGACCTGGGCCTGGCCGTGGCCAACAGCCTCTCGGCCATCCGCGCCGGCGCGCGCCAGGCCGAGGTCACGCTCTGCGGCATCGGCGAGCGCGCGGGCAACGCCTCCCTGGAGGAGCTGGTCATGGCCCTGCACACCAGGCACGAGCTCTACAAGGTGGACTGCGGGGTCAAGACGCGCCAGCTCTACCCCTCCTGCCGCCGGCTCTCGCAGATCATCGGCCAGCCCATCCCGCCGTACAAGGCCATCGTGGGCCCCAACGCCTTCGCCCACGAGTCCGGCATCCACCAGGACGGCGTGCTCAAGAATCCGCTGACCTACGAGATCATGACGCCCGAGTCCGTGGGCCGCAAGGGCACGGACATGGTCATCGGCAAGCACTCCGGCAGCCACGCCATCAAGGCCAAGCTGGTGGAGCTCGGCTACAGTCTCGACGAGCAGCAGCTCGCCCTGGTCTTCGCCGCGGTGAAGGAGCTGGCCGACAAGAAGGAGCGCGTGTTCGACGAGGACGTGGAGGCGCTCGTGCTGGAGAAGGTCTACCGCCGCCGCGACAGGTACCGCATGAAGGACATGAGCGTGTTCTCCGGCACCCACGGCGTGCCGCCGCACGCGGCCATGGTCATGGAGATCCTCGACGGCGAGGCGGTGCAGGCCGAGCGCCGCGCCTCCGCCTTCGGCGAAGGCCCCATCGACGCGCTGTTCCGCTGCATCGGCGAGATCGTGGGCTACAACCCCGCCCTGGACCGCTTCCAGATCAACGCCGTCACCGGCGGCACCGACGCCCAGGCCACCGTGACCGTGCGCATCGAGCACGCGGGCAAGAAATCCGTGGGCCGCGGCACCAACGAGGACATCCTCGTGGCCAGCGCCATGGCCTTCATCAACGCACTCAACCGTTTGGAGAAAATGAGGGAGGAGAGAGAGGAATGTCCCACACTTTAGCCGAAAAAATCCTGCAGGCGCACACCGACGAGGAGATCACGCGCGCCGGGCAGATCGTCAACTGCCGCGTGTCGCTGGTGCTGGCCAACGACATCACCGCGCCGCTGGCCATCAAGTCCTTCAAGGCCATGGGCGCGAAGCAGGTCTTTGACCGGGACAGGATCGCGCTGGTGTGCGACCACTTCACTCCCAACAAGGACATCGCCTCGGCCGAGCAGGTCAAGGTGGTGCGCGAGTTCGCCCGGGAGCAGGGCGTCACGCACTACTACGAGGGCGGCAACGTGGGCGTGGAGCACGCGCTCCTGCCCGAGCTCGGCCTGGTCGGCCCCAGGGACATCGTGGTCGGCGCGGACTCCCACACCTGCACCTACGGCGGCCTGGGGGCCTTCGCCACGGGCATGGGCTCCACGGACATCGCCGGGGCCATGGCCCTGGGCGAGACCTGGTTCAAGGCGCCGCCCACCATCCGCGTGGAGTTCGACGGCCAGCTGGAGCCCTTTGTGGGCGGCAAGGATCTGATCCTGCACGTCATCGGCCGCATCGGCGTGTCCGGCGCGCTGTACCGGGCGCTGGAGTTCTGCGGCCCGGTCATCGACGCGCTCAGCATCGAGGGCCGCATGACCATGGCCAACATGGCCATCGAGGCCGGCGGCAAGGCCGGGCTGTTCCCGGCCGACGCCAAGACCCTGGCCTACTGCCAGGCGCATGGCCGCACCGGCGACAAGGCGCTGAAGGCCGACCCCGGCGCGGTGTACGAGCAGGAGCTGTCGCTCTCGGTGGCCGGCATGGGCCCCCAGGTGGCCTGCCCGCACCTGCCGGACAACGTGCGCGGCGTGGACGAGCTGAAAGGGCTCAAGGTGGACCAGGCGATCATCGGCTCCTGCACCAACGGCCGCATCGAGGACCTGCGCGAGGCCGCGAACATCCTGCGCGGCCGCAAGGCCCACAAGGACGTGCGGCTGATCATCCTGCCGGCCACGCCGAGGATCTGGCGGCAGGCCATGGACGAGGGCCTGTTCGGCATCTTCATGGACGCCGGGGCGGTTGTCGGCCCGCCCACCTGCGGGCCCTGCCTGGGCGGCCACATGGGCATCCTGGCCGGCGGAGAGCGGGCCATCGCCACCACCAACCGCAACTTCCGCGGCCGCATGGGCAGCCTGGAGAGCGAGGTCTACCTCTCCAACCCGGCGGTGGCCGCGGCCAGCGCCGTGGCCGGCGAGATCATCAACCCCGCGAAGCTCTAGAGGAGACAGAGAGATGCTCGTCACTGGAAAAGCGCACAAGGTCGGGGCGCACATCGACACCGACGCCATCATTCCGGCCCGGTTCCTGGTGAGCACGGACCCCGTTGAACTGGGCGCCAACTGCATGGAGGGCCTCACGCCCGGCTGGGTCAAGCGTGTGGAGAAGAACGACATCATGGTGGCCGAGGAGAACTTCGGCTGCGGCTCCAGCCGCGAGCACGCGCCCATCGCGCTGCTTGGCGCGGGCATCCCCGTGGTGGTGGCGCGCAGCTTCGCGCGGATCTTCTACCGCAACGGCTTCAACATGGGCCTGGTGCTGCTTGAGGTCGGCGACGACGTGGCCAAGCTCAAGGACGGCGACAGGCTTGAGGTGGACACCGAGGCCGGGCGCATCAGGAACCTGACCACCGGCGAGGTGGTCCAGTGCAACAAGGTGCCTGCGTTCATGCAGGAGCTGCTCGACGCCGGCGGCCTGGTGCCCTACGTCAAGAAGCGGCTGGCCGAAAAACAGTAAGGCATTGGAGCAGCAAATGAAAATCTGTGTCATGCCCGGCGACGGCATCGGCCGGGAGATCGTCGCCCAGGCCCTGCGCGTGCTGGGGAGAGTGGGGGAGAAGTTCGGCGCGCGCTTCGAGACCGAGGAGGCGCTCCTCGGCGGCGCGGCCATCGACGCCACGGGCGGCCCCCTGCCCGAGGCCACGGTGAAGCTCTGCCAGGCCTCCGATGCCGTGCTGCTGGGCGCGGTGGGCGGGCCCAAGTGGGACACGCTTGATCCCTCCATCCGCCCGGAGCGCGGCCTGCTCGGCATCCGCAAGGCCCTGGGGCTCTTCGCCAACCTGCGTCCCGCCAGCCTGTTCCCGGAGCTGAAGCAGGCCTGCTACCTCAGGCCGGACATCGTGGACAAGGGCATCGACCTGCTGGTGGTGCGCGAGCTGACGGGCGGGGCCTACTTCGGAACCCCGAAGGGGGTCGAGGTGCGCGACGGCGAGCGCGTGGGCTTCAACACCATGATCTACAGCGAGCACGAGATCCGGCGCATCGCCAAGGTCGGTTTCGAGGCGGCGAAAAAGCGCCGTGGGCGCCTGTGCAGCGTGGACAAGGCCAACGTGCTCGACGTGTCGCGCCTGTGGCGGGAGGTCGTGCTGGAAGTGGCGGCAGACTACCCGGACATCGAGCTGTCGCACATGTACGTGGACAACGCGGCCATGCAGCTGGTGCGCGATCCCTCGCAGTTCGACGTCATCGTCACCGAGAACCTGTTCGGCGACATCCTGTCCGACGAGGCGTCGGTGATCACCGGATCCATCGGCATGCTGCCGTCCGCCAGCGTGGGCGAGAAGAACCCCGGCCTGTTCGAGCCCATCCACGGCTCGGCCCCGGACATCGCCGGCCAGGACAAGGCCAACCCGCTGGCCACCATCCTGTCGGTTGCCATGCTCCTGCGCTACAGCGCGGGCGACCTGGCCGAGGCGGCCGAGGCCATCGAGGCGGCCGTGAAGAAGACGCTCCAGCAGGGCTATCGCACCGGCGACATCCGCGAGGCCGGCTGCCGGCTCGTGGGCTGCGCGCAGATGGGCGACGCCGTGCTGGCGAACCTCTAAGTCCTCGGCGCGTCAGCGCAACCAAGCGGGGGGCCGGTTCGCCGGTCCCCCGTGTTCATTGCCAGGCAAAGGGCTCTTTTTCGCGGAACTCGAAGAGGAAGGGCGGATCGGGCGCGGGGATGACCTCGGCGTGCTCGGCCACGATGCGCTGGCTCGGGTTGACCACCCGGAGCGACAGCTCGCGGCCCGCTCCCGCCGTTTTGGCGGCCTTCTTCCCGGCCGCGTCCAGCGGCTCCAGCCGGCCGTAGACCTCCACCCACTGCCCGTCCTGGACGCCGTCCAGCCCGCGCGCCAGGAAGCCCAGGTCCAGGCTGTCCGCCAGGCAGCAGACCACCGCGATGCGCGAGAGCAGGGCCTGGCCGCCCAGGGCCGCCGGCCGCGTCAGGTGTGCGCGCAGGGCGAAGCGCGCGGGATAGTCCGTGCGGCCCTTGTCCAGCATGATGTACAGCTCGGCCAGGTTGAGCCGCAGGTACTCCACGCCGCCTTTGGTCACGCGCGGCCCTTCGGGCTTCAGGGGAGGCGCGGCTTCAACCGGCTGCCCGGTCTGCGTCCCGGAAACGCCCGAAGGGCCGCTGAGGCCGGC
>Ga0209467_1002102_pt1 | contig 14912 bp, 9 predicted proteins | sample Higcelwee11metaG_FD_187175 | JGI IMG/M metagenome (GOLD analysis project Ga0209467, IMG submission 187175) | Freshwater pond sediment microbial communities from the University of Edinburgh, under environmental carbon perturbations - High... | ecosystem: Environmental > Aquatic > Freshwater > Pond...
TCGATGTATCTGATTATCAATTCTTAATTCTTAATTCTTAATTCTTAATTCTTAATTCTTAATTCTTAATTCTTAATTCTTAATTCTTAATTCTTTATTAATATCCTGCCTGTATTTTTACCACCTTAAGCGCGATACTCTTCCCCCCCTGATTAATCCTGAGGGTGTAAACGCCCCCGGCAAGATGGCGACAGTCCAACGGTATACTGTTTCTCCCCGGCGTCATCTCAGGTGCTGAGCTCAGCACAACCCTCCCGCCGGCGTCAATCAGTTCAATTACAATGCTCCGCCCTTCCTCATTATCGAGTTCCAGAACAAAGCTTTCCCGGAAGGGATTGGGCAGGATCCTTACGGATTCCTCCCTGAGCTCTTCTCCTGTCCCTGACTTGATGAAGGAGACGTATGCCGTGTCATTACCTGCATATCCATCTTCCGGCAAACGGCTCATTATGTATATCATATAACTGACATCAGGCTGCAGGTTGACTTTCCGGGTGAAAACCACGTCCACCGTGTCGCCCGGATCGATCTTGATAAAGAAGGTCTCAATAACCGGCTCTCCGTCGTTTATCCGGTAGGCCAGAGGAAAGCTTGTGAGGACATTTCTGCCGAAGTTAATGACGCGGCCGGAGACGGTAACGTCAGTAAGCACAGCTGATGCCGGTGGTGCATAGACAGAATCGATGCTCAGGTCAGCCTCAAGGAAGGATATGTCCGGAAAGGTGATCTGGTCAATCCAGACTGCATCGTTTCCTCCGGAGAGCGAGACATCCTTTCGGTAGACCCATTCCAGGTAATGAACCCCGGGTTGTAACACCAATCTCCGGAGAGCCCACGGTATATCTCCCGATACCTGCATGTCTGCCACGCTGTCAATCCTGAAGATGAGTTCATCATATACCGGTTCAGATGATACCCTGGAATAGAAGGACAGAGTGTCGGCTACAGGATTATTTACGTAGATCGAGAGGATTGTTTCAGTCTTGTCCGGAATGGTTCCTGCCCTGGCGGAGTGGGTGTTCTCGTAGGATGCTGATGAGGTTATGGTCCATGGGTATTCCTCCTTCTGCAGCCAGGGGAAGACGTCAAACCTGTCGAACTCCCATGTCTCGCGGGTTTTACCTGTTCTTAATGACCATGATCCTTTGGCATCGTAGCTTCCGCTTGCAAACTCCACCTCGAAGGGTAAATTGGTGCCGGCCGATGCAAGGTCTGAGATCACTGCCTCAAAACTTATAGTTTTCTCTCCACCCGGCAGAACGGTGCCTGATGGCAGTGCCGGCTCGTCAACTGTCAGCCAGGGCCCTGTTGGCGTGACGGTGACCTGGCCGCTGACAGCGGAGGAACCCTCATTCTTGATCCGTATGTCCAGATTGATTGTCTCTCCCGGATCAGGCAGAAAGTTGGAGTTGCCGGAATGGGCATCGTTGTGCACTGCCGATATTATCTTTAATGCCGGTGCATGCAGGGTCATGTCAATCCCGAACCTGTATTCATCTTCATTGTCAGTGAGCCTCAGTAGCAATGATGCCAGTTCTCCGTCCTCAACCTCATCGGACACTGTGAAGGTGAATTTTCCCATTATGATGTAAGATGCTCCGGGAAGCAATACCCCTATGTTTGCTGATCCTGCCCCGATTGTTATCGATCCGGAGGTCACCGAAAGGTCAGCAGTGAGGTGGAAAGAGGCAATCTGGCCTATGTTTTTGACGGTAACTGTGAGGTCAATCTCTTCGCCGTAATCGGGATTACCGTCTCCGTTGCCGTTTGGATCATCAAGGAACATATTCTGGAGGGTTATGAAAGCACCGGTCACCGGGCCAAAGTAAATCGTCCTGATGAAAGGCACCATATTCTGCCCTGTAACCACGAGAAGACAGGAATCCTTCACCCCGGCCGGGATGGCCAGGGAGACGTTACCTGATGGGCTAACAAACTTTGCATCCCATAGAGTGTCAAAGTCGGTCAGTGCAGCATATGAGAATGGAGCGGAAAAGAAGCTGAGCGCCTTAAGCTCCTGCGGCAAGATGTCGGGAAGCTCTATGTTGAATGTGTCGGGTCTTCCTATCACAGGAGAGAGAGAAGGGTCGCCCAGAAGGATATATGTTTCCCAGTAGTATTTCTTGCGGGGACTGGTGCTTGCGGAGACCGACATATTACCGGAGAAGTTAATCTGGCCCATTGTATAAAACCACTCTCCCGGAGGTTCCATATGGGAATGAAAGAGCCTGTCAAAAGCACCGTAACCTGTGGTCTCGTATGTGTTGTCAAGCGCTGGTGTACCGGGCCCTACAGCCCAGAAATAGTCGTCTACCCAGTATGAATCATTTGTGCAGCCAATGAATCCGATAGCTCCTTTTCCGGCTGTCGCCACCATGGAGGTGCCCAGGCATGGTGAGACGTTGATCTGGGCTGTACGGCATGCATTGGCTATTATCAGCGGATATTCATTCTCATTGGTCAGAGCGTTCACCATTGATGCCTTTAAGACCGGATCGCTGAAACCGGAAGCCTCTCCGTGCCCCGTGTAGTTCAGTATTCCAAGTCCGCCGTTAAACATTACAAGGAGAGAATCGTCCTTGAGCGGCGATTCAGGATAGAGCCACCTGACAGCATTCAGAGAGGTGTCCTGGCTCAGATAGTTTGAATAAACATATTTCACCTGGCCATTCATATAAAGCTCAAATCCGGGGGCATTTCCGGCGGTGGCCAGGGCTCCGGCCCAGAAATTATTGTCCGGTTTATAATTGAATGACTCGTAATCGATAATCTTTTTGACCATGCCCCGCATCTGGGCTGTATCGGATGCCGGAAGCCTTCCTATGAATAGGTCCGGTATATAGTCACCCTCACCGTCAAACTCGCCGTAGTAGAGATCCGAAACATTTGTTGTGCCTCGCGAGGTCGGAATAATCGCCGGGTCACCTGCAATAAGCAGATACTGAACAGGATTACCCTCAGCAAAGGAGCTTGCGTATACTGCGGCGATTCTCCTCTTGAGATCAGCGTAGACTGTATCAGCAGGACCCGATCTCCTGTATATCACTGTGCTCCGTATCCCTTTGAGCATCTTCCACCTGACAAGGGGAGCTATCTGCTTACTGAATGAAGAATCGGTGACGATTATCATTCGTACAGGCTTGTCTGTATAACCCGTTATATATGAATCAGATGCATAACCACCCTTATCAAAGTCAGGTATCTCCGTTTCATCACCCTTTGCAGGTGATGGTTCAAAGCGTATATCCACCTCCATTGAAGTGATAAGGTCAATGAAGCCGCCTTTAGGATCGTAGAAAGCAGGGTAAACTGCAATGTTGGCCAGCTTTTGTCCTCTGTAAATACCTTCGTATGTTATCACCACGGTATCATGTCCAATAATTCCCCTGGTGGCATATATATTTCTGTCCTTGATGGTTACCTTTTCATCCCGGGCCTGGTTTTTGGTTCTGGCCGGCTGTACGGGAAAGAGTTCGGCGTTGCCTGCTCCCTGGTCTGCAAACCTGATCCTGCGGGATGACACACCTGAAAGAGATACTCTCACATCCATACCCGAAGGCACCTCAACCAGGCGACTGTAAACGGGCAGTTCCGGCTTGCCTGTTTCAGAAGTGTGATGATGACCCGGAAGATTCATCCGCAAATATCTGCCTGAAGGGTCGTTGATTCCCCTGAAATGAGGCTCTGCGGCCCGGTATGACATTACTGATGCCCTGGCTGAGGCATTCCCCGCTCCCCTGTCGCCGGCAGACCTACCCTCAGGAGACTGCGTCCGGGCACCGGGCCAGTACACCAGCATGATTCCTGCTGTCAGCAGAACAATTGCCCTGTGATTTACCCTCATAACCTTAATGTCGAAGCCAAGATACTCAAAATATGTCTCAAATCGGATGCCAAAAAGGGTTGCCGACTTAATTCAAATTGAATTTGTATCTTTAACTTTTAATTCAGGGTAATTGTTCAGGGAATGAAGAAGGAACTTCTGCTTTTTATCTTCCTTTTTGCCATTTATTTTACGTCGAGTTCGCAGGTAAACCGGACAGGCACGCCCTTGATCAGCTGGTTTGAGGTTGCCGCAACTCCCGGCGAACTCCTTAACCTGTGCATCACCATGGATAAGCGAGGGGTGATGTACTTCGGGAACGAGTCAAGCGGGATCGTGACATATGACGGAACCACATGGCGATTGATTCCGATGCCTTCTCCTCAAAGAGTGAACGCTCTGATTTCTGATCACAGGGGAGTTGTTTTTGCAGGTGGCGGTTCGGATTTCGGGCTCCTTGAGCCTGATAACACTGGCAGACTGAAATTCAGCTCACTTACCGGCCTTATAAAGGATTCGACTGCCAGAAGCAAGGTAGGATCCGTTTTCTCAGTTACCGCTGACAGTAACAAAGTATTCTTCATCGACGGAAGAAGGCTTTATCTGTATGATATTGAAGGCGATTCAGTGTCGGTAACAGATATGGAGAAGACGTATGGCCTTCGGAACGCAAAAACAATGCTCTCCACTGATTCAAAGACTTTCATTGCTGATGACAGGGAGGGACTCTTCTGGTACCTTGACGGAAAACTGACACGCCTGCCAGGAGGGGAAAAGATACGGATGGTCAATTTTGCCGGACTGCTCCCTTATGACAGTGATAATATTCTGATTGCAACTGAGGAACGAGGATTGGTACTGTTCAATCACAGGACCGGGGTGCTGAATACGCAGTTCCTGAACCGGGATGACAATAACCGGATCAGGAACGGCCCGGTGACTGCTGTCACCCTGCTGCCTGGCAATATGATCGCAGCCGGTCTGGGAGCCAACGGCGGGGTCCTTATATTCAGCCATGAAGGCCAGTTGTTGCAGCACATCACTGATGCCACCACCGAAATCCGGGAGTCGACGGTGACATCGATTTATTGTGATTACAGATCCAATTCCCAGCTCTGGTTCACTACAAGGGGATTCATTAACAGGGCCTATATCTCGCTGCCGGCCCGCGAGTTTGGACGTGCATCCGGTTTAGCATCAGTGGCTTCCGGACTAACGATGTTCGATGACTCGGTATTTGTAGCGACAGATGAAGGGCTCTATAAAAACTACAGGGAAAAAACGGGCACGGTGCGTTTCAGGAGGCTCGAGAGACCTGCCAGAAGGGTTTATGAGATTGTCAGTGCCGGACTACCCGACGGCTCCGTGCTGATGACAGCTTCCGCCGATGGTCTCTGGCAGACAGACACCCGGGGTAAAACCTCGAGAATCCTGGGCGGCGAACACCTGACCGCATTAGGATCAGGCCGTTATGACCCCACCCTGCTGGTTACAGGATCAAATAGCGGTGTTATCAGGACACTGAAATACTCAGATGAGGAGTGGAGAACTGTCAATCCCGGGAACGCAGGTCAGTTTGACGGACCAATTAAGAAAATTATTCAGTTGCGGCAGGATGAATGGTGGATACTTACATCATCTCCCGCATCACTTACGCGTATGCAATGCACCAACTCAGACACCCTGTACATTGAATATGGAAAGGAGCAAGGCCTTGCACGTGACACAATCAGCCAGATTCTAACCGTAGATGACAGGCTTTACGTCTGTACCGGAAAGGGCTTGTGTCGGTATGACGAAGAAAAGGACCTCTTCGAAAAGGACGATGACCTTATCGGGAAGGGGTTTGACAATGTCCACATAACCAATCTTATAAAGACTCCTGAAGGCGATATCTTCATCTCCGGATTTGATTCGCGTAATTTCAATGCGCTTGTGACCACCACCAGCCAGGGACATGTAATATTCAAGCGGCAATTCGACTTTCTCCCTGACCTTGCCACAACAGGAATGGCATATATTGACGGAGATATATGGATAGCCAAGGGAAGAAGCCTCTTCGTCATTGACAAATCGAAGCTGGGATTCAGCTATGGTGCCTTTAATACTTTCTTTACCCGAATCATCACAGGCGGTAACAGGGTGCTTATGGAAGGATCATTTTACAGCATTTCACCCGGAGGAGCAAGGATCCCCACAGCCCTGCAGCCGGAAGGAGTTGATATACCCCTGAGGCACAGCCGGAACAGTATAACCCTTAACTGGACAACAACCTCCTATGTTGCGGAAGATAAGACCGAGTACCGTTACAGACTGGATGACTTTGACTCTGACTGGTCAGGTTGGGACAAAAGGACCAGCAGGGACTATACCAACCTGCCTTCCGGAGATTACACCTTCAGGCTGAAGTCAAAAACAATCTCAGGGCTCGAGAGTGAGGAGGCCACGTTTACCTTTTCGGTCAGAAGAGCCTGGTATGCCTCCCTGGTTGCTATGTTATTATATCTTACGGTCGCAGCCGCTCTTATTTACAATGTTGCAAAACTATATCTCGTGAGGCTGAAGACCAGGAAAAGAAGACTGGAAAACATAATGAAGCAGCGGTCAGAAGCCACCGACAGGGCAAAAACCGAGATGACGGTTCTCGAACAGTATGCCGGCAGGATTCAGCAGGCACTCATGCCTTCTGAAAAGATACTTTATGATGCCGTACGCAACAGTTTTATACTGAACAGGCCTCGTAACAACGTCAGTGGCGACTTCTACTGGATGGTACGCAGGGGCGACAGTTTCTTTGCAGCCGTGGGCGACTGTACAGGCCATGGAGTCTCCTCTGCTTTTACAACCCTGATGGGACTCTCATTCCTTGATGAGATATGTAACCGTCCTGCTATTCTGAAGACATCGGTAATCGTGAGCGAGTTCCGGAGAAAACTTGCCGCTGCCCACAAGAGAACCGGCATTGAGGGAGAACAACCGCCAACGGTTGAACTCTCGGTTCTGTCAATCAATCGTTTGAATGGTTCCATAGGATTCTCGGGAGCGGGCACTCAGTGTTACAGGGTGAGAGAGATGACCGAGGAGGAGATAGCTGAATGGAAGGGCGGCGGAATAAAAGATGATGAGGATATCCTTGCAAACGGGAAGTACATCCTTGAGGCCGTCAGCGGTGACAGGGTGCCGGCCGGGATGCAGCCCAGAAGTGAGCAGGAGTTTACACAGCATGAGTGGAACCTTGAGAAGAACACCTCATACTACCTCTTCACTGACGGATATGCCGATCAGTTTAACGGTGTCAACGGAAAGAAATTCATGAAAAGGAATTTCCGTAAGACGATTCTTGATATCCAGGACTACCCCATGAGCAGGCAGAAGGAGATGCTTGAGGAGCGTCTGAAGAGCTGGATGGGGTCAGCACAGCAGACCGATGACATACTTGTTGTCGGATTTAAAATAGAGTAACGCTACTCCGCTGCCCTGAACTCATCACTCAGCCGGTAAAGGATACCTTTCTCACTGGCCTCCCAGACAATTATCCCGCAAAGAATGAAATCGGCCAGGGTCTTCTCTGCTGTCCTGGAGTTGATGCCTGCAAGAGTCCTGAACTCCGGAAATGAGATCATTTCTCCACCGCGCAAATGGTTTAGCAGCAGGTTTTCCTTCTCCTCAAACTTCAGCAGCAGCCCCCGTGAATTGCTGCTTCGCCGCCACACCTGCAAGATGACCCTGTCAGCCATGAAGTTCTGATCATGCTGCCTGAAATAGGATTTCCACCTTCCATCCTCATCCCTGGCCTTCACCGGTATCACAGCGCTTTTCGGAACATCGATCTCCAGGATATTTTTTCCGTTGACGTTATGGGTCCTGAAACTGATAACCACTTCCGGGTTACAATAAAGCCTGGCTGCTGAATCAATCATGTAAAACTCCTCATCGGAGCTGACCCCTGCAAGTGAGCCGTTATCCCTGACACCGATAAGCAGCTTGCCTCCGTCGCTGTTTGAAAAAGCCGAAAGGGTTCTTGCAATCTTGCGGGGATCAGAGATGCAGTACTTAAAGTCAAGATTCAGCCCCTCACCTTTGGCTATAAGGTTATGAATGTAGCGTGACATACTGATCCTGAGTTTTTTCAGCTGCATGGCAGCATCACTAAAGTAAATTAAAATATTCGTATATTGGTTCAGACACTATGAAATAATAAATTTTGACATATGAAGAGAAGAAACTTTTTGAGATCAGGCCTCGCAGGGGCTGCAGGACTGGCCGTCCTTGACCGCTCTGCCATTGCAGGCAGTGTCAGCAGGGGCAGCAATGAAATCATATACCGGACGTTGGGTAAGACAGGGTTGCAGGTTCCCGTTGTCAGCTTCGGGGTGATGAGATCGGATAACAGTTCCCTGGTGAAGGCTGCCTGGGATGCAGGTATCAGAATGTTCGATACCGCTCACGGCTATATGAACGGAAGAAACGAAGAGATGCTGGGCGGTTACTTCAGCACAGTGCCCCGTGACTCATTTATTATCGCCACAAAAGTCAAGCCGGCAGGCGTTGATCAGAAGACAGGCCTTCCCTCGAAGGATACCACAGCTCAGGATTTCCTTGCGAAATTTGATCTTAGTCTGCAGAGGCTGAAGATGGACTATGTTGACATTCTCTATATGCATTCGGCTGACAGCGCGGAGATGGTCCGGCACAAGGAAATAGTAAACGCAATGCTTGATCTCAAAAAGAAAGGAAGAGTCAGGTTTATTGGAATCTCCACCCACAAGAATGAGCCGCTTGTCATCAATACAATGGCTGAGGACGGCATCTGGGATGTGGTGCTCACATCATATAATTTCAAGCAGACTCATCTCAGTGACATGAACAGTGCTCTTGAGGCAGCAGGAAAAGCAGGCCTGGGCGTTGTGGCAATGAAGACGATGGCAGGAGGGTGGCTCGACAAGGAGAAGACCCGCGCTGTAAATCCGCAGGCTGCCTTGAAATGGGTGCTTTCAAATCCGAATGTTCATACAACAATACCTGGAATAACTGCGTTCGATCAGCTTACCACCGACCTTCAGGTCATGACCGACATCACCATGACTGCCGCTGAAAATGATGATCTGCTGGCCGGCGGTTCTTTCCAGGGACTCTACTGCAATGCGTGCAGCATCTGCAAACCGGGCTGCCCAAACAACCTTCCGATTCCGGAAATGATGCGTGCCTATATGTATGCCTATGGCTACGGAAACCTCGGGATGGCATCGGAACTGATCACGGAAACGGCTGTTATCGCTGATCCTTGTGCCGGCTGTGACAGCTGCACTGCAACATGTGTCAAGGATTTCAATATCAGGCAGAAGATAACGGATATCTCACGGCTTGCAAGTGTCCCTCACGACTTTTTCGCTTAATCAGACTGTATCATGAGATCAGTAAAGATTCTACTCATAACCGCGTTTCTCATTGCATTCTCATGTGTCACATCAGCCCAGGGGCTCTTCCCCGTGCTGAAGGGATACAAGTCAGTGTCTGACTACCCCGTATATGTTCCGGATGACCTGTGGGACTATATCAACGGTGCCGCAGATGCTTACCTGGCACTGGGCTTCATTGACCTCAACATCACAGAGTACACAAAGGGGAGGAATACAATCAAGGCCGAGATATACCGGTTTGGTGATGATGCCATGGCCTTCGGCATGTATTCCATGGAGCGGTCACCGGGATATAACTTCATTCAGACCGGCGTTCAGGGATACAACGAGGAGGGCGTTGTTCACTTCTACAAGGACCGTTATTATGTTAAGATAATGACTCACTCCGGTTCCGTCAAGGTAAATGAGAAGATGAAAGAGCTTGCAGGCCTGATCGCAGGGCGTATTGAGGGAAAGAATGAGTTCCCGTCGCTCCTTAAGCTCTTTCCCGCGGAGGGGTTACTTAAGAATCAGGAGACCTATCTGCTTGAGAGCGTGCTTGGTCACGAGTTTCTCAGGGGTGCCTTCCGGGCTTCATATGAAGTTGCAGGCGACAGTTTTGAGATTTACCTCTTCAATTGCAAAGACGGAGAGGAAGCTTCAGCGATGGCTGCCAGGCTCGCCGGTGACGCCTATACGCCGGGGGAGGAGATATTCAAATATGCTTTTGAGGATGGTTATAACGGCGTACTTCACATTACCCGGCAGGGAGGCAGACTGATAGTAGTCAGCGGACTGGCTTTTGATAAAACAGCTCTGGCAGAGCGATATATAGAACTTATGCTCTGACGTGGATTTCAGCATTCGGATAATAAAAAAAGGTGCCTCAATCGAGACACCTTTTTTATTCTATACAGCCCTGTTTACTTGAGCTGGAAGCTTATAGGAACGCTGTACCAGACGTTGACGGGTTTACCGCCCTGTTTTCCGGGTTTCCACAGCGGGAGCATCTTGATGACCCTTATGGCCTCCTCATCGAGAGACGGGTCAACGCCTCTGACAACGGATACCTGGTCAACGGTGCCCTTGTAGGTCACACAGAACCGGAGTATAACCTTGCCCTGGATGTTATTCTCCTTGGCGAGTTCCGGATACTTGATGTTGTCATAGATGAACCTGAAGAGCTCAGTATCCCCTCCCGGGAATGAGGGCATCTCCTCCACCACAACGAACACCTCCTGCGGTGCCTCTTCCTGCACTTCCTCCTGTACCTGTTCAATGACTTCCACCACTTCAGCGTCTACAACAGTCTCGGCCACGTCGTCAGCGGTCATGAACTGTGCTGCTTCATCGGGTTTGACGGAGTCTACTACCACGGGAGCCACATACTTTACAACCGTCTGCTGTTCTGTAGGCGGTGGTGGTGGCGGTGGTGGTGGAGGTGCGGCATCTTCCTGCTGGAGGTCATTGGCCATCTCGGCTATGATCTCGTTGGCATCCCTGGCCTTTACCTGTGCAATATTCTTAGCCCTGATGTAAGGCACAATCACTGCCGTGAAAACAATTACAAGACCAATGATCATTGATATTGTCATTGTCCTGGAATATTTCCGGCGAAGGTCATAAGCACCGTATTCCTTGTTCCTGTGCTCGAAGACTATGTCATCCAGGCTGGGGTAATGTTTTTTATCTTTTGCCATATCAGTCTCCTTTTATTGTGCTGATCCTGGGGCTGTGACCGGGGCAATGCCAATAGCAGCATTAACCAGGTTCTCCTCAATCCAGCTGATGTCAGTAAATGTGTAACGGGCTATGCCGACGATAGACATCTCGTCAATGATATCGACGAAATTTCTGTATTTAGATGTCTTGTAGGCTTTTATAAGTACGATTGGCCCTGTATCATCATCCTTTTTCAGCTGACTGATGGCACTTCGCAAAGAGTCCTGTCTGATATCTATCACACCTGCGATAACATCTTTTTCAAACTGGTCAATCTTGCGGAACAGTGCCCTGTTTCTGTCAAGCAGCACCTGGCGTATGCCGGTGGGGCTGAAGTCGGTCTCCTGGAGCACGGTGACAGCCGGATCGGCTTTACCGGGGTACCAGTATACTTTGTCTTCAGGTCCGAGGATAATGTTGAGAGTACGGCTTTCTGCAATCTTCGGAGGTTCAACTAACTCGTTATCCTTGATTTTCTCTGGAAGAACGATCTCCATTACCTTCGGTTTGCTGAAAGCTGCAGTTAACATGAAGAATGTGATGAGCAGACTCATGAGGTCCACCATCGGCGTCATATCCACGTGGGCATCACCCTTCTTGGGTTTCTTCTTGCCGCCTTTTGTTTGCTCTTGTTGTTGAATTTCTGCCATCTTACTCGGTTGTTTCCTCAGTTACTACAATTTCTCCCGCGCCTCTGAGATTGGTGATCAGGTTGAACCTGTTCACGTTCTTATCCTGCAGAATATCAAGCACTTCCCTCACGATTGGAAAATCAGTGTCTGCATCACCCTTGATCATTGTCTGCACGGAAGGGTTTACCTGGCGGGCAAAAAGGATCCATAATGCGAGCTGATTGTCTGCGGAATCGATCGGAATGCCCTTTTCAAGGGCGGCTCTTTCATCCGAGTCCCTGGCGGCAAGGTAGGCTTTCATATCCTGTATGGCCACACCGAATGATGCACCGTATCTTTCGAACTTCCGCAATTCATCATCGGTAAACTCAATGTTGTATCTCTTGCCCATTTCGGCAAGTACTTTGGGCCTGAATTTAAGAATTGTATCAGGTCCGTTGTCAACATTGAAGAATATCCGGTTATCTTTTGCGATGAGTACAGTCATAACGTTTGCATCCATCATCGGTTTTTCCGATACAGAAAAGGGTGTATCAACAGGAGCAGCTTCCTGGGGCCTGAACGTTGCTGTCAGAATGAAGAACGTGAGCAGCAGCGTAAACAGGTCAACCATCGGCGTCATGTCGATTCGTGGTGACTTAGTTGTTAATTTAATCTTTGGCATGTTTCAAATCCTTTCTTTTTAAACCAAAAGAATAAATCCGCTAACTAACTTCTGACGGATGCAGCAAAGGTCTGGGTCAGGCTGAAACCTGCTTCATCAATTTTGAATACGTAATCGTCAATTCTTGATGAGAATAAGTTAAAGAATATGATGGCAAGGGTTGAACCAGTAATACCGAATGCAGTGTTCACAAGAGCTTCTGAAATACCGGTTGAAAGTGCCAGAGCATCAGGAGCACCTGACTGAGCGAGGGCTGCGAATGCGCGGATCATCCCGATAACCGTACCGATAAGACCGACAAGCACTGAGATTGAAGCTATTGTTGAAAGCATCACCATGTTCCTAGAAAGCACCGGAAGCTCAAGAGCTGTTGCTTCTTCAATTGCCTGTTTCATCGACGTGATCTTCTGATCTTTCTCAAGCTCCTTGTCATTCTGGAGAGCACGGTAACGTGTGAGACCGGCTTTCATGACATTGGCAAGTGAACCTTTCTGTTTGTCACATGCAACGATAGCGTCTTCGATCCTGTCTTCTGCAAGCATCTGCTGAAGATTGGAGACAAATACATTGAGTCTGGCTTTACCTTTAACCCTTGAAAGAGTAATTGCCCTCTCGACGGTGAAGATCAAAAGTGTGATGATGATTGTAATCAGGATAGGAACAATAACGCCTCCCTTGTACATCAGGCCGAGAAGGTTCCCCTGCAGTGGATGCCCTTTGTTATTGCCACCTTCAAAGTTCACTGGGTTACCCAGGACACCCTGAAAAATAAGTATTGCAGCAATCAATGCTATTACAATGGTTAGAGGTGCAAAAAGCGATTGCCATACACCGCTGGACGACTTGGAAGTTTTACTCATTTTAGTACTCTTTAGTTGGTTTAATTTTGAACAGTGGACAAAAATAATTATTATGAAATACTTTTACAATAGTAACAGTCAATTAGATGCCATTATAATTAAGAATTACATTCCGCTATTTCTCAAGTGTGGCATTATAAACTCTTCTTTGTGTTACAGTTACTTCAATTGTTTTGTAACCTTTAGCGCCAATGACCAGAATTTCTGATGCTTCGGGCATGACGAACTTGTATTCGCCTCTGGCGTTGGTCCATGCTTCGGCAGCGGTATCCTTTACCCTGACTGAAGCGCCCGGGATAGGCTCGCCAGCCGAATCAGCAATAACGCCGGTGATCTCGTTCGGATGGGCCTTCGGAACAGCGCTCTTCTGGAGCTGGGAGATGTACTGGATGGTCGATTTCGCAGCTTCATTACCGGGTTCAATGGCCAGTATCCTGTTGTTTTCTTCAACGGCCTTGGAATAATCTCCCATGGTCATATACATCGTACTGAGCGAGCTGTGAGCCTTGGTGGCATATTCAGGTGCCAGATTCATCATCCTGTTGTAGTAGGCTTTTGCCTCATCATACCTCTTGGCCTGAAGTGCCTCATAACCCAGATACCTAAGTGCGTCATGGATCTCCTTCACATACTTGACAGAGTCAACGGAAGCCTGTTTGAGGAGAGCCTGGAACTTCGGTTTCGCCAGGCCCAGCTCTGAATCGGGATCCTTGGCAGACGCCGTATTGGCCATCCAGAGGTAACCCTGCAGGTTGGCCGGGTATTTGGCAACCATCTTACTGAAGATCTCATCAGCCTTGTCAAATGACTTGGCCTGATAGTATGCCCTGCCTACCTGGATGAAGTCGTTTTCACCGTCTTTTCCCTTTTCGAGAAGGCGCGACCATGTGGCCGCTGCATCGGCATACCTGCGTGCACCGTACTGAACCGTTCCCTTTTCATAGATGAGGTTCAGATCCTCCTCCTCGGTGAAGTAGATGGCTTTCTCATAAGCCTCGAAGGCTTTATTGAGTTCTGTTTCTGCTTTGGCTATTTGTGCCTTGGCAGCATCTACCTTTGCCTGCAGGGCATCAATGTCAGCCTTGGCCTTTTCTTTTGCCGGGCTCTTCAGTGTGGTATACTTGGCCTGCAGCTTGCTCAGTTCACCGGCATCGTTGTCAGCATCGATTACCATCTTGCTGAAATTCTGATTCTTTCTTGCAAGAATCCTTGAGTAATAAATATAGTCCTTCTTAATGAGGCGGTCCGCATCCAGATTGGCAAAGAGCCTGTCCATATACTGAGCCGCGAGGTCAAAATTACCCTCTTCATAGGCAGAGTATCCTGCGATACGGTTCATGTAAGTCCTGGAGTTGTCAACTGCAAATATCTCCTCCACATTCTTGATGACCTCCTCGTATTCCTTGGCATAGAACAGGGCGTTTACATACCTGATCTTGGCAGGGATGTTCCCCTGTGTCAGTTCAAGATATTTCTCAAAGTATTTCTTGGAATCGTTGAACCGGCCTGCCATAGAATAAAGCTGACCCAGCTCCCTGTATGCGGGGGCGTAGTTCTGGTCAAGTGCAATAGCCTGCTCATAGTAGGGGATGGCAGCCATGAGGTTGCGGCCCTTGACATAGATGCTGCCGATTTTCATGTTGGCTGCAGGCGACTTCAGATCCCAGTCCTGTGCAAGGTTATAGTTCTTGATCGCCTTTGAACCGTCATTCACAAGAATGTAGATGTCACCGGCAATTATATAAACTTCGCTGTTCCTCGGGTCAATCTTCAGAGCGTGCCTGATGAACGGAAGTGCCTTGCTTGTGTCAA
>Ga0209467_1002103_pt1 | contig 14907 bp, 12 predicted proteins | sample Higcelwee11metaG_FD_187175 | JGI IMG/M metagenome (GOLD analysis project Ga0209467, IMG submission 187175) | Freshwater pond sediment microbial communities from the University of Edinburgh, under environmental carbon perturbations - High... | ecosystem: Environmental > Aquatic > Freshwater >...
CCAGAAAAGCGGATCGCGCATGAGCTTGAGATAATTGCCGGTTCCCACAAAGTGCTTTTCGGGAGAAATGAGATTCCAGTCGGTGGCGCTCAACCAGAAAGTGTAGACCAGGGGGAAGAAGACGAAAACGCCGAAAACCAGGAGCGAGGGGAGAAGAAACAGCCCCGCGGCCAACCTGTCCGTCTTCCGGCGTTTCACCTCATGCTCTCGATACGGTGGAAGCCTTCGCGTTTCTGCGGCGAAGCAGATTCTGCGCCGTAGTTTCGTCGGTGACGAGCACGTTGCACCATTTTCCCGCCAGAGCGCCCTCGATCGCTTCCAGCTTGTGCTCGCCGCCAGCCAGGGCGATCGATAGCCGCATCGATCTGAAAGTTTCCTTCGGGACGGCCAGCGTCCGCGATTCCAGAGTCTGGTCGCAAATTTCCCCGTGAATATCGAAGAAATGTCCGGCGATATCGCCCACCGCATTTCTTCCTTGCAGCTCATCCAGTATCTGCGGGCTCATGTAGCCCGTCTGGTAGAGCGAAGATTTCTGATTGATGCTTCCTATTCCGAAAACGCCTATATTCGCGCGCTGCGCGGTTTCGAACGAGTTCCTGATTCTGGTATCGGCCATTATCGAATTGAGGATCTCGGGCGAGTCCACGAGCATCGGAACGGCTAGAGAAATAGTTTTCGCCTTGAAGACGGCCGCCATTTTAGAGATGATGAACTCCGCCCTTGTGGAAAAATCGGCGACATCCATGCTGCCGTTCAGCTGGCAGATGGTCAGATCCTTGACGCCATTGTTTTTCAGGTTCCGGGCGCAGGCAAGAACCGTGGAACTCCAGGATACGCCGCAGACGTCGCCATCGCGCATGTTTTCACCAATGAAATCGGCAGCATACTCTCCGATGGCTTCTTTTATCACATCGTCGGCGTTAAGGTTCACGGGAGCGATGACTGCCGCGCTCAATCCGAAAGCCGTCTCCATCTCCAGTTCGAGCTCGGCGAAGGTGACTTCCGTGGGAGAGTTTATCTTAAACTGGACGATCCCCGAGTTTCTCGCAAGCTTGAGGTGCCGCGAGACGCTTTGCCGAGAAAGCCCAACCCGCTGCGCAATTTCGTCTTGATCGAGATTCTTCAGGTAATAAAGCATCGCGATTTTCACAACCTGGCGTTCACTGTATCGCATAGGCTCCCTCAAAGTGACAATATGCTCACTCATTGATATTATGTAACACTTACATTCGATCTGGAGTATAAATTGCTATTCCTGGTCTGTCAACTTTCTACCGCAAGGAAAATTTTACCGTCCCAAGACATCATAAATTACTGTTGACAAACTGAAAAATGGCATTTAGTATTACATTAGATCATTTACTGAGCAAATGCTCACTTTATGCAGCCGCTGAGTCTTCTAGGGATACGCAACACAACAACGCTCGCTTTCGAAAAGTTTCCATAGAGTTCTTGCATGCTTTTTATAAAAGGAGGATTTTTATGAAAAAGCTCTCTTTGGCTATCGTGTTCGCATTGCTCGCGTCATCGCTTCTTTTCGCTCAAGCGGAGAAAGTACAGAAGCTCACGTTCTTCAGGCTGTCGGCGGCATCGCACGACACCTACTGTCTGCCGCTTATCGAGGAGGAGAACCCCGATATAAAAATCGAGTCCGTCGTAGTCACGAGCGGCGGATACGAAGCGCTGGCGAGCAAAGTTCTGCTAGCCTGCGCGGCCGGGACGCCGCCCGACTTCGCGATGACGGGATACTCGCTCATCAAGACCATGGTGGAAAGCGGAAACTCTGTCGAACTGGATCCCTTCATGAAAAAGGATCCTGATTTCGATAGCAAGAGCCTCTTCCCGGCCATGCTCAACCTTGGCAAGGTAGACGGCAAGCAGTATCTCATCCCGCTCGGAACAAGCACGCCGATCATGCTGGTCAACAAGGACTTGTTCAAAAAGGTCGGACTGGACGCGGACAACCCGCCGAAAAGCTGGGCGGAAGCCGAAGCGGCCTCCAAGATATTGAAGGACGCGGGCTATATGGGATCGCTCTGGGGCTGGTCCATCACCGGCAACTGGATTTTTCAGACTTTGGTGGAAAATTCCGGCGGCAAGCTGGCCAATGCCGACGCTTCAGTCCTTATGTTCAACCAGGATCCCGGCCTCAAAACCATGACCTACCTCCAGGACCAGGTGAAGAAGGGCTACATGCCCGTGACCGATCAAACCTTGGCGACCTTTGCCACGGGGAAGCTTGGAATGCTCATCGATTCCAGCTTCCAGCGAGTGAATACGCCGAGCATGGTGAACTTCCCCGTCGTCTTCGCCCCGCTTCCCACGCCCACGGGTTCCTTGCCCCTGGTGCCGGCCGGCGGAAACGGTGTCATGATGTTCGCCCAGGATCCCAAGAAACAGGAAGCCGCATGGAAATTCATCAAGTTCCTCACCAAGGAAAGGGCGAGCATGATCGTCGGCGAAAAGAGCGGCTACACTCCGGCTAATGAGGCTGTAATCGCGAGCCTGAAGGTGAAATACGCCAACGACAGGAATTTCGCGATAACGTTGGACCAGGCCGCGAGAGTGACCCCCTGGTATTCCTGGCCGGGCGAGAATGGCGGCAAGATCAACAAGGTGCTGCGCGACATGCAGGAAGCCATCCTGCTTCAGAAGATTACCCCTAAAGCCGGTCTGGACAAGGCAGCGGCCGAAATAAAGGCGCTTCTGTAAGTTCGTCGCCCCCCCCCACGGATGCGGTCAGTCGCGGCCAGGCGCCGCCGCCGACCGCATGAGGGGCGACTAATCGCGGGCACAGGAGCAAACGATACGTAAAATGCTGAAAAATAAAATCAAAGACAACGTTGTGTCCTTCGCGCTCATCTTCCCCTCATCGCTATTTCTGATACTCTTCATTTTCAGCCCCATCGTGTATTCTATAATCCTGAGCACGCAGCGCTACCGCCTGGGATTCAAGATGCGCAAGTTCATCGGCTTGAAAAATTATGCGACACTGTTCAATTCTCCCGAGTTTTGGGACTCGCTCCGGATAACCGCCATATATACGATTTTCGTCGTCGTCATTAGCATACTCTTGGGATTATTGCTTTCCGTACTGATTTCGCAGAGAAAGAAAACCGGCATGATGTGGCAGATAACGTTTTTTCTGCCTGTGGCGGCGACCATGGCAGCGATGGCGATCGTCTGGCGATTCATCCTGGATGACAACTTCGGCTTCCTGAACAACCTATTGAGGGCTTTCGGCGGTACCGGCAGGGACTGGCTGCGCAATACCGATACGGCGCTGGGAGCCACGATCCTGATAAACATCTGGGCCAACGCCGGCTACGCGATGGTATTCTTCATCGCGGGACTCCTAAACATACCCGACGAATTGTACCAGGCCGCGGCCCTGGACGGCTCCAACCGGCTCCAGAACTTTCGATACATCAGCTGGCCCCTGCTTTCTCCCTCCACCCTGTTCATAACCGTCATCATGACGGTCAGGGCGCTCACGTCCTTCGATACGATAAAGGTCATGACCAACGGCGGACCCAACAAGTCCACCCAGATCCTGTCACTTCTCCTGTATCAGGAAGCGTTTCAGTTTTTTAATATCGGCTATGCCTCGAGCATAGCGGTAGTCTATTTCGTCCTGGTGCTGATGTTGGCGCTGGCGCAGATGAAATTCGACAAAAGGGTATACTACCAATGAAAAAGAGGAACCTGTGGGACATCCTTTCTACGGCCTTTCTCTGCAGCCTCGGCGTATTCACGCTCTTCCCCTTTTTCCTGATGATCATCACGTCCTTCAAGGATTCGCACGAGATCATCGCATCAGGCCTCAATGTTTTTCCGCGAGTCCCCATACTGCGGAACTACGCGACCGTATTCGGCAAGACGTATATCGCACGCTATCTATTGAACGGCGTCATCGTTGTAGTTTTCGTGCTGATCGGCCAGCTGCTGGTGAATATTCCGGCGGCCTACGCCTTCGCCAAGAGGAACTTCCCCTTCAAGAAAACCTTATTCCTATGTATTCTGGCTGCTCTTGTCTTCCCGAGATATATAGCCGCGATCCCTAACTTCCTTCTGCTGTCGAAATTCAGGCTCATCGACACCTACGCTGCGCTGATCCTGCCCTCCATCGCGTCGCCGTTCTGCATTTTCCTGATGCGGCAGTACATTCTGACGATTCCGGAGGTCTTTTTCGAAGCCGCGAGAGTGGAAGGATGCGGCATCCCGCGAATCCTCCTGACCATCCTTATTCCCATGATAAAGCCCGCCATCGGTTCATTCACGATTTTCAGCATCGTTACGCACTGGAACGATTTTTTCTGGCCCTTGATCGTCATCAACAGCCAGAAAATGTTCACCCCGCCGGCGGGGATCGTGTTTTTCGCGGACGCCGAAGGAGCTTCGGACTGGGGAGCCGTCATGGCCGCAGCGCTGCTCACCGTGGCGCCGCTCATCGCTCTATTCCTGGCGAACAGAAGACAGTTCATCACCAGCCTGACCAATACCGGCCTTAAGGGCTGATTCCGCGGATAAAGGCCAACCACCCCATCATGCTGAAATACTTTTTTTACGATATGGACGACACCCTTGTCGACACGAGGGGCAATTGGATCGGCGCGATAAGGGAATACCTTTCGCTGCAAGGTCTCCCGTGCAGCGAAGAATTCATCGTGTCCTGCCTGGGTAAAAACTGCAGAGACATATGCATCGGCATCAACGCACGCTACAGTCATATCGAAAATGACGGCGTTGAGCGACACGCCGATATTTTCAGGAAATGCCTTATCGACCAGTTCAACCGGAAAATGCCGGATGAGATTCCTGGAGCAGGCAGATTTCTGAGCCTCATGAACGGGTCCGTCGGGCAGTATATCGTCTCGGGATCACCCATCCAGATCATAGAGAACGTTATACGGCACAATGAATGGTCGCCATACATAGCAGGCTTCAGCAGCAGCGAGACGGTGCCTAAAGGGAAGCCCGATCCTCGGATTTATGACGATATGCGAGAGAGACTTGGAGCGAAAAGAGAAGAATGCCTGATCTTCGAGGACAGTCCGGCGGGGGTGGAAGCAGCAAGGCGCGCCGGCATTCGAACCGTCTGCGTTAATCCGCATGTACCGGTGGGAAAATCGGCATTTCTTCTCAACAGCGTCGCCGATTTTCTGGCGCTCATCGACAGCAACACGATAGGCGATTTACTGCGGCTGGAATCGGGCCATGAACTGAATTGATTCCTGTACGGCGGTCAAAGGCGCCCCGGAAGTCTTGAGCTCGAAGACAAAAGGAAGGGTCCGTTTCTTATCCCCGATGACGTCCATCACCTGAGACCATGCTATGCACCCGGTGCCGGGAACGATGTGGTCATCCGTCACTCCAAGGTTGTCATGGATATGCAGCTGAAGCAGGTGATCCCTGAAGGTCTTGAGATGCTTCAGAACATTGTCGCGGTCTTTGCCCATATGCATGGACGCGTGGCCAGTATCGACGCAGATGCCGAGATGGTCCTGCAAGTTCTTCTTCACGACATAATCCATTACTTCCTCGAGCACCTTCATCGGACCGTTTTCCAGGGCAAGAACGACTCCATGCTCGGCGGCAAGGCATACATACCGCTCAAGGCGCGAGAACAGCTCGGCGTCGAAAGGCTTTTCATAGGCATAATCCCAGGTATGGGCCGTAAAGCCGAGCGATACCGGATGGACGACGAGTATCTTGGCCCCAAGCCGCGGACAGAGCGCGATTTCGCTTTTCAGGATCTCTTCGCTGAAGGAGTTAGCTTGGGAGGTATGGCAGCTCACGAAGGGAAAAGCCCCGCTATAATGCTCATCATACTGCGCGATCTGTTCACCGCTCAGCGTGGCAAGCCAGAATTCAACACCCAGATGCCCGCCGCCAATCTCTTCCATCATCCGCGAAAACGGAAAACCAGCCTTCAGGTAACTGGAATAATTCCAGGTGCTGACCGCAAATTTCATGATCGCCCCTAAGACTTCAGAAGGATTGAGCATATGCTCATTTATCGATCATATGTTACAGCAAAACACCCTTAGGGTCAATTATCCATCCGTTCGTACTCGCTTACGAGCTCGTCCACAAGTTCCTGCACCGGAACGATTTTTTCGGTTCTCCAGGCGTTGGCGCCGGCGAAGGCAAAGCCTTTGTCCAGCTTGCCTTTTTGGGCGTTGAGAAGGGCAAGCGATATGCAGTAGGGCGCTTTCTCGATATCGCAGGTGACGATGCAGTGGTAGGGGCAGGCGAAGGGCTTTTTCTTGCCTTGAGCCACGTCCTCCAGGAAGCCATTCCGGATGGCGCGGCCGGGCATCCCCACGGGGCTCTTAATTATCTCCAGGTCGCCCTGCCCGGCCGCTATGTACGTAGCCTTAAAAGCCGGATCGGCGTCGCATTCATCGGTGGCGACAAAACGCGTGGCCATCTGGACGCCGGCAGCGCCTAGTTCGAGGAAGCGCCGGATGTCGGCGCCTGTATAGATGCCCCCTCCCGCTATGACGGGGATTTTCCTTCCGGTTTTTTCCTCGAAAGGGCGAACCGCGGCAATCACTTCGGGGACTATCTTATCGAGGGCGAAGGCGGGATCGTCGAGCTGTTCGGCCTTGAATCCGAGATGGCCGCCTGCCATGGGTCCTTCCACGACAAAGGCATCGGGCAGGTAGTTGTATTTGTCCAGCCAGCGTTTGGCGAGGAGGGTCGCCGCCCGTCCCGACGATACAATGGGCACAAGCTTGGTCTTGCTCCCTTGCTTCAGGTACTCGGGCAGATTGACCGGAAGGCCGGCGCCGGAAAAAATTATGTCGATTTTCTCATCGATCGCCGTCCTGACCAGGTCGGCGAAATTGCTTAGCGCCACCATGATGTTGACGCCGAGAATTCCCTTGGTATGCGCTCGGGCATTCCTGATTTCGCGCTGCAGAGCCCTTATGTTCGCGCCCAGAAAATCCTTGAAGCCATCGGACTCCAGCAGGCCGATGCCTGCCGCCGCTATGACGCCGACGCCGCCTGCGTTGGCTACGGCGGAAGCCAGCCTGGAGAGGGAAATCCCCACGCCCATGCCGCCCTGAACTATCGGTATTCTTGCCACAAGATCGCCTATCACAAGACTTCGCATCTCTTTGACTACCATAGAATTTCTCCTCTATATCCTAGACAAGCCGCTGGTCTAAAGACAGCTCGGCGACAACTCTCCGACTTCGACAATTTAACATATTTCGACTTTTTGTCATACCCCTTTCACAAGGCGTACTGTTTGGAAGGAACGCGATGGGGCCTCGGCTCCTTGACGGAAAAAATGAGGGGGCGCCAGGATTTGCCCGGCGCCCCCTAACCTAATGCTGTTTGGATCAGTAAAGGATTTTAGAGAAAGCGTAGCTTCGCTGAATGCCGGCACCGCTCAGGGCAAGGGTGTACTTGTTCCCTTCGGAGAAGATTTTCACGGTGGAGTACTGGTTGTGGTAGGAAGCATCGTTGCCATAGGCGGCGTTCGCCTGGAGGACGATATATTTGATGCCGTTGATATCCTGGTAACCGCCGTCGTGGTAGTGGCCGCCGAAGACGGCGAGTACTTTGCCGCTGGTCTCGAGAATGCCGCGGACCACGGAAGCGTTGCGCACGGTGTGCTTGGGATCGTAGGCGGAGTCGACGAGCTCCTGGTTGTTGAGCTGTTGGTGGGAGAGGATCACTACAGGAGCCTTGGCGGCCTCGAGGTCGGCGGCCAGCCACTTCAATTCATTGGCTGAGATATTGGCGTCGTCCCATGTGTATCCGGCTCCGGATTCGCCGGGTATGCCGGAGTAGGAAGCGCCGTCAGCCCTGAAGCTGGAATCTAGGACGATGAAGTGGACGCCGCCTTTTTCAAAGCTGTAGTAGCTTGCGCCAGGCGCGATGTCGGCATTTTTCGCGATGGACAGAAAATCCGCCTTGGAGGCCTGGTCGGTGTCGTGATTGCCGAACACGTGGTAACGGGGACCTTTGAAGAGGCTGAGCTTAGCCTCGGCCGCGCGCATGAACCCCATGGCGGTCTCTCTGCGCTGGACTGAAGTCAAGCTAGGCGTGGCGGGGTTGTCGGTGAAGTCGCCAAGCTCTGCCACAAAATCGGCGCCGGCCGCATTCATCGCGGCCGAGAAGGCTTCGATCTTGGCGAGCCCTCCGGTGAAGTAACGGGGAGAGGCATTCAGCGCGATTGCGGCGGACTGGTCGGGCTTGTCGCAGACATGGGTGTCGCTTATGAGTCCGAAGGTGACCATAGCCCCCGAAACCTGAGCGGATGCGCTGCCCGCGACAAGGGCCAGTACGAGCAGGAGTGACGCGATCTTCTTCATTCTTTCCTCCAAATTGGGTTTTGCGTCATCAACGCGGCGCGCCGATGACGGGCGTAGTGTACGGGAGCAGTTTTTAAATGCGGTTAGCAGCGCATTAAATTCCAGTAAAGACGAGCAAGCCCCCCCCCCTGCGTTTCCATTCAGGAACCCGGCGGACGCCAATGCCATTGAACCGGTGGGGGCGATAGACTATCTTTGTTTCAAGCCCAATACCGCATATTTTTTCCGCGGGGTCGAAGGAGCATTTTCGATGAGAAATCTTTGGTCGCCCGCTTCATTCCAGGGGAGAAGGAAAAAACGCGATTACTTCGAAGGCTGGTATTTCAAGCATTCAGGCGGCATCACCGAAGGCGTCTGGTCATTCATCCCCGGAATCGCCTTGGGCAGCGAAAAGGGGTCAGGCTATGCCTTCGTCCAGGTCATCGAGGGCAAGACGGGAAAATCCTGGTGGTTCCAGTACCCCGCGGAAGAATTCCATGCCTCCGAGGCTGGTCTCGACATACAGGTGGGGAAGAATCGGTTCACCGACAGAGGCATCGAATTCGATCTAAGCGATGGAATATCCCGGATTTCGGGCGCCTTCGCGTATGGCGGCTTTTCGATCCCGCGATTCCCCTTCTGGAGCCCGGGAGTGATGGGTCCTTTCACCTTCATGCCGGGAATGGAGTGCTGCCATGGTCTCGTGAGTCTCGACCATAGGGTGGACGGCAGCCTCGAAGTGGATGGGCGCCAGGTATCGATCGGCGACGGCAGGGGCTATATCGAAAAAGACTGGGGCAGTTCGATGCCAGAATCCTGGATCTGGACGCAATCGAACGATTTCCCCCGCCGCGGCGATTCGCTGATGCTGTCGGTGGCTAATATCCCCTGGTTCGGATCATCCTTCAGGGGTTTTCTCTGCGTCCTCTCCCATGACGGTGAGAAGCGCTTGTTCACAACCTACAACGGATCGCGCATCGAGGCGCTCTCGGTGACCGACGATAGGGTCGACTGCGCGATATCCCGCGGAAGGAAGAGCGCCGGCGAATCGCTGGAGATCAGCGTGACAAGGTCCCACGGCGCGAAGATACGCGGCGCGAGGATACGCGGGGGGATCCTTCGGGCTCCCGTCGCTGGACTGCTCTCCCGCCGTATCGCCGAGGCTGTGGACGCTCGGCTCTCGGTCCGCTATTCCCGCCCCGGCTCCGCGGTCTACGAGACCGAATCCCCCCTCGCCGGCCTCGAGGTCGCGGGTGACCTTCTCTCGCTGATGCCCGGCAAAGGGCGGGAAGGCAAATGAAGCTCTTCATAATCGGCGCGGCGGGCTCGGGCAAGACGACGCTTGCGAAGCGCATCGCCTTCGGCCTGGGGATGGAGATGACCAACCTGGACGACCTGTTCTGGGTAAACAACGGGAAAAACTACGGCGTAAAAAGACCGGCTCCGGAAAGGGACTCCCTGCTCGATTCGGCGCTCGCGCGCGAATCCTGGATCATAGAGGGAGCCTACGTGGAATGGCCGCGACGGGGAATGGAGGAGGCCGATGTAATCCTGTACCTAGATGTCGGGCTGAACGAGCTGCGCAGGAGGATCATCGCGAGATTCATCCGCAGGAAGCTTGGAATGGACCGCGAGAATAAAATCGAAAACCTCAGGAGCCTGACCGACCTTCTCGCCTGGAACAGGAAGCAGATCGTGAAAATCTCCGCCTGCGTAGAGCGGCTCCAGGCTGAAGGGAGGAACCTGCGCGTCGCCCGGGACGAAAAGGATGTCGAATCCTTCGTCGCGAAAATCCTCGGGTAAAAAAGCTGCCGCATTCTTTGCTTTACATCGGCGGAAAAACGCGCAAAGATGGGATATCATCGCGAATACGGGGTAATGACATGATGAAAATGAGCCTCAGCTCCCGGGTATCCGCTCTGCTCCTCCTCGCCTTTTCCTTAATGCCGCTTTCGGGCCAGACGAAAATCACGCCCGGACAGAAAATCCAGCCTAAAATCCCTCCCTCAGCTTCCATCATGAAGAAGCCCGGCATCGCGGTCGCTCCCGAAGACGCGCAGCCAGATACGGCGCTCAGCTTCACCTATGCCTATCAATGGGCTTCCTACTCTGTCGCCGCGGGAGAAGACGCCGCGCAATGCAGGAAGCTTGTCATCCCCTCGACATGGGAGGGCAAGCCCGTCCGCTACATATCCAGCCAGGCCTTCGAAGGTCTCGATATCCTCGAAGAGGTCGTCCTGCCCGAAACCATCAATAGCATCGGATGGGAAGCTTTCAAAGACTGCTCAAGCCTGACCTCGATAAACATACCGGAGTTGGTCACCACGATCGGGGCGCGGGCTTTCCAGGGCTGTTCGCGGCTGGCGGCTATCGAGCTGCCCGAAAGCTGCCAAATCATCCCGCAGGAGGCCTTTTCCGGATGCGCCGTCCTGGAATCCATTTCCTTTTCTTCCCAGCTTCGCGGCATAGAGAGCGCCGCTTTTGAGGGCTGCGCAAGCCTATCGGAAATCGATCTGCCCGAGAGGATAACGAGCATTCCCGCATCGCTCTTTGCCGGCTGCTCGAGCCTGACGGATATGGTCCTTCCGGCATCGGTCACGTCCATTGGCCCCTTCGCCTTCGCGGGCTGCTCCTCACTCGCGCGCGTCGTCATCCCCGAGGGCGTGACGAGAATTCAGGAGGAAACCTTCCGAGGCTGTTCGAACCTGGAAACATTGGAGCTTCCCTCCTCGCTCCGCTACCTGGATGAGGGCGCCTTCAGGGGTCTCGACGCCCCGATAGCGATCGACCTTCCGATGGGCCTCGTCAGCGTCGGACGGGAGGCCTTCGCGGACTGCGTCGGTCTCGAGAGCCTGGTCATTCCGGATAGCGTCGTCGCGATCGGGGAATTCGTGTGCAGGGATTCCTCGGGTCTGCGGGCAGTGACCATCGGGGGAACGGGCGCCATTCAGTTCAGGGCCTTCTACGGCTGCTCAGCCCTCGAGCGCGTGACCTTGCGCGAAGGCATCCGCTCCATAGACGATAACGCCTTCCAGGACTGCGGCGCCCTGCGGCTGGTCAATCTTCCGCAGACGCTTCTGTCGATTGGCGACTTCGCCTTCGAAAACTGTATCGCCCTCGTCAATCTCGTACTTCCCGACCAGCTCAGGAGCATAGGCGAATGGGCTTTCCGCGGCTGTTCCAACCTCGCGAGCCTGCAGCTCCCCCGCCAGGCGAGAACCCTGATCGGCGAATATGCCTTCGGGCTCTGTCAGAAGCTCGACAACCTCGTCATCCCCGGGAATATTTCGACGGTGGGGAGAACCGCTTTCTTCTCCTGCACGGGCTTGAGAAGCCTGACGATCTCGGAAGGCGTGCTGGCGATAGAGGATGAGGCATTTAAAAACGCGGGCATGGCGAACCTAGTACTTCCGTCCACGATCCGGAGCGTGCTGAACAGCGCCTTCAATCCCTGCCCGAATCTAAAGACCATTACCGTCAAGGCTCTCGTTCCGCCGAATATGGGAGGTTCCTGTTTTCCGCCGCGATGGGAACTGACTTCGATCAAAGTACCGGCGGCGAGCCTGGCTGCCTATACATCGGCCCAGAACTGGGATTGGTACAAGGCGCTCATTTCGGGGTTCTGACCGCCTCGCCAGTCGCCTTAGGCCCAGATGAGCCAGACGAGCAGATATCCGGACGTTACGGCGGCAAGAGTGAAGGGAATGCTTATCTTCATGAATTGGGCCGGTTTGACTTCGTAGCCCTCTTTTCTCAGGATGCCAAGCCCGGCGATATTGGCCGATGCCCCGATCGGCGTCATGTTTCCGCCCAAAGTCGCCCCCACCAGTAATCCGAAGTAAATCAGGGTAGGATCGATGCCAAGTTGGGCCGCGATTCCACCAGCCACGGGCAGCATCGTGGCCACGTATGGGATGTTGTCGATGAAAGCGGAGAGGAGGACGGATACCCATACGATCAGCGTGTAGATAAGGAAGACGTTGTTGCCGCTGGCTCTTACGAAGAGTTCGCTGATGGCTTCCACAACGCCAGCCTCCGTGATGCCGGCGATGACGATGAAGAGGCCAGCCAGAAGGAGTAGGGTGAAGTAGTCGATTTCCTTAATTATCTCGACGACGATCCTCGCGTTTTTCTCCTTGATGATGTTGTAGATGAAACCGACAAGCATCAACCCAACGCAGATAAGTCCGTTGATATGATCGACGATGAAGGCCGACATCCCTTCCTTGGGCATGATGGAAGCCAGGATGAGGAGGATGACCGTACCGAGGAGGAGAGCCGACGGCACATAATCTTTCACCACCGTGCGTTCGTCGGCGTTGACTAGGGCTTTATCCTTGCGGAAGAGGACGAGGAGAACGACCATGGAAACGAGAGCCCCGGCCTGGACTACCCAGAACAGGCCAGGCTTGCCCCGGTAGACGAAGAAGTCCAGGAAATTCATGCCGGCGTGGCCTCCGAGAAGGATGGAGGTCGTATCGCCGACGAGTGTCGCCGCCCCCTGGAGGTTGGAGGAGATGGCGATCGCGATGATGGATTTGACGGGAGAAATCTTGAGTTTCCTGCAGATGGTGATAGCCACGGGGGCGACCATCAGCACCGTGGCCACGTTGTCGACGAAGGCGGAAATGATGCCCGCGAAGAGCGCGAGGGCGATGACAGCCCATTTTACGTTCGGCATCCTATCGATGATGATATCGGCCAGGAGGGATGGCATTTTAGAGTTGATGAAAAGCGAGACCACTCCCATCGTCCCCATGATCATCATGATGACGTTCCAGTCCACGGCGCCGAAAACCTCGCCGATGGGCAGAATCCCGCTGATGACAAAGACGGCGGCCGAAGCAAGCGCTATGTACGCGCGATATTTTGGCAGGACCATGAGGGCGATGTAGGTTACGAGAAAAAGCACGATCGCGAACGTCATCATGGGAGCTCTCCTGAAGAGATCGACTTTATGGCCGACGACGTTTGTCGCCTCACCTCAACTTCTTCAAGATGAGTATACTGTTTTGCCGATCAACGCAAGAGGCGATTGTACCGGCGGCAGTCTGGGTTATGCCGAGACTGGTTTATGGCGCTCATGTCGGGGTTCTGAAGGTCGGCGGAACTCAGGAGGGGGAACGCCGCAGGAACTCGGCAAGCGAGCGATAGGCTTCCCTTTGCTCGGCATAAGATTCGAACAGCGCCCGGTCGGCTCTTATCTCCTCGACGTTTTCCGGATTGTTGCCCCGCGTTTCGAGGATAGCCCTGACCTGCGTCAGACCGAATTCGCTCGAGAGCGCCATGAGGGCGTCGCCGAAGGCCGCGTTTACGTTTTTAAAGTGACGGAGCGTCATCCCCGACACGTTTGCGACGATCCGGAGAAAGCGGCTATTGCCAGCCAACCCTCCAGTGACATGCGCAAATGAGGGAAGCGCGCCCACGGAGGCGAAAATTTCCAGGAGAACGGAGAGCTCGCATCCCATGGATTCCATGGCGGCTTTCCACAGATCCTTTCGACTCGTAGCGCTGCTCATACCGTACCACAGAACCCTCAAATCGGGATTCTGGTAGGGAATCCGCGCCCCGTCCAGGAAGGGGAGCATGAGGATACCGCCCGGCGCGTCGTCGCTGGACGCGCCATTGCTGGGCGCGCCATTATTGGACGCGCCGCCGTTTTCCGGATCGGGCGGGTTTTCCATGCCCAGAATTTTTCGCACCCAGTCCAGGTAGCGCCCTCCTGAGGAGGTCGCGCCGCCCAGCCGGAAGGTTCCTTCGAGGACCGAAGGGCCGATGAGAAAACCGGGAAGCCTCTTGAAGGAATCGATGGTGTAGAGGGTCGACAAGGTGGAACCGTAAACGAGAAGAAGGCTTCCCGGATCGATGGCGCCGCAGGCGAATGCTTCCGCGTTGACATCGCAGGCACCCACGAGGACGGAGACGCCTTCAGGAATGCCGGTAGCCATGCTTGCCATTTTCGTCACGCTTCCTAGAATGTCGAGGGGATACTTCAGGGAGGGCAGTTTTTCCTCGTCGATTCCGATCTCGCGGAGGAAATCCGAAGGATATGCCCCGCGCTCGACGTCGATCATATGGGCGCCCGCCGCGGTGGGCCTGTCCCAGGCATACCTATCGGTCAAGTAAGAGGAGATGAAGTTCGAGCTTTCCACGAAAAGCGCGGTTTTTTCGTAAATCTCCGGCTCGTTTTCCTTGAGCCATAGGATCTTGGGAAGGACGGAATGGCTGGTAAAGCCGTTCCCGGCGACGGAAGCCAGGCGAGCCTTGGAGAAATCGCGATTGAGCCTGTCGAACTGAGCCGTCGCCCTGGTGTCAATCCCATACATAATTGCGTTCCGCAGCGGTTTGCCCCCGCCATCGACAGGGACGAAACTGGCGCATACCGAACTCACGCAGATTGCCCGAACCTGTGAAACAAGTCCGGAACCGAGGATGCCTAGCGCTTTCCTGAAGCCGCCGATCCACTGAACGGGCGCGTCTATCTCGAAATGGCCGGGCTTGGGCGTCTCCATGGCGCAGGGGACCTGGGCTGTCGCGAGTATGACGCCGGCCTTATCGATTGCCGTCGCTTTGATGGATGTCGTGCCTACGTCGA
>Ga0209467_1002104_pt1 | contig 14902 bp, 15 predicted proteins | sample Higcelwee11metaG_FD_187175 | JGI IMG/M metagenome (GOLD analysis project Ga0209467, IMG submission 187175) | Freshwater pond sediment microbial communities from the University of Edinburgh, under environmental carbon perturbations - High... | ecosystem: Environmental > Aquatic > Freshwater >...
TAAGAGGAAGGGCTTTTGATTTCAATGACAGCTTAATCCGGCCCGCGACGGCGATACCGATCAAAAGCTTCTCTCAGATTGAGCCTAATCTCGCCACGTTCAGGTTCGCGGTGACGCGGCGGCGGCAGTTCATGATGGAACTCTCTGTAATCTCGCTGGTCATAGCGCAATGGTCGAACGGGACGGCCTGTCCGATCACGACCATATTGCTGCAATTGCTCTAAATTTTCATGGTGATAACGTTCAACAAAACGCATCACATTACTAATCCCACGCGCTTGATCAAACGCATTTAATCCCAGCTCATCACCAAACGCGCCAATACCTTCGTGACTTAGAGCTATACGCAAGGTTTCTCGCTCAGAGGAGTTACGACGACGCACGGGAATCAGCGTATCGACCACCAAGAGGTCATAACCATTTTCATCGCGCGTCTCAAAGGTTCGATTGGGAATTCCCATCTCTCTCAAATAGGGCAGGATATGCCTTTGCGCATAAGCGTATTGTTCACGCACTGTCGCGGGTCCGCCATCTTGACCATAATCCCTGTCAGACCACGCCTCAGCTGCCTTAGGTAGCAAAAGCTCGCTTGCGGCAGCAACAGCCCCCAAGCCCATCAATTTCAAAAAGCCCCTGCGATCCATAATAACCTCGCTTAAAGTGCTAACGTAATGAAATCCTTGTTTGATCTTATCATATTTCTGCCAGCCTTAATTGCTTTCATAGGCAAGAAGGGCTTCCCCACAATAACCAATTGATGTAAAAGACTAATTAAAATGAAGAGAAAGAACGACTTATGACCCCTAGTGCACGTCTTGCGGCTGTCCTTGAAATTTTGGAACAGATCGATGCCACACCCCGTCCAGCCGATGCGTTGGCCAGTGCCTATTTCCGTGCGCGGCGGTATATCGGCTCAAAGGACAGAGGCGCGGTTTCGACCCAGCTTTATAAAGTGCTGCGCCATCATGCGCGGCTCGAATGGTGGTTGGAAAAATACAAAATGCCGCCGAGCGCACGCGGCCGCTATTTGACTTATCTTTTTTTGGTTGAGAAAATGACGGGCAAGGAATTGCTCGGCCTGTTCGATGGCCATAAATTCTCGCCGGCATTGTTGTCGATTGAAGAAGAAAAATATCTCGGCCATTTGAAGGGCCACACGCTGTTGCATCCGTCCATGCCAGCAAACGTTGTCGGCGAGTGCCCTGCTTGGGCGGCGGAAAGTTTGAAGGCGCGTTTTGGCGGGCGGCTGCAAGATGAACTTGAGGCGCTGTTAACGCCCGCGCCGCTTGATCTGCGGATCAATCCGCTGAAAACAACGCGCGAGGAAGCGTTCAAACAGCTCAAAAAACTCGGCCTGAAAGTCGAGGAAACGCGTTATGCGCCGCTGGGGCTTCGCGTCAAAGAGCGGCCTTCGCTGGCGTCCATCGCGCTGCTCAAAGAAGGCGCGATTGAGATTCAAGATGAAGGCTCGCAGCTTGTTGCGCTTGCCGTCGCCCCAAGACCGGGCGAACGCGTTGTTGATTTCTGTGCGGGCGCTGGCGGCAAAACGCTGGCCCTTTCCGCGCTTATGGAAAACAAAGGCCGCATAGTCGCCTGTGATGTTTTGGCTAATCGCCTGAAACGCAGCGGCGAGCGTTTCCGCCGTGCAGGCTTGCACAATATTGAAACAAAACCGCTGACCAGCGAACGCGATCCATGGGTGAAGCACCACAAGGAAAAATACGATCGCGTCCTCGTCGATGCGCCCTGTTCTGGTTCTGGCACATGGCGGCGCAACCCGGATTCCCGTTGGCGCACGTTGGGCCCCGGACTTGAGGCTTTGTTGCCGCTCCAAGCTAGTATTTTGGACAGCGCCTCGCGCCTTGTGCGGCCCGGTGGTCGGTTGGTTTACGCGACCTGCTCGCTTCTTCCCGAAGAAAACGAGCGCCAGATTGAGCGTTTTCTCGACAACCATCCTGACTTCCAGCTTCTGCCGATCAAGGAAGCCGTTGGGACTTTAGCAAAGTTGCCAGAGACAGGTGAATATCTTTCGCTCTCGCCAGCTGTGCACAAAACAGATGGCTTCTTTGCCGCCGCCATGGTGCGTGCGGCCAAAGTTGAGCCTGAACCTGAAGCGGAAAAAGAATAGCCCGCTTCGCTTTAAATCTAACGAGAAACCCTGAATGCAAATCACCGCTCTCACGCAAAAGCTTGAACAACGCTGCGATCTTTCGGTTCAAGAAACCAAGGCTCTTTTCGATCTGATCTTTGCGGGTGAGTTGAGCGCGGACGCTATCAAAACCATTTTGCTCGGCTTGCATGATAAAGGGGAATCCTTGAGCGAAATCGAAGGTGCGGTGCAAGCGATGCGCGGCTCGATGCTTGCCATCAACGCGCCCGCCGACGCCATCGATATTGTCGGCACAGGCGGTGACGGGCAAAACACGTTTAATGTTTCAACAGCAGCGGCCTTTGTGGCCAGTGGCGCGGGCGCATGCGTGGCCAAGCATGGCAACAGGGCTGCGACCAGCATGGCGGGCTCATCCGATGTGCTAGCCCTCCTTGGCATAAATCTGGATGCGCCTTTTGAGATTTTAGAACGGGCCCTTGGCGAAATCGGAATCGCCTTTCTCTTCGCGCCGCGCCACCATCCGGCGATGCGGTTTGTGGCGCCGGTGCGTAAAACGCTTGGCGTGCGCACGATCTTTAATTTACTTGGCCCGATGACAAACCCCGCCAATGTGAAGCGACATCTGATTGGTGTTTTTGATCCCGTGTGGCGCAAGCCGATGACCGAAACGCTTGCCACCTTGGGCAGTGAGACTGCGTGGGTCGTGCATGGCGACAGTGGGCTTGATGAAGTCTCTAGCACAGGGCCGACAAGCGTCGTTGCCCTTGGCAACGGACAGATTCAAGAACTTATGATCGAGCCGGAATCCTTTGGTCTCCCGCGCACCTCGCTTGAAGCTATTCGCGGCGGCAAGCCTGAGGAAAACGCTAGGGCCTTGATCCGCCTTTTTGAAGGCGAGGCTGGCCCCTATCGCACGATCGTCTTGCTCAATGCGGCTTGTGCGCTTATCGTGGCAGGCAAGGCTTCAACTTACGCCGAGGCTCAAGCTTTGGCCGCAACCGCCATCGATAGCGGCGCGGCCTTGGCTAAACTGAAAGCCTTGGCACGCGTGACGAATGGGCAAACCGCATGACAGATAAACTCACAGAAATCTGCGAAGCCAAACGCGAGCATGTCGCCAAAGAAAAAGCCTTGCGCAATTTTTCGGAACTCAACCGCTTGGCCTGTCGCGGCGCTCCGGTACGCGGCTTCGCTAATGCATTGCGCCGCAAGACCGAGATTGATGGCGCGGCGCTGATCTGCGAAATCAAGAAAGCCTCCCCTTCCGCTGGCTTGATCCGAGATCCCTTTGACCCCGCCGCTTTGGCTATCGCTTATGAAGAGGGCGGCGCGGCCTGCCTTTCCGTTTTAACGGATGCCCCCTATTTCCAAGGTTCGGACGAGCATCTCAAAGCAGCGCGTTCCGCGTGCGCCTTGCCTATCCTTCGCAAAGATTTCATGATCGATCCGTGGCAAATCGCTGAATCGCGAGCCATGGGCGCGGATTGCGTGTTGCTTATCATGGCCGTGCTGGACGATGCGCTTGCCCAAGAACTGCACAAGGCGGCCACGGAATATGGCATGGATGTGCTGATCGAAGTGCATGACCGTCAGGAACTTGATCGCGCGCTCGCTTTACCAACGGGCCTTATTGGCATCAATAATCGCGATCTCAAAACGCTGACAACCGACATTGCCCAAACCGAGGCGCTGGCTCCTTTCGTGCCCAAAACGCGTGAAGTTGTGAGCGAAAGTGGTCTGGCTACGCCCGAAGATCTCAAACGCATGAGCCAAGTTGGGGTGACGCGTTTCCTGATTGGCGAGTCCTTGATGAAACAAGACGATCTTGTCAAAGCAACCAAACGCCTTAGCCGCAGCTTGGCTGTGCCGACCTTGATGGAAAAGATTGGCGACCGTTTGAGCGAGAAACTCGCTCGCTTCGTTTAGCACCGGACGGCTGGCCGAAAAGCAACCGACCCCGCTTATCAGCAATCAAAATTGAGAGCGACCTGCGCTGCGGCGGCGCAACAAAGAAACCAGCCAAACAGACAAAAGCGCCGCGATCAGCCTTTAAAATATCGCGCACGGGTTGTCCCGAAAAATCCAAACAGGTCACAGGATCGGCGCAACTCGGCTTGCTGTACCAAAGCCCTTCAGGTTCAAAATACCGATAAAAATGAAAATCCCGCCAAGTGTAGAAGCAGGCTATCAGCACATGGTGAGCCGGAAGTGAGAGAAGCGCCGGATCGCTGGCCTGAAGATACACAAACCCATCACGCACCAGACCTTCGCGCAAAATATCAGCGCTCATCACGGAAGGAAAAGGTTTGCCACCCGTCGTGCCGGGGCCGGGAAGATAAACTGTGTGTGCCCCCTTGGCCCTGTAAGGCTCAATGTCAGGCGCAAAGGCATCGGCGGCAAAGGCATAACAATTACGCGTCAAAGGGCGCAACCCCTTATTCCAAGCCGCAAAGGGGGACGCCGGATCACAAATCTGAACCGGAGCAGTCTTTGGAATTGAAAGCGCAACGTAGCCGTCAAACATATGGGGCCTCGCTTGAATAAGCGAGTATAGCGCGGCACAAGCGACGGGTTCAAACAAAACCGCCGGAAAAGCCATTTTCAGGCTATGTCCGGCGGTTTAAGAGGAAACGGGAAGAAACCTTTACGCTTCCATCGCCTTGACGATGCTTTCGCACATGGCTTTGGCATCGCCGAAAAGCATCATCGTGTTGGGACGATAGAACAGCTCGTTTTCAACGCCCGCGTAACCCGAAGCCATCGAACGCTTAACGAACAAAACCGTCTTCGCTTTTTCAACATCCAAAATCGGCATACCAAAGATCGCCGAGGTCGGATCTGTTTTTGCCGCTGGGTTTGTCACGTCGTTCGCGCCGATCACGAAAGCCACGTCGGTCTGACCGAAATCGCGGTTGATTTCGTCAAGCTCCAGCACATCGTCATAAGGGACGTTGGCTTCAGCAAGCAACACGTTCATATGGCCCGGCATACGTCCGGCAACGGGATGAATGGCATAGCGCACCTTCACGCCGTTTGCCTTGAGCTGATCACCCATTTCACGCAAAGCATGCTGTGCTTGCGCAACGGCCATACCGTAGCCCGGGACGATAATCACGCTCGACGCGTTCTTCATGATAAAGGCCGCATCTTCAGCCGACCCGGCCTTGACCGGACGATCCGAAGCGCCCTTGGCCGCACCTGCACCGCCAGCGTCAGCGCCGAAGCCACCGAGAATGACGTTGAAGATCGAACGGTTCATGCCCTTGCACATGATGTAAGACAGGATCGCACCTGATGAGCCGACCAAAGCGCCCGTGATAATGAGCAGCGGGTTTTGGAGCGTAAAGCCCGTCGCCGCCGCCGCCCAACCCGAATAGCTGTTCAGCATCGAGATCACGACTGGCATATCCGCGCCGCCGATGGGCAGGATCAGCAGGAAGCCAAGCAGCATCGTAAGCCCGACAATCGTCCAGAGCACCGCCGGAGCTTGCCCGAGAACAAGCGCCACAACCAGCAAAAGCGTCAAGACCGCAAGGCCGAGATTGATCTGGTGCTGAAAGCGGAAGACAAGCGGCTTGCCGCCAATAAGGCCTTGCAGCTTGGCAAAGGCAATCAATGACCCCGTAAAGGTAATCGCGCCAATGGCGATACCAAGGCCAATTTCAACCAAGCTTGAAGGATGGATGTGATTGCCCTCAAGAATGCCGAACGCTTTCGGCGCAAAGAACGCCGAGGCCGCCACCAAAACCGCAGCCAACCCGACGAGCGAATGAAACGCCGCGACAAGCTGAGGCAAAGCCGTCATGTGGATCTTCTTCGCAATCAACGCGCCAAGCGAGCCGCCGATGGCAATAGCGATGATGATCGGCACCAAGGCGGGAAGCGCCAAAAGCGACATCGTTGTCAAAATGGCGATGGCCATGCCGATCATGCCAAATTTGTTGCCTTGTTGCGCCGTCTCAGGTGAGGACAATCCGCGCAAAGCGAGAATGAACAAAACACCGGAGATCAGATAGGCGATGGCGATAAGTGAACTGGTCATCGGATTACTTGCCCTTTTTCTTGTACATTTGAAGCATACGCTGCGTGACGATAAAGCCGCCGAAAATATTGATCGAAGCGAGCACAACGGCCGTCAAACCAAACCATGTCGAAAGGCCGAATTCTTGCAAACCCGCCGCCATCACAGCGCCCACAATGATCACGGACGAAACGGCATTCGTCACCGCCATAAGCGGTGAATGGAGTGCTGGCGTCACACGCCAGACAACGTAATAACCGACAAAACAGGCCAAAATGAAAACAGTCAAACCCGTGATGAAAAAGCTATGCTCGCCGCCGCTCACACCACCTTGCGTGGCAATGCTTTGCGCCTGCTGCGCAAGCGAGCCAGCAAGATCAGAAAGTTTTTTCTGATCTGCCGCCAGAACGTTGAGATTTTCGATAAGAGAAGTCACATCAATCATTGTCTTGCCCTAGGAAGAGGTTGGTGAAACTCAAAATTAATCAGCTTGATCGTCGCTCGGATTCTCATCAGCGGGCGCAGGCTCAGCAACAGGCGCTTTAACCGGCGGAAGCGAAGATTTCGAAGGCACCGGCTGCTTAACCGAAGTCGGCACCGCGACAGGCGCGGCAGGCTTAGCCGCAGCTGCCGGAACAGCTGGCGCTGGTTGCGGTTGCACCGGATTCAACTCGGGCGCGATCGAGCCGCGTTCATCGGGATCGGCTGGCGCAGGCTCGTTAATCTGAACGCCTGTAGCTGGCGGCACCTCAGGCACAGCGGGGGCCGTGGGGGCAGGTTCCTGAGCCGCTTGCATATCAAGCGCGCGCTTCAGGTTTTCCATATCCAAGGTCAGATGCGTATATTTTTCCTGCAGCATTTCAAGCCGCACCGTCGAAAGATTGATCGCACTTTTCAAATCGACAATGTAGCCCGCGAAAACGATGAACAGAACCGCGCAGCACACCACAGAGATCGCGATGCTGGTGATCCATTGTGCCACGATCTGAATATGAGGGTTATTCTGGTTCATTCGTCTCTCCCTTTGGAAGAACAGTTCACGCCAGCTTAAGATTTACTTGCCTTGAAACTGCGGATGAACGATTTGACCGCCATGCGTGAGCGTCACGCCCTTGACGATTTCGTCATCCCAATTCACAGCCAACTCACCGCCTTCTTTAGCGGAAAGCAAGGTCACAAAGCTGCACACGTTGCGAGCATAAAGCGCCGAAGCGTCCACAGCGATACGGCTGGGCATATTGCGATAGCCGATGATACGAACGCCGGCATATTCTACGACTTTGCCCGCTTCGCTCATCTCGCAGTTACCGCCCTGCTCGACCGCCAAATCGACAATCACGCTGCCCGTTTTCATACTTTCGATCATCGCCTTGGTCACAAGACGCGGCGCAGCCCGACCGGGAATAAGCGCCGTCGTGATCACGATATCTTGCTTTTTGATCGTCTCGGCGATCAAAGCCGCCTGTTGGCGCTTGTAATCGTCGCTCATTTCCTTGGCATAACCGCCGGACGTTTCCGCCTGTTTGGTTTCTTCATTCTCAACCATGACAAAGGTCGCGCCGAGGCTCTGCACTTGTTCCTTCGCCACCGGACGCACATCCGTTGCGGAAACAATCGCGCCCAAACGACGCGCGGTGGCAATCGCCTGAAGCCCGGCAACGCCAGCGCCCATGATAAAGGCGCGCGCCGGAGGCACGGTGCCCGCGGCGGTCATCATCATCGGAAATGCGCGACCAAATTGCTCGGCAGCATCCAAAACAGCTTTATAGCCGACCAAGTTCGATTGGCTCGACAAAACGTCCATCGCCTGCGCCCGCGTGATACGCGGCACAAGTTCCATCGACATGGCTGTAATGTTTTTGCTTGCATAAGTTGCAAGCTCTTCCCTTGCGCCGTACGGGTTCATCATCGCAACCAGCGTTACACCCGCGGGGATCAACGCAAACTCATCCGTGCCTTCGCCCGCGTTCATGGGGCGCTGTACTTTTAAAACAAGCTGCGCACCTTGCATGGTTTCAGCTGGGCCCGAAGCGATTTCAGCGCCAGCGGCAATGTAAGCGTCATCAAGATACGAAGCTTCAACGCCAGCGCCAGACTCGACGACGACATCATAACCAAGGGCTTTGTATTTTTTGACGGTATCCGGCGTGCAAGCGACACGCTTTTCAAAGGGACGGCGTTCTTTCAGGACAGCAATTTTCATGTGAACCACAAGTGAAACAGAAAGAAGTTGGAATCGAGAAGAAGACTAACTTGCCTCATTTTTGCCTTCATGTGAAGGGCGAATCCAAAAGCTGACGATTTTTACAGCTTAAACGGGAATCTTGCTTTGGCGCTCGCGCAAGGCGTCGAGCGAGAAATCTTCGACCATCTCGTTGAACGCCTGAAACCAATTGACCTCTGCGCGTAGGTGCAAGAAAACGCCGCCAAGGCCTATGGAAGCACGGTCAATCATGACAAACTCACGCGGGATCGTTACGCCACCGTTTGCTTTTAACGCACGGTAAACCTCGCCTGCAATAGTGCGGCCTTTGCGCGTGTCGTTGGTTTCTGAGATCGGACGAACGCGGTCTTCTAACAAGGGCGCATAAATGAACCGCGCCCAGATCGTCAAGATTTCAACCGTTTCCTTAGATAGCTTTTCAAACCCCCACAGACGATAGGCTTCCACAATTTGCTCTTGGTTATTATCGCGCAAGGCCTCAAACATCAAAATCACAGCCTGAACCAAGGTCGGTTTGAAAACGCGAATACAGCCAAAATCCATAAGGTTGATGCTGTTATCGGGGCAAATGGTGTAATTGCCCAAATGCGGGTCGCCATGAATGACGCCATAACGATAAAACGGCGCGTACCAAACTCGGAACATATTTGTTGCGATGAGATTCCGTTCCTCTTGGCTCCGGTTTTCCACAGCCTCAAGCAACGGCTCGCCTTCCAGCCAACTCATCGACAAAAGGCATCTGGAAGAAAGCTCGGGCCGCACGCGCGGGACATGCACCCACGGCGCGTCACCATAGATAGATTCATAAACCGCCATGTTGCGGGCTTCGCGGCCATAATCCAGCTCTTCGCGCAAACGGTCTGCGATTTCGTCGTAAGCGTCCTGCGCCTGAACTGCGCCGCCAAAGCGATCCAAAAGGCCGAGCATAAATTTCAGCTGCCGCAAATCAGATTCAACAACGGAATCCATATCCGGGTATTGCAACTTACAGGCGAGTTTTTGGCCATCAAGCGCCACAGCACGATGCACCTGCCCCAGCGAAGCAGCAGCCGCCGCTTGTTTTTCAAAAGAGGCGAACTGCGCTTGCCAATCCGGGCCTAATTCAGCAGCCATCCGCCGCCGGACAAAGGGCCATCCCATAGAAGGAGCCTGACTTTGAAGGGTCGCCAGCTCAGCCGCATAAGCGGGCGGCAGAAAATCTGGCAGCGAAGCCAAAAGCTGCGCGACCTTCATAAGCGGGCCTTTAAGCCCGCCCAAAGCCGCACGAAACAAAGCCGCTTCGCGCTCTGTGCCCCCGCCGCTTAACCGATTACCAGCCACACCCACACCAACCCGCGCCGCTGCGCCTGCCACTTTGGCATACCGTTTGAGAGATGGGGAGGGAGCATGTGGCTCAGGTGCCTGAAGAAAATCAACATCTTCTTCCTGACCCCTGAATCCTGACCCCTGACCCCTCACCTTCTTAAGAGATGGGGACTGAGGCCTTGCATCAGAAGTCAGCGACGATTCAGCCTCGTCTTCCTGACCCCTGAATCCTGACCCCTGACCCCTCACCTTCATAACATCGCCATGCCGCCATTCACATGGATCGTCTGGCCGGTAATGTAACGCGCTTCATCGCTGGCCAAAAACAGGGCCGCCGCCGCAACGTCTTTCGCTTCGCCCAAATAGCCGAGCGGAATGTTCGCAAGCATCTTGTTCTTTTGCTCTTCGTTCAGCTTGTCGGTCATCGGTGAGACGATGAAGCCCGGCGCAATGCAATTGACCGTAATGCTGCGCGAAGCGATTTCCTGCGCCAGCGATTTGCTAAACGCAATCAATCCACCTTTGGACGCCGCATAATTGACTTGGCCCGCATTGCCCATAACGCCGACAACCGAAGCCATGTTGATAATACGACCAGCGCGGCGCTTCATCATGCCCGCAAGGCAAGCGCGGGAAAGACGGAACGCAGACGAGAGGTTCACGTTCAACACGAGATCCCAATCTTCATCCTTCATGCGCATCGCAAGGCCATCGCGCGTCAGCCCAGCATTGTTGACCAGAATATCAATAGGGCCAGCCTTTTCTTCGGCTTCCTTGAGAAGCAAGGCCGGAACGGCCGGATCTGTCATGTTGCCCACAACGGTAAAGGCGCGTTCGCCCAGTTCCTTTTGCAAGGCCTCAACGCCAGCAGGCGCGATATCAGCCAAAACGACCTTAGCACCTTGCGCATAAAACGTCCGTGCAATGACCGAGCCAATGCCGCCCGAAGCGCCCGTAATGAGCGCGGTTTTACCAGTAAGATTTAACATACGTTTTCCTTTCGTGTGATCAAGACTGAGGCGCTTACGCCTTTAAAAAAGCTTCAATATCCTCGGGCGTCTGAAGCGAGAGCGCCGGAAGTTCTTTGTCGATGCGTTTGGCAAGTCCAGCCAAAACCGAACCCGAACCACATTCAACAAGCTGCTCGACGCCTTGTGCCTTCATAAACAGCACGCTTTCGCGCCACCGCACCGTGCCCGTCACTTGCGCGACGAGAAGCTGGCGGATTTCCGTGGGATCTTGCGTGGGCTGCGCCGTCACGTTGGCAATAAGCGGCACGACAGGCGCTTGCACCACGACACGCTCCAAAGCCTCCCGCATGACATCAGCGGCAGGCTGCATCAGCGGGCTGTGAAATGGCGCGCTAACTGGCAATTTGATACTCCGACGCAGACCGCGCTCGGCCGCAATGGCCAAGGCGCGATCAATCGCCGTCAAATGGCCGCTGAGCACGATCTGGCCCACAGCGTTATCGTTCGCTGCCACACAAACCTCATCCAATGCCGCCGCAGCGGCAATTTCACGCGCAATGTCGATTTCCGCGCCCATCAAAGCAGCCATGCCGCCGATTCCGACAGGAACCGCCTTTTGCATCGCTTGGCCACGCAGGCGCAACAGCTGCGCCGTATCAGAAAGCGTCAGACTTTCCGCCGCACAAAGCGCCGCATACTCGCCTAAACTATGGCCCGCCACGCAAGCCGCCTTGTCTTTGATCATAAAACCGCCCTGTCCCGCCAAAACGCGGATCACGGCCATGCTGACAGCCATCAAAGCTGGCTGCGTGTTTTCGGTCAGTTTCAGGTCGTCTTCGCTGCCCTCAAACATAAGGCTCGAAAGCTTTTGACCCAAAACATCATCAATTTCTTGAAAAACCGCACGGGCTTCAGCGAACGTTTCGGCTAAGGCTTTGCCCATGCCGATCTTTTGACTCCCCTGCCCGGGGAAAACAAAGGCTCTTTTCATACAAGTTACTCCTTAACATCTTTGAATCGCTCCTACTCAAGCCGCTTGTCAAAGGCACGTCAAGCGGCTTTAATGCGCCGCGATCCTCGTTTGTTAATCTTTTGGACAAATTCCATGATTCTCATCACTGGCGGCGCCGGTTTTATCGGCTCATATCTTGCAGCTAAGCTCGAAGCACGCGGCGAACGCGTCGTGATCTGCGACTGGCTCGGCACAGACGATAAATGGCGCAATATCGCCAAGCGCGATTTAGAAAATTTGGTCGCGCCGGAAAAGCTCAATGATTTTCTGGCAGACTACGCGGGCGATATCGAGATTATTTTCCACATGGGCGCGATCTCTGCGACCACAGAAAAGGACGCCGACGCGATCGCCGAGAATAATTTCCGCCTCAGCCGCGCCCTTTGGCTGTGGTGCAAGGATAACGGCGTGCGGCTTGTCTATGCCTCATCGGCGGCGACCTATGGCGATGGCACCGAAGGCTTTAAAGACGAAGAAAGCATCGAGGCTTTGGCGAAGTACAAGCCGCTGAACGCCTATGGCTGGAGCAAAAACCTCTTCGATCGCTGGACCGCGCAACAAAAAGGCCGTGGCGACAGAGGCCCGGCGCAATGCGTTGGCCTCAAATTCTTCAACGTCTATGGCCCGAACGAATATCACAAAGGCGGCATGCGTTCCGTCGCGCACCAGATTTTCCCCGTCGCGCAACGTGGCGAGGCCTTCTCGCTCTTCAAGTCGCACAACCCGGCCTATCCCGATGGCGGTCAATTGCGCGATTTTGTATGGGTGGGCGATTGCGCCAATGTCATGATGTGGCTGCTCGATCATCCAAAGATCAACGGCCTTTACAACCTTGGCACCGGACAAGCCCGCAGCTTTGCTGATATGGCCGCCGCCGTTTACGCCGCCTTGGGCAAGCAGCCGCTTTTGACCTACCGCGACATGCCCGAAGAACTGCGCGGCAAGTATCAGTATTTTACGCAAGCCGACATGAACAAGCTCCGCAGCGTAGGCTACACCGCGCCCTTCACTTCCGTCGAAGACGGCATGAAGCTCTATGTGCAGGATTTCTTGGTGAAAGATGATCCGTACATTTAACAACATCGAGAAAGAAAACAAATGGGATGCCCGCCTGCGCGGGCATGACGATTGGGTTATCGTCCCTTTTCTTTTTTCCCTATTAACAAGGACAACCTGACATGTACGCCCATCTTCAGCCTCAGCTTGAGAACCTTAGTCATCATCGCGTGCTTTGCGTCGGCGATTTGATGCTCGACCGGTTCGTTTACGGTCAGGTCGAGCGCATCTCGCCCGAAGCGCCTATTCCCGTTTTGCGCAAGCAACGCGAATCCGTCGCGCTTGGCGGCGGCGGCAATGTCGTGCGCAATCTCGTCTCCCTTGGTGGAGCGGTGGATATTATCGGCGTTGTTGGCAACGATGCGGCTGGGTATGAGCTGGCCGAACTGATTGCCGCGCTTCCCGACGTTGTTTCCTATGTGCTCACAGACGATAAGCGTCCGACCACGCTTAAAACGCGCTTTGTCGCCGATGGGCAGCAGCTGTTGCGTGCCGATCACGAAGTTTCCACGCCACTGTGCGCCGAGGCCGAAGAACAAATCTTGCTTCGCGTACGCAGCGCTGTCGATGGCTGCGATGTCATTATCCTGTCCGATTACGCCAAGGGCGTTCTAACGAACCGCGTGCTCGGCGAAGTCATCCGTTTGGGCCGTGAGAAAAAGAAGCCTGTGCTCGTTGATCCCAAGGGGCGCGATTTCAGCCGTTATCGCGGCGCGTTTATGCTCACCCCCAACCGCAAAGAGCTTCAAGAATCCACAGGCATGACGATCAAAACAGTGCAAGACGCCGAAAAGGCCGCGCGTCTTTTGATCGAAGCCTGCGGCTTGCAAGCCGTGTTGGCCAAGCTTGGCGGCGACGGCGTGTGCCTTGTCGTCAAGGACGAACCGGCGCAACATTTCTCAGCCACCGCACGCGAAGTGTACGATGTGTCCGGCGCTGGCGATACCGTTGTGGCGACAATGGCGCTTGCAATGGCAGGCGGTCTTTCGCTGGCTGACAGCGCCGCGCTTTCGAACATTGCGGGCTCAACCGTCGTCGGCAAAATCGGCACGGCCACGGTCACACGCGAAGATCTCGCGCGGGAGATGATGTATGACCAATGCCGCGTGAGCGAAGAAAAAGTCCTTTCTCCCGCAGCCGCAGCCGAACTTGCCGAACGCTGGCGCAAACAAGGCCTCAAAGTCGGCTTCACAAACGGCGTGTTCGATTTATTGCATCCCGGCCATATCTCACTTATCCGCCAAGCCCGCGCCGCGTGCGATCGGCTGCTCATCGGCATGAACAGCGACGCCTCGGTCAAAAGGCTCAAAGGCGAAAGCCGCCCGGTGCAAAATGAAAGCGCCCGCGCTTCCGTGCTCGCCTCGCTGGCGGACGTGGACGGCGTGGTGATCTTCACCGAAGATACGCCGCTGGCGCTCATCAACGTCATTCACCCCACCATTCTCGTCAAAGGCGCGGATTACACCGTCGATACGGTTGTCGGCGCGAGCGAAGTGCAAAGCTGGGGCGGCCAAGTCGTGTTAGCCAAACTCGTCGAAGGCCAGAGCACGACAGCGACCATCGCCAAACTACGCTCGTAAAGAAAACAAACGGGATGCAGCCGATCCGGGCTTAACGGGAGAATCTGCCCTTTTCCTACCTCGTCACCCACGAGCGACCGCTTAGTCGCGCGGCAATCCAGAGCCACTAGAAACCAACGCTCATTCAAATAACCCTGGATCGCCACGGCGCAGGCGCCTCGCGATGACGGGATGGAAGAGAACAAACGGGATGCCCGTTTTCACGGGCATGACGATGGGGATTGTTAAATAATTTTTTTCCAAAAAAATTCCGTCACCCCCGCGAAAGCGGGGGTCCAGGGTCACAAGAAGAGGCGTTCATTTTCATGCCCCTCGCCTGCCGCGCGGGCAAGCCTTATATCATCGCGTTTTTGTATCGGCGCAATCCGGCATTAAAAATCCAGATGGACAAGAAAACAAAAAACAGCGTTCCGGCTAATAGTTGAGCGAACAATAAGGGCTGAAACGTATTGATCAGCTGCGTTGGTAAAATCGTGACAAACGCCACAGGCATGATCGTGTACATGATGAGCTGAACGCCGAGCGGCTGGCCATGCTGTACAATCGTTGAAAAGATAAGCAGACATTCAAACAATTGATCGGAAAACCGTGTGCTGCCGTTTTTAAGCCAAAACGCGATCGAA
>Ga0209467_1002106_pt1 | contig 14880 bp, 17 predicted proteins | sample Higcelwee11metaG_FD_187175 | JGI IMG/M metagenome (GOLD analysis project Ga0209467, IMG submission 187175) | Freshwater pond sediment microbial communities from the University of Edinburgh, under environmental carbon perturbations - High... | ecosystem: Environmental > Aquatic > Freshwater >...
GACCATGACCCGTCAGGCGATGCTGGCCAAACTGGCCAAGCCCTTCGCGCGTATCCTGTCGTAATCTGGCTCGCCACCCTCGGGCTGGTTACCTGCGGCCGCCGGGAGATGATCCCGGCGGCCGCTTTTTGTAAATTGTATGTGTGCGCTAATTGCCTTTTTCAGGTTTGTCACGATCGGCGTTCGTCGCTTTGGATGGATGCTCGAAGTTCTTCTGTAGTTTTGCCGAACAGAATTTTTTGTTCCATATTAGATGTGATTAACTCAAAGTTCGCATCAGGATATTGAATTTTCCAAGCATCCTTTAGATGCTTAACTTTACTTAAATCAAATTCATGAAGAATTTTCAAAATAGTCATATCGTCATTAAAAATTTGCGTAAACTTTATTTCTAGCTCCCCTATTTCATCAAAAAATAATTTTTTTTGTTGTATATTGCATCTTGGATTGCTTGTTAATCTAAAAAAGATACAGCTGGTTTCGAAATATATGTTTGAAAAATTAATAATAAGCAAAGTCTTCAGGTCATTCAATTCTTCTGCCATAAGTTTGCTCTCAATTGATATTCCAGGTGAATCATCATCATCTTTTATATGGGAAGAAATTAACTCTGAGGCAAAAAGTGATCTAGTAAAAATAAATTTTGCTTTTTGAACAATCAATCCTAGCAAAAAATCTTTGTTTTTACTTTCAGCAAGATTTGTTCTTATATAAAACATGTAGTTAACAATGATTGCAAATGCAAAACCAAGAATTAGATCGGAGTCTGGATAAAAGCATTTTATCCAAGCGCAAAAAGAATACTCTTGCGGTCCTTTTGCGAGCAAACCCAAGAGCACAAGTAATAGCGCAAAATAAAATATACCTTTTAGCCACTTGTATTCTTTGCTATTGCAGTAGAGATTGAATTTATCTTTTTTCAACATCTTACGCCTGTAATTTGAACTCATCTGACACGCTCAGTTGTTAGAAAGGATCGTAAACATGCCTCAACAGGATGATGGCACACCGGAGTTGAATAATGGTGAAAAATTTTCAATATAATACACGTCGGTGTTGTAATTGCGTGTGGCATTGAGAATGAAACGAGTAATCATAATGCCAATAAAACAACCATGCGTAAATATCTATAGCTTGGAAAGCAAATATCGTTCGATAATTGTATTCTTTTCGTCGTCTGAGAAAGAATTAATAAATTTGTCGAGGAAAGAAGTTTTGTTGATGCTTATAGTGCCTGAATCGCAGATAGAAGACATCAAGCCTTTTTCAGGGTTGTCTTTAATATATGAGTCAAGAAAATCTTGGATGTCCGTGTTTGTATGAGCGTTGTGCTTTTGAAAATTCAATTTTTGAAATATATCAAGATACTTACCGGTGAGGGTTTTGGTTAAAATTTCTCTGGCAGTTTCTTTTGGTTGGGTAACTTCTTTGATTGTATCTTGGCTGATGCTAGTATTATTTGTCTTTTTGTAGTAATGTAGAAGCCCATCAAGGGTATATATGTGGAGTGTCCGATTTGTTGATAAAGCAAATTCATTGAGCAACTCTGGTCTTGGTCCCGCGGTCTTCCCATTTTCTTTGGTGAACCAGTCTTCTTTAACATCATTTGTTACAAAAATAACGTCAGTCTCGTGTGTTTTTGAAAAATCCAATATTTGATTCCAAATGATCAGGTCGCCATATTTGTTATGCCCTTGCTTGTCGTTGTCCTTGTAACCGGGGGGCGTTTTGCTTGTAAAACGTTCTTGTCCTTCTTGGAATATTTCTTTTTTCCTTTTGTTTTCGTATTCATCGCCAACGTTGTTTTCGAAAAGTGTAAACAATTTTTCAAGTACTTCGTCGCATTTTGTATAGTCTGGGTGTTTGTTGTTTCTTTCGTCAATATAGCTTTGTATTTCTTGTATTTTCTCGTTGATTAGAGTGTATAGTTTGTCTTTGTTTATAGTTTTGTGTTTTTTGTAGTTGCTGAGTCCAGTTTCAATCTTGTTTTGAAATTCATTAATTATATTTTTTAAATTTGCGTAGCTTTTTGATTGTTGGGATATTACTCCTTCCCTGTTGTTGAAAAACTCAAAAGCTACTTGGTGCGGCAGCCATAGTCGTTTTTGCTTTGAATAAGTATCAAGAAAATTGTATATCTCGTCGCATGCTTTTGAACTATAACGATAAAAATCTAAAAGAACATTTGAATCAAAAATAAATACACACGTTTCCCATAGTGTATGGTAGTAATTTTTATCTTTTGGGAAAAAACCTGGAAAATGCTTTTTCATGCTTTACTCTTTTGGTGTATATTTGAAATATAATATTTAGAAATATATTTGTTGTCAATGGTTGCCTTGTCCAGAAGTTCTTGTTCCCGGAAATCCTTGACGCCCCGCCCCCGTATGTTACCTTTGTGAAAAATAACGCGACACCGCCCCGCCTGTTCACGAACCGCCTGCAAGGAGCGCGAGGTGAGCCTTTCTCCACGATGTACCGCCGTCTGGGTTCTTGTTCTCCTGGCGTTTTCCCTCACCTCCTGTGAAAAAGACTCCGCCCGCGATGCGGCGGGTCTCATCACCCCCGGGGTGACCGACAACACCATCCTGGTCGGCTCCTCCCTGCCGCTCTCCGGCCACGCCAGCTACCTGGGCCTGCAAACCCTGTACGGGGCCATGAGCTATATCAATTACGTCAATGACAGCGGGGGCGTCCACGGCCGCACCATTGAGGTTAAGGCCCTAGACGACCAGTACGACCCGGCCAAGTGCGTCACCAACACCCAAAAGCTCATTGTCGAGGACAACGTCTTCGCGCTTTTCTGCTATGTGGGCACGCCCACGACGCTGAAAATCATCCCGCTCATCGATGAGGCCAAGGTGCCCCTGCTGGGCATCTTCACTGGCGCAAACGCCCTTCGCGAGCCCTTCAACCGCCAGATCATCAACGTCCGCGCCTCCTATTACCAGGAGACCAAGGCCGCCGTGCAGCATCTCGTCGACGACCTGGGCATCAAGCGCATCGCCGTCTTCTACCAGTACGACACCTACGGCTTCGACGGCCTCAAGGGCACGGAACTGGCGCTCAAGGACTACGGACTGGCCCCCGTGGCCCGGGGCACCTACGCCCGGGGCACCATGGAGGTGGAGGAAGGCTTAAACCGCATCCTGGAGGCCAACCCCGAGGCCGTGGTCATGATCGGCACCTACGGTCCCTGCGCCCGGTTCATCAAGCTGGCCGAGGAGCGGGGGGCCAATCCGGTGTTCTACGCCGTGTCGTTCGTGGGCGCAGACGAGATCGCCCGCATCCTGGGGCCGGAAAACACAGGCGAGGTGATCATGTCCCAGGTGGTGCCGCCGCCGGATCTGCCCGAGACGCGCACGCTTTTGTGGGGCGTGGTGGAATATTCGGACATGCTCAAGAAATATTATCCCAAGGAACTGCCCAACACCGTGGGCCTGGAGGCCTACATCAACGCCAAGGTGCTGGTGGAGGGGCTGCGCCGGGCCGGCCGCGACCTGACCCGCAACCATTTCATCGACGCCATCGAATCCATCCGCGACTATTCCGTGGGCATCGCCAACACCATTTCGTTTAGCCCGGAAAAGCATCAAGGTCTGGAACGGGTGTATTTCAACAAGCTCGAAAACGGGAAGTTCGCGCTCATCACCGATTGGACCAAGATACGAATCCATCGACCCGAGGCCGAGACCGTGAAGCCTGAGGCCGCCGAGGGGACGACGCGTGGTGAAAATGAAGCCGTTCCGGCACGTCAGCCTTAAGATCAAGATCTTTCTGAGCACGCTTGGCGTGGTGCTCCTGATCAGCGTGACCATCGCCATGCTGGCCAGATGGATATTGGTCTCAAGCCTCACCCGCGAGCTCGAGCTGCGCGGCGTGGCCATCGCCCAGAGCATCGCCGAGGGCGGCAGCGGCTATGTCCTGGACCAGGACACCCCCAACCTGGTGAGCCTGATCTTCGACGCGGCCCAGCTCGGCGAACGCAAGATCCTCATCTCCTACATCTACATCGTGGACATGGACGGCAACGTCCTGGCCAACACCTTCATCAAGCCCTTTCCCCGGGAACTGCTGAGCGTCAACGTCCTGCCCCCGGACAAGGACCAGGCCGTGACGCTCATCCAGGTGGACGGGGAGCAGGCCTACGACATCGCCGTGCCCATCAAGGAGGGCATCTACACCCTGGGCTCGGTGCATGTGGGCCTGAACAAAAACCACATCGACAACCTGGTGGGCAAGCTGCGCTTCACCTTCCTGGGGTTTATTTCGGCCATTGTGGTCATCATCTTCCTCATCGCCCTGCGCCTGTCCAATTACATCACCCAGCCCGTCACCCGCTTAACGCGCATCTCCGACGAGATCAGCCGGGGCAACCTGGATTTCCCCATGGCCCTGCTTGACGCCCAGGGCCGCGAACCCCGGGACTGTCCGGCCTACAACAACACCGACCTGCCGTGCTGGCATTTCGACCAGAACCTCATGGCCGAATCCGAGACCACGGCGGAAAACGTGCGCACCTGCAAGGAGTGCGTGTTTTATAAAAAACGCAAGGGCGACGAGGTGGACCAGCTGGCCGATTCCTTCAACAACATGATCTGGTCCATCAAGCTCTACCGCCGCAGGTTGCGCGAATCCGAGGAAAAATATCGCTCGCTTTTCGACAGCAACCCCGATCCGGTCTTTGTGGTGGATTTGAAAAAGAAGCGGATTCTGGACGCCAACCCCCGGGCCGAGGAGGTCTACGGCTATACCAAGCCTGAGCTCTTGGGCCGTCCCATCGCCGACCTGGAGCCGCCCGACGGCATGACCGGCGTCAGCCGTTTCCTGAACATGCCCCAGGCCGGGGAGTGCATCCTTTTTCCCAAGGTGCGGCACATCAAGAAGGGCGGCGTGCCGTTTTTCGTGAATCTGCACGCCTGCCGCACCCATTACCGGGGTAAGGAGGCGGTGATTTTCTCCACCACGGACATCACGGACATGGTGGAAAAGGACGCCCAGCTCATCCAGGCCAGCAAGATGAAGACCCTGGGCGAAATGAGCGCGGGCATCGCCCACGAGCTGAACCAGCCCTTAAACGCCATCAAGATGGGCAGCGATTTTTTAAGCCTCATGGTGGGCCAGAAACGGGACATCCCCAAGGAACACCTGGGCCGGGTGGTGGGGGAGATCAGCGTCCAGGTGGACCGGGCCGCAACCATCATCAATCACCTGCGGGAATTCGGCCGCAAGTCGGACCTCAAAACGGAAAAGGTGGACATCAATATCCCCATCCGGGGCGTGTTCACCATCATCGGCCAACAGCTGGCCCTGCAAAACATCGACGTGACCCTGGATTTGTGCGATTCTCTGCCCCAGATTCACGCCCATTCCAACCGGCTCGAACAGGTGTTTTTCAACCTGGTGACCAACGCCCGGGACGCCGTGAACATGCGTCGGGACACCGCTGAAAACGGGGCCGGGCCCCGGGAGATATCCATTCGCTCCTGGCTTGAGGGCGACCGGGTGGCCGTGACCGTCTCCGACACCGGGTGCGGCATTACGCCACAGGATCTCCAGAAGATTTTCGAGCCGTTTTTCACCACAAAAACCATGGGGCACGGCATGGGACTCGGACTGTCCATCTCCTACGGCATCGTCAAGGATTACGGGGGCGATATCGAGGTGGGCAGCGAACCCGGGGAAGGCACCACCTTCAAGCTGACGTTTCCCCTGACGGACAACTGAAAAAGAGGATGCCTGAATGCGACGGATTTTGGTCATCGACGACGAAAAACCGACCCTGTCCATGTTTTCCCTGTACCTTGAGGCCTACGGCTTCGAGCCGCTGACGGCCGAGACAGGGGAGCGGGGCCTGGAAATCTTTCGCGAACACCATCCCTCCATCGTGCTGACGGACATCAAAATGCCGGGCATGGGCGGGCTGGCGGTGCTCAAACAGATCAAGGAAGAGAGCCCGGACACCGAGGTCATCGTCATCACCGGCCATGGCGACATCGATCTGGCGCTCAAGGCCTTAAACCTCAACGCCACGGATTTCATCGACAAGCCCATTCGCCAGGAGGCCCTGGAATCGGCCCTGCGCCGGGCCGAGGAGCGGCTGGCGACACTTCGCGACAAGGATGAGGAGATTGCCGTGCGCGAAGTGGGGGGCGTGGCCGCCATCGACATCCGGGGCAACCTCACCTCGCGTTCCGAGCCGTATCTGCTCAGGGCCTACAAGGAGGCCTCCGGTCCCCAGGGGACGCGCCCGCTGCTTCTGCATTTCGAACAAAGCGCCTCCATAAACGGGGCCGGGATTGCGGTGCTGACCCAACTTCTCCTGGAGAGCGACAAACACGGCCAGCCCGTGGCCATCTCCGGGCCCTCGGAGAATTTCACCAAGGTTTTCGAGATCGTGGGCATCACCAAGTTTGTGGACATCTTCGAGACCGAAGAGGCGGCCGTGGCCATGCTGCAAGGCAAAGCGCGCGGCTTAACGACAGAGGGCGCGCCATGACCGGAGGCTGGAAGAGTTGGACGCGGCGCCCCTGGGCCTTGGCGGTCCTGTGGGGCGCGGTGGCCGTTTTGTGGGCAGGCGTGGCCGCAGCCGAATTGCCCGGGGTGGGGGACACGTTGCCGACGTTCACCCTGCCCTCGCCGGGCGCTGCCGAGGACCGGGCCGCCCTGGGTCTGGGGGACGCGGCGAGCTTTGGCGTGGCCGATATGGATGCCCAGTGCGTCATCTTCGAGGTTATCGGGGTGTATTGCGTGGAGTGCCACAAGCAGGCCCCGATTTTCAGCAGGCTGCATGCCCGGCTGGCCAAGGACGAGAATTTGTCGGGGCGGGTGAAGATGTTGGCCATGGCCGCCGGGGCCACGGACAAGGAAGTGGAGTATCTGCGGGCCAAGGGGAATTATCCCTTTGTCGTGGTCAACGATCCCGACTTTGCCGCCCATAAAATCCTGGGCGAACCGAAAACCCCCTTCACCATGGTCGTGACCCGGGAGGGCAAGGTTGTTTTCGCCCATCTGGGCGTGATCGCGGACACGGGCGCCCTGTACCGCGAAATCGAGAAACAGTGTCGATGAGCAGGGAAGCGGATGGCCCGGATCAACCCCTTTTTTGCCGGGACGCGGACGCCGATCCCACGGGAACCCTTGCCCGCCGACTGTTTCAACTCCAGACCCTCAACGAGGCCTCCTTTGAATTGAGCCGTCTGGCCTCGGCGGATGAGATCGCGGACTCCTTTCTGTTGACGGCCATGGGCGCGCTGGGCGCCGTGCAGGGTTTCGTTCTGGTCATCAGCGCCGCCGGGAGTCGGCGGGTTCTTTCCGTCCGGGGTTTTCCCGAGGCCGAGACGGAAGGATTGCGCGGCGATCCTGATCGAATCATGCAGACGTACTGTTCCGCCGTCAAAACGGGACAGCCTGCCCCCCCGTCGCGTCCGCATATTCTTTTTGCTGGGAAAGGCAGCGGCCCGACGCTTTTCCCCTCAGGCACCGCTATGTTGGTCAAGTGGGTCTTGGATGAAGAATGCGGTTTTGTCGGTCTTGGGGCAAAACTCAAGGATACCTACACCGGAGATGATCGCGATTTCCTCATTTCACTGACGACGACCTTTCAGCATTTTCTGGGAAGGGCTTCGTTTATAGAGGAAATCCACCGCCTCAACGACGACCTGCAGGACGGAAATGAGGAATTGCAGGAATCCCTTGCCGCCTCTCGCCGCCTGGGAACGGAACTCGACCGCCGCATCTACCACCTGAAGTCCGTCAACGACACGGTCAACGAATTGAGCGGCCTGCTCGATTCCGGCGAGCTCATGCAGCGTTTTTTGCTCCTGGCCATGGGGGCGGTAAGCGCGGCCCGGGGATATCTGGTGCTCTTTTCGCAGTCCGGCGATCAGAAACGGCTGGTCTGCCGGGGGATGGCGGAGTCGTCCCTGGCTGAGACCGACGGGACGCGCCTCAGCCGACTGGTGACCAGGATGCTTTTTTCCGGCCCCCAGGGGGCCGGAAGCGTCGGCCTGCGCCGGGGGCTGGCCGAGGACGGGGACGTGCTGGCCGACGCCGGTCTGCCGCCGGACATGCCCGGGGTCTGGTTTGTGGTGGACGGCGCCCGGTTCGGGTTCCTGGGGCTGGGGGACCGTCTGGCGGCCACGGCCTTCGATCCCCTGGAATGCGATTTCCTGCTGACGGCTTCCGGGGCGTTTACGGTTTTTTTGCGTAATGCCGGGCTCTACGAAGAGAAAAACCGCCTGATCGACAGCCTGGCCTCCCAAAACCGGGAGCTTCAGGAAACCCTGGACTGCCTGACGCGCTCCCGGCAGGAGGTCGACGTTCTCAAGGCGGCCAAGCAGCGGATCACGGAGCTTGTTCGTTGCGAGATGGACCGGGTGGGACGGGTGTCGGTCATGGATTTCGTGCTCATCCTGTGCGTCTCTCTGGTCATCGGCATCCTGTTCAATTCCGCCAATCCAAGCGGCGTCAGCCTGATGCCGCCCGGTTGGGGCCGACCCGCCATCCAGGCCGTGGATCCGTCCCTGGCCCGGGCGAGACTCGATCAGGGCGGGGCGATCATCGTGGACGCCAGGCCCCGGGAGTTTTTCGAGCTAAAACACATCCCGGGGGCGGTGAACCTTCCCCTGTCCCTGTTTGACTTCGTGTACGGCATGGAGATGGCCGACCTGGACCCCGCCAGGGAGGTGGTGGTGTATGGGGGCAACATCAGCCGCCGCTATGACGATGACGTGGCCGCGCTGTTGATCGAACGGGGGCACGGCGACGTGAAACTGTTGTCCGGCGGCCTCGAGGCCTGGGAAAAACGCGGATTTCCGGTCACGCCATGAGCGCATTTGACAGACAAAACCTGTGCCGCCTGCATGCCTGGCTGGCCCTGGCCTTCCGGCTCTACATCGGCGGCCTGTTCATCTATGCCAGCATCTACAAGATCAATTATCCCGCTGAGTTTGCCGAGACCATCGCCTCCTACCAGCTCGTGCCCTATTATTTGGTCAACATCACGGCCGTGGTGCTGCCCTGGATCGAGCTCATCGCCGGAACCCTGCTCCTGGCCGGGATCCGTCCCCGGGCCGCCACGGCCATCCTGGGCGGACTGCTGGTCCTTTTCACCCTGGCCATCGCCTGGGTGCTCTTCCAAGGCGTGCCCATCGGATGCGGCTGCTTTCACACCATCGAGGATCCCATCTCCTGGAAGACCCTGGTCCGGGATCTGGGCTGGCTGGCCATGACCGCGTACATCTTCGCGTATGACCGGCTTTTTCACCTCGAAGAACAGTTCATGATGAAAATCAAGGAATTGTAATGCGATCTTCCCCTGTGTTGTGGGTCGTGCCCCTGGTTCTCGTGATAGTCGCCTGTGGCCGGTCTTCGCCCATATCCGGGCAGTATGAGGCCTCCTACGGGGAGAGCGGACGCGACAAAACCATTGTTTTGGAACTGCGCGAGGGAGGTCAGGGCTCCTGGACGACGGACGGTGAGAGCATCGCCTTCAAGTGGGACGTGCGCGGTGGGGAGGTCTTGTTGCACACCAAGGCCGGGGGCGTGATCCGGGCTGTGGCCAGGGGAGAGGCCTTGACCACGGATCTGCCGGGGGTGGGAAAACTGGTTTTTCGCCGTCAGGGGCCATGAGATCGGCCATGTTGCGGTTTGGCTACGGCTCTCGCGGGGTCAGGAAATGGTCAAAGATGGTCCGCAGTTCCTCTTCGCTGTGCGCCCCTTGCAGCCGATCCACCACTCGACCGTTTTGAATGAAGACCAGCATGGGGATGGGATTTAAGCCGTAGTGCTCAACCCCGGGCTCGCCGACCCAGTAGACCGGAAATTCCACGCCGAACCTGTTCACCATGGGCTGCATGGCCTGCGCTCCGGCAAAATCCACGCTCACTCCATACAGGGCCAGCCCCTGGCCATGGTAGTGTTTGTGGAGCTTCACCAGATGGGGCAATTCCGCCTTGCATGGGCCGCACCAGGAGGCCATGCCCACCAGCACGCCGCGATCCGTCTTTGCGATGAGCGTGTCCAGGTCGCGTAAAGGCACAGGGGTCACGATGGACGGCGGCCCGGCAAGGGCAGGCGGGGTGGCGGCGAGGATGGCGCAGACAAGCCCGCAGAAGACAACCGTCGCCGCCACGGCCTGGAAATGCGCCAGGGCGCGGCGCCAGGCGTCGTGGCGATGCAGGGCTGGAATCATAGACGTGTCTTCGTCCGTCGGGGGGTTGGTCATTGGCTCGAACTCGTTGGCGTTCCCCATATCCGCCGACCAAAACGACCGGACGGCATTCGTGAATCAGGCACTATCAAATCATACCATTCTCCCAAGGCCTGGGCAATGGAACACTGCGGGCACGGAGAACACAGGTACAGGGGAACGCCGCAGGTTGGAGCATCCCGGGCGTGCCGGTTGCGGGGCGGGGAAAAGCAACGGCCGACTGTGAGAAGAAAACAATCTTTTCAGTATATTGGCTATTGGTTGTGAACGGGCGCAACCTCTTGTAGGATAGAGAAAGGCCGGATCGGCAGCCTCGCCAATGCCCGGCACGTTCGTTTGGAGGACGTGGGTCGTTTTACCCGTCATGAAAATGAAAACATCGCGCGGCATCCTGGGCGGCATGTGCCTGTGGGTTTCCATCCTGGTCATTTACGGTCTTTTGGGATACAGGATATATGTCATGTATTCCGAAGGGATCTGGCTGGACTGGACCGTGGGTGACATTGTCCCCGATTCCTTGGTCTTGGCCGTCATCGGCATGCGGCCGTCGGTCCTGAAAACCATGGTGATCTGGTTTTTGTCGCAGGATATTCTTTTGTACATGCTGCCGTTTCCGATCATTCTGGCCATGTTGGACCGCTGGCCGGGAGGGGATGATCGGGAGGCATGACGCGCGGTGAGGCCGTGCGGGCTTGTCGGGAACGCGTGTTTTGGTTTGGAGAGAGCAGGGATCAAGAGGTGTCGCCGTGATTCGAGTTTTTTTTGCGGTTGTTCTGGCTGTTGCGGGCGTCTTGCACTATAGTTCCGGATTTGCCGGGGAAAAGGTCGAGACGGCGGTCATCCCGATAACCGTTTTCCTGGATCAAGGCAGTCGGGCCTTTTGCGCCGAGGTGCGGTCGACGCCGGGAGATAGGATGTTTGTGGTGTGCGACGACGCCACAAGCAAGAAGGTGATGGAAGAGCTGTTCGCCCTGGGGAAAAAGGGAGAGGCCTGCACGGTGGTCGGCGAGGTCGTCGGCCGTGCCGGGGATGTCGACCGCCTGGTGGTCAGCCAACTCCGCCCCGTCGCCAAGGGAAATCCCTAGTGGTTCGTCCTGTTAAAAGTATGCCAGCCGTGTTTGCAAAAAAAATAAGTATTTCAGGTTGTTGTTTTTGAAATGCAGAGACGCCGAAGTCGAAGACACGACACGTCCCTCCCCTCCGGGCAAGGCGTGAGGCGTCGTGCCTGGAGCGCCTGGAGTGGATGACGCGTATGCCTTGTCCCCCGTCATTTTTGGTTACTGCCCGGAATGGACGCCACATGAGCCGCCTGCCAGGGGATGACGTTCCGCCACGGCCGGAGATGGCGTGTGCCAAACTCATCTCGTGTTTCCGGTCACCCCCCGGGGAGTGCCCGCCGGAGGAAAAGAGCGCCAAATGGAGGTGCGTATGGATTCCATGAAGGCCGTTTTGCCGGACATGATCAACGCCCGGGTGGAAGATCTTTACAATGCACAGCTTTCTGATGAAGAAGTCCTGGCCCACATGGCGGACATGCAACGCAAGGCCGAGCATCTGCTGGGACTTGCCTCCGAGGAAAACCGGGAGGCTGCGGCGCTTTTGCTGCAAGAACTGATCGAACTGTCGCATCGCGTCCGGCGAAGCTATGTGGACATGTCCTACCGCCAGGGACTGCGCGACGGCTTCCAATTGCAAACGGACCTGTAAGCCGCGTGGCGCCCCGTCGACACGGGATATGGCGCATCAAACTTCAACCGGAGGGACGCCCGTCTCCCCCGTTTCGAGAGAGCTATGGCCGCCAAGGATCTCCAAGAGGTCGAACATTGCGTCTATATGATCGATCTGGTCATTCGGGAAATCGTCAACTCCCCGAAGATCGCGGATAAGCAGTACGCCATGGACAAGATCGTGGACAGTTTTCGGGATATCTTGCGCCATGAAGGGTATGCCGTCACCTCTCCGGCCTTGAAGAAAAAACTCGTCTATCATGAGTGACGGCGACGGGGCCTGCCGCACGACGGCTCCCGGCCCCGCGATCCGGCCTTTCCTCATCCCTGATCCCCATTCCTCCAAAGGAGTACACCGTTTGAACACGGCACGACAGACTTCCTGGGCCCTTGGACCGGCCCAAGGCCCCATTGACGGGGACGTTTCCAAACGCATCGACGTGTTGCGCCTGATCCTCATCGCCCTGGTCGTCATCGGGCACGGCTACCGTGTCCTCTCCGCCCTGGTTCCCGACCAAAGCCCCGGCATGGGCGTTGTCCTGGACATCTTCAACAACAACGTCACCCATACCGCCATACCGCTGTTTTTCGGCATCTCCGGCTATCTGTTTTTGCGGAAATTCGATCTTTCCATTGACGCCTATGTCTCCATGTGTCGCAAAAAGCTTTTTTCCATACTGGTTCCCTACATCCTTTTCAATCTGATCTGGATCTTGTGGCTGTATTTTGTGGGCAGCATCGAGATGTTCGGCTCCAAGACCTTTTTATTGCAAGAGGGGATTTTCACCAAGCTGTTGGGGATCGGCACGGTTCCGGTCAACTATCCCCTCTGGTTTTTGCGGGATCTCTTGATCGTGTTTATCTTAAGTCCCATCCTGCTGGTGTTTTACAAGGAAGCCCCCCTGATTGGGGTGGTCACCTTTTTTTCCCTGTGGGTGCTCCTGGCACCGGAAACCTCCTATTCGCTTTTTGGGAACATGTTCGCGTTCTACGTCGGTGGGCTTGTGTCCCGGTACGACGTCAACCTCCGTGATTCCGGCCCCCTGGACAAATATGTCTTCCCAGGATTTCTGCTCTCGACGGCGATCCTCATTTTTCATGCGGAACTCGGCATGAAGCATGATATCTATATGCTGTTTTTTAAATGCAACATGCTTTTCGGTGTGGTCTTTTTCTGGTGCCTTTCCCGGTATTCCTTTATGAAGAACAGCAAATTCCTGCATATCGGGGCCACCTACAGTTTTTTCATTTATCTGACGCACGAGCCGACCCTCTCCTGGCTTCAGACGAATATCCTGTCCTTCTACCAGCCGCGCGACAGCCTGTCCCAAATCGTCTATTTTTTTGGCTCCGGCATCGGGACCATGATTCTTTTGGGGACCATCGGGGCCATCCTGTCCCGGGTCATTCCCGGGACGTATGCCGTGGCCACGGGGGCCCGGAGGCGGCGCTGACAGCAAACCCGGGGGAGGTCCGTCGGGGGAGAGGCATTATGGAATTCGTTACGTTCATTTCATAAAATACAGGGGTATTTTATCGTGTTTTTTTTTGGATTCGTGTATGCGAATTCCCGGGGCGCGACGCGTCGCAAGGGCCGGGGCCGGTCGACGGCGGTGTGGCGGCCAAGGTGTCCCTTGCCCGATGGGGGGCTAGGGATAGGCCGCAAGAGTGGGGTTTTTCCAGTAAAATGCTTCCGATTTTCCAGGAATGGCGTGGCAAGAAGGCTCTTCACCCGCCCTTGTTACACAATTCATGCATTTTTGTTCAGCCTCGTTGTCCGGCCTTGCCGCTTCATCACGGAGACTGGGAGACGGAGACCGGCTGGGCGGCATGATTCATGCTGGTACTCTTTTCTCGGGAGGGCCTGAATACGCGGATCCTGCATCAGGAAGCCAGACCCTGGAGAACCTTTGTAAGGACGATGACATGTTGACCTATGTGGCGAGTTCCGAACAATGCTGTACCCGGAATCTACGCATTCTCGTGGTGGAGGATGACCCCAACCACCGCAAGTTGGCCCGTCAGGTTTTAGAGGACAATGGGTATGAGGTGCTTTCCGCCGATGACGGCGAGGAGGCCTTGGCCCTTTTGCTCATCCGAGACTTCGACGTGGTGGTTTTGGATATGCGCATGCCTGGCATGGACGGGCGGGAATTCATCCGCCGGGTTCGCACCTGCGGCCGGGAATTTGCCGACATCCCCATCATCGTCATGACCGGCTATGGCATCAGCCAGCACCGGGAACTTTTTAAGCGCTACGACATCCGCGACTTTCTGGACAAGCCCTACGACTGCGACAACCTCCTGGACCGGGTGGGGAATTATCAGACCCGGGCCTGATGATCTGTCCTGGCCGTGACGCCCGCCAGTCGGATTGCCGGGCTTATTTCCCATGAAATAACTCTGATTTTTTGGCGCAAGGAGGCCGTTCGGCCACAGGCGCGGCATGTTGCGGCCCGTTCCCCTTTGCGCCGTGGGCAGGGCGTATGGACTTTGCCTGCGAAGTTCCGTAAACATTTCAGTTTGCGCGCCGCACGGACGATATCGTCCCGGCGGGACATGGAGAGCCAGTGAGGACGCACATGCTCATCATCGAAGACCTGCACGTGAAGATCGGCGAACGCGAGGTGCTCAAGGGCATCAACCTGGAAATCGCCGACAACGAGACCTTCATTTTGTTCGGCCCCAACGGGTCCGGAAAAACCACCCTGCTCATGACGCTCATGGGCTTTGGCAACTACGAGATCACCAAGGGACGCATCCTGTTCCGCGAAAAGGACATCACCCACGCCGCCATTTATGACCGGGCCAAGCTGGGCATCGGCATGTCCTTCCAGCGGCCGCCCACCATCCACGGCTTGAAAACCCGTCATCTGGTGTCCATGTGCGGCCAGGGCCGAGAGGTTCCGGTGGAGGAACTGGCCCGGCGGGTGAACATGG
>Ga0209467_1002109_pt1 | contig 14872 bp, 8 predicted proteins | sample Higcelwee11metaG_FD_187175 | JGI IMG/M metagenome (GOLD analysis project Ga0209467, IMG submission 187175) | Freshwater pond sediment microbial communities from the University of Edinburgh, under environmental carbon perturbations - High... | ecosystem: Environmental > Aquatic > Freshwater > Pond...
CCCAACCGTCCGTTAATGCTCTCTTATCGGACGCCTATTCAGGAGAAAATCATGTCCGAAATCACTGTCTCCAACACCGTCCCTCTGGCGCATATCGACCCGGAAACACAGGAGCGCGTTCGGCAGATTCTCGATGCCGGGACCGCCGCCAACACCCGCCGGGCCTACCAGGGAGACCTGCGCTACTTCTGGGCCTGGGCACGGCTGGCGCTTGGTCTGCCCGAGGGTTACCCGGTCCCGCCTGCCGCCGTGGTCCGGTTTGTCACCGACCACCTGGAGGGCCTGCCCGAGCATGTGGACGCGGCCCTGGTCGAGGAGGGGGCCAAGGCCCGCCATGGCGTGCACAGTCTGGCCACCATCTCCCGGCGCTTGGCTGCGTTGTCCGTGGCCCACGAGGCGCAGGGGTTGGAGAACCCTGTGCGGTTGCCTCAGATTCGGTCACTGCTTGCCGCCGCACGCCGGGCGAGGGCGCGCCAGGGTTACGGGCCGGGAAAGAAGCGTGCCGCGACACTTGATATCCTTGAACTTATGCTTGCTTCCTGCGAGAATGACATGCGCGGCGTCCGTGACAGGGCGCTTCTGCTTTTCGCCTTCGCCTCCGGTGGCCGTCGCCGTAGCGAGGTCGCCGAGGCCAGGATCGAGAACCTGACCGCCGTGCCGGGCGGCTACCTGTACCGCATCCCCTGGTCCAAGACCGACCAGGAGTGCGCGGGGCGAGACGTCCCCGTGCTTGGCCGGGCGGCCAGGGCCTTGACCCAGTGGCTCGAAACCGCTGCCATACGTGAGGGGTACCTGTTTCGGGGCATCACCCGTGACGGGATTGTCGCGGAATCGCTGTCGGACCGGGGTGTCGCCCGGATCGTCAAGGCCAGGGCCAGGAAGGCGGGGCTTGATCCTGCCGTCTTCGGAGCCCACAGCCTGCGCAGCGGCTTTGTGACCGAAGCCGGACGCAAGGGCGTGTCCAGGCAGGAGGCCATGGCCATGACAGGCCACAGGTCAACAGCAGTTTTTGATAAATACTATGAAGTAGGATTGATATCTTCATCGTCCGCAGCAGTTATTGCAGAATAAAATAATATTCACGCATTGTGGTTTGTCAAGCAATATAATTTGCTATTCTATGAGCCGTCTCCAGAAGTATTCTGCTACCTGTTCTGGACGCATCATCTTTAAGTAAAAGCCTAACTCATTGCCACAATAAGAAGGATGCCCCATCAAAGCGTTCCACGTGAGGACACCATTGTTGTCTTCTATCGCAAGAATCTCATTGTAAGAGCTAGCATTATTAATGTCTTGCCCAACCCCTTCCGACAAATTGATGCCAAACGGAGAGAATGACCCGCCAGTCCATATAAGCACTCCGTTTTCAAGAATTTCGTCTTTGTATAACTCAACGTAAACCCGCGTAGAATTGATTTCCTGGAACAAGATTTCAATCGATGAAAACTGATGTGCTATTTCTTTCGCGCCATTTTTAAAGTAATGTTTTATGATGCCAAAAGTCTTGTTTGAAAAATCACGTTTTTCACGGTCAGTAACCTTCCCGCGATGAAAAGGAATGTACGTGCGATTGGTGTTGTCTGGTGTAGCTTCGATATATGCTGATGCACCGGACTCGTGTTTCCACCGTAGCTCAAATAAATGCATAACGCCAAAGCCTTTGGCAAGCTCCTTTTCGCCGAGTGGGAACGTGACAAAGCGACTATCCTCACAGTCTCTCAAATTATCCGAAAAAAGCTGCGAGCAAAAAACCTTATCTTGGTCAACAATAGGCTCAATTCGTGCTCCGGTGCTAAGCCCCTTGCCGATGACGTTTTGGATTACGCCATCTTGATTTTCACGTACAAACGAGATTAAAGAGAAGTGGACACCGACCCTTATGGCTAGCGGCGCGGAAAAATGATTCTTTTTCCAGTTATACGTCTTAAAATGATCTCGAATTTTAAGTGCAATTTCGGCAGCGTCTGCGCAACTTGACAGGCAAATCATAAAGGCATCGCCCCAGGTGTTTACATAGAGCGGCCTGTGCGGAGTGATAATAGTTGTTTGAATCTCTTCGAAAACTCGTGAAATTTTTAATTGTAAATCATCCGAGAGGGCCGAATAACCTTGCAAATCGGCAAAAATGATGGCGGCGTGTTGTCTCTCGTTCATGGGAAAAGACAATCCTTAAATAGTAAAATATGTTATACCTCGTCCGCTGTAACAACTACATCAAACGGAACTCCCAATGCTTCAAAATGCTTTTTTCCGCAACGGACTTTGTCGGCTTCTGATGTACGCAACTTGAGGAAATCTCTTGATCCCTTTGTTTCACGGACGAGATATAGTGTCTGATTGTCATGTTTTAGGATAGCCCAATCTGGATTGTATTTTCCGACAGGAGTATCGATCTCGAACCAAGAAGGCAGTTTCACAAACAGCTTGATATCCTGGCGCGCATCAAGGCTCTTGGCAAACTCACGCTCAATCTCGGAATCATACTGCACATACTCATAGACTGACTTGTCCACCTTAAGAGAAGTAAGATAGTTAACAAGTTCCTCATGCTTAAAGAGAAGCATTTCCCACTCTGATTCTCCGTCATTGCCTACGATTCGTTCATATTTGATCTCGTCCACCAAGAGCCTATGCAGTTCGTGTTTGAGGACGCGCGCCACCCCATCCATGAATCGCTGCGGGTTATTGAAAAATTCTTCCAGGCGGCCTGATTCGTGGAGTATTCGAGCCAGGGTTGAGCGGGTCAGTTCCGTTTCGTTTTGAAGGTAGGCCAGTATGTCCGGCACGTGTCTTTCGCTCAGACTAATTTTTTCTTTGCTGGCGCTGATGACAGTTCCGGTGACGCCCCCCTTTTGAACATCTAGCTGGCCGGTCACGACGCTGATGACGGGCTTGTCAATCTTCTCCAGATCACGCCGCACTGCGTGCACAGCCCGTTGAATCAACGTCTCGGTTTCAAACTCCACTCGGTAGGTCGTCCTTGGGTTAATGCGTTCCCAGAGAGCTACAAACTCAGGGCTTATGGAAACTTCCTTTCTGAACTTATTAGGTCCCTCTTCACGCTCGCGACGAATGTGGCGTTCAATCTGATAACTGGAGAGCAGGTCGATGACCGACGGAGCTAAATTTTTATGTTCCTCGGGTAACTTCAAGGCAAAACCCAACTTTCCTGGAGTAAATGCTGGCAGGATTCGCCCATCCTCATCGAGCATCTTCTGCTCAACCAGCGAGGCTTTGACGATCTCGGCAGTTCGCCTGCCAATAGGTTTTTCTTCCCCGTCGAGCACCTGGAGAATTTTGGCTATGGCCGTCAATGGCACCTTGCCAAAGGTCACGCCGCAATCCTGCTCGTACTCCGTCTGGAGGGCGCGAGCAAAATCGTCGTAGCTTTCGTTGGCCATGACGTAGAGCTTGTTCACTGATGGGTCGAAGACACGCGCGCCATTCTGATCCACGGGGAGGCGCAGGCCGCGACCGATCTCCTGCCGCTTCTTGACCGCACTGCCGGTCTCATTGAGCGTGCAAATCTGGAACACATTCGGGTTGTCCCAACCTTCGCGAAGCGCAGAATGGCTAAAAATGAAGCGTAGGGGCTCATTCATCGCGAGCAAGCGTTCCTTATCCTTCATGATAAGGTTGTAGACTTCATCATCCGCTTGACTGTCGCCACGGGTATCCTTAAGCACGCCTTTCTTGTCCGTGGCGAAGTATCCATTGTGAAGGCGGTCAACAGGCTCTTTCAACCACGACAGCGGATGATAGCGTTCTTCCTTGGCCAAATGCTTTAGTTCCGTTTCGAATGCGGCTGCAAATTTGCCCTGCACGGCATGGCCCGATTCATCGTAGTCGCGATAGTTTGCCACCCGGTCGATAAAAAAGAGCGAAAGGACCTTGATGCCCCGCTCACGCACCTGAAGTTCTTTGTCCAGATGCCTTTTGATGGTATGGCGGATTTGTGTGCGCCAAATATCATCCCGCATTCCACCCGTTTCTTCGCCTAGACGCAATGTGCGGCCGTTGGAGAAGCGGATGAATTCATTTCCGGGCTCTCCTGAAATTTCTGCAACCTCAAACCCCTCCTGATAGCAGGCTCTCTCATTGGAAAGCATGAAAAGGTCCGCGCCCTGTTTGACTGTGACAATTTTTGGCTTTGGCCCTTCTGGTTTCTGAACGTCGATGCGCAGCTTGGCCTTGATACGAGGCAGATAATCAATTTTCTCCACACGCACGAAGGCGTCATTGGCGGTGCCATCGGTCGTGGGGCTGGCCACCACAATCTGCTTGACCAGCTTGAGTTCAAAGGCTCGTACGGGGTCCAATCGGTAGATCAAATTGTACGGATTCCGGTGTGTGGCCGAGTAGCGGAGCGTGCAGAGAGGATTGAGCGCCTTGATTGCTTCTTGAGCTTTTTCAGTCGAATCTACACTCTGTGGTTCATCAATAATGACGATGGGGCGCGCCGCTTGGACAAATTCAATAGGCTGTCGGCCTGAAAGCTTGTCGCTCTCTTTATATATCACGTTACTTTTTTGTTCTGCCTCAGTCCCTGTAAAATTTTTACGGAATGAATCAATGTTGATAATGAGGATTTGGAGAGTATTGCTCGTTGCAAACTGGCGTAGCCTATTGATTCTCTTGGCATCATAAACAAAATGCTCGAAGCAAAGGCCATTGTAAAGTTCACGAAAATGATCCGCAGTGATCTCAATATTTTTAAGTACGCCTTCGCGAATAGCCACGCTCGGCACGACAATGATGAATTTCTGAAACCCGTAGCGCTGGGATAGCTCGAAGATAGTGCGAAGGTAGACATACGTTTTTCCCGTCCCAGTCTCCATTTCTACGGAAAAATGCGGACAAAGACGAGTCTGATCCGCCGAGACATCGAACAACTCCCAGGCTTCCAACGCAGCGTCCGGATCAGACACCTCTATGTCATTTCGCTCCTGCACGAGTCGAGTGTTGGCGGCGAGTTTGTCTTCCGCAAGGAGCAAACGGTTTCCCAAGCCCAATTCGCTTCTCTCCTGCCCTGCCAAAAGGGGCAAACCATCCCGTATCGTGATCACGGAGTATTCTGGAGCGCCTTGCGGCTGGCCATCAAAAAGATCCGTAACGGCAGCTACTGCCGCGAGTTGAAAATTTTGATTGGCGTCAAACTGAATTTTCATGTATTATTATCCGCCGTAGTATACGCTTGATCTGGACGGTTTGGGCTATCTGGATATCGTAATCGCAAGATATTCTTCTTCACCATTGGTCTAATAAGGCGATATCTGAGTCCAGATGGCTGTCTGTTGAGGTAATGTGCAATCTCTTTAATGGTTAAAAATCTACCTGAACAGAGATGCTGTATTGCGAGTTGCATTTTTGGCGAGGAAATCCACGGCTTTGAGGCCACGTCGTCGATAAGCTTCCGCCCCTGCTCATCTCCAGCCTCCACTTCCGGCAGGGAGGGGGAGTCACCAAGACTGTACGCAGAATCCTCCGAACTTCGAGCGGAGTCTCCAGGAGTTCGAGTGGAGTCTCCAGGAGTTCGAGCGGAGTCTCCAGGAGTTCGAGCGGAGTCTCCAGGAGTTCGAGCGGAGTCCCCGTGAACAGTTGGGCAACCCTCCTCGGAGGCCGAGGCGTCTGGCGTCATCAATTCCAGCAAGGACGGTTGGGGAGGGACGTCACCCAGCGTGTATCGGCTCCACCGCCTCCTGTTGTCGGAAACGAGGAATCCCCGCTGGCAGAGGCCCTTGAGCAGCCTCGTGATGTCCACCGGGTGATCAACCAGCAAATCCTGAAGCCGGGAGTTGGTAACCCCGCCCTCCAGATAAGCCGTGGCCAGGGCTTGAAGCTCCGCCGGGGGGAACCATTCAACATCGGCCCCGAATCGTTCTCGCAATGCCCGAAGCGCATTCTCCGGGATCAGGCTGACCATTGGCAGCGCAAGAATCACCCGGTCTGGTTGCTCCTGGGTTAGAAGCAAGGGCGCGCGCCAGCGATTATAGCGCCACCCCTCACGGATTTTCGCGGTCCCCGATCCGGCCTGTTCGCCGCCCCCCATCATCACGAACATTTTCTGGAGCGCCTTGTTCCGGCACTCGCTCACCCCACCGCGCTGGTATTGTTCCAGGGAGACGAGCAGGGTCCCCGGATTTTCCATGACGAACTTGTCGCGGTGACGTTCGATGACCACCCCGCCGGGCGTTGTATAGTCTGAATGGATCAGGGCGTTGACGAAGGCCTCGCGGAGAGACTCGTGAACGGGGGTTTCCTCTTTTCTCAGCCCATCTTCGATCTGAAACGGCACGGCCAAACCGTCAGTGAGCCTGGGCCAGACCCGCAGATAAAACTGAAAAAGATTCGCCGCCCATGTTCCGTCCGGACAAATGCGGTCGCTCCAGCGGGTGCCTGGGTCCAGTTTCTCACGATAATCGACAAAGTATGTGGGCGCTGCTTCCGGGTCACGGATGGCCAAGTCCTTGCCGAACATGAGCAGCCCGGCCACGGTGAGGCAGTCTTTCCCGGCGGCACGGTCGAATCTCCAGCCACCCAGTTGCCGCAAGAGCTCCGTGTCGTCCAGGACGAGCCAGGGGTGATCGCCCTTGGCGGACCGGAAGAGTTGGCGGTATTTGGTCAAGCTGGGGATATCCAGGTCATCGAGCCCGAAATGTTCCAGGATACGAGAGTCTGCCGAGGTCGCAGCCGCATCGGCGAACATGCGCCGCACCTCTTCGTCAGGGCAGCGGTAGTCGCCCTCATGGTGTCGGCGGAAGGTATGGCCGAAAGGATTTTGTCCCAGGTAGACCGGCCGCTGCGTGCGGCCAGCCCGTGGGACATACACGGCTAAAAGTGTCCCTCCTTCAACCGGGACTTCCTTTATATCCCGCTCCGTGAGCAGATTGACGCTCACTTTCGAGCGATTGTGGAGGTCATCCCAAAGATTCTTCTTGTAGGCCCGCACTTGCTCGTCGGTCAGGCCGTCGAGGCGGACCCTGCCGTCATTTTCGCGTGCGCCCAAAAGGATTGTGCCGCCATCGCTGTTGGCCATGGCGCTGTAGCTTTCCCAGAAACTTTTCGGCAAGCCGCCACGTGCCGACTTGAACTCCCAGTCGCTCGATTCGCCGACCTGCGCTGCGTCCAGGATCGTTTCCAGCATGTCGGCGTTCATGGCCTGCCCGCCCTCGTGGAAAGTTGCATGAAAGTCCACACGTTAAACCGTCTGGAATTTGGTGACGCCCTTGGTCTTGAAAATCTGCACGGCGTTGGTTTTGAGCTGGTCGTTTCCGGCAAAGCCTTCATCCAGACAAACCACGCGCTCGGGTTTCGTCGCGGCCATGGCCCGGATAAGTTCCATGGTCAGGGCTCGTTCCAGACAGATGAGAAGCGCCCCTGAGGCCACGCTGAAAACGGTCTTGCCCTCCAGCGTGAGCTTCTCGACCGGTGTTGTCAGGGGGAAGCCGCTCTTGAGGAGGAGCTCGTAGAGAATGTCGTCCTGGGTCCGGTCGGAGCGGATATGGTTGACGTGATCGAAAAGGTTGGCTTGCAGGGTCTGGGCGTCGTGGGGAACGTCGGCGTTCCATGGCTTGAGGTTGGACTGGGCCAGCTTGAAGACGCGGAAGCCCCGGTCCTGCTTTGGCGTGTTGCCCGCAAGAAGACTGGGCTGCGTGGCGGCGTCGGCCGCGTTGAGTTTTTTGATGACCCGGCGCACGCGCTCTTTGGTTATGTCGGATACGTTATTAAGCATAAACGAAAGTGCATTGCGCCCAACCTCTGTATTTGAAATTATCGGCTCTGGTAGTTGTATGCAAATAAAGCTTCGTCGAGCATATGGGTTTTTATTCGAGACCATTACGGCATGAGCAGTCGTTCCACTACCAGAAAAAAAATCCATTACAATATCGTCATGACATGTTAAATATTCTATAAGCCTTTGAAGATCAAAATAACTTTTAGGATTATCAAAAACTTTTTTTCTATCAAATATTTTAGCAAAATCTTGACTTGCTTTTTGTGCATAGCTAAAAATTACGCTTCTCATAACCTGGCTGTCTTTATCAAACAAATTTCTTCTTATGGACGGTACAGTTCTTTCGTCTGGACCGAATACAACATTTAACTTGTCGATCTCTTCCTTCATGCGCTCATATGTTGGCCATACCCACCCACGGCTTGGAACTTTGCACGGCTTATTTGTAATTGGGTGAAGCACTTCATACCGAGGTCCACCTCCGCCTGGCCAACTTGCGTCTCCATCTGTTCTATAAGGCCCCTTATCATCGGCCTTGGTGTAACGGGCAAGTGGCAATCGAGGATCATCTTCTTCAAATGTTGAATAATAATCTCGCAATCCTTCAGCAACAAGAGTCCAGTTGTCTGAATGAATTTGCCTTAGCTTCTCAAATTCTTCTCGAATTTCCTCAACACCTTCCTTGGACACTCGCAATTTAACGCCCTGCGCGGCAAGAAGCATTTTGTTTCTAGCATACACAACCATGTATTCATGCCCAACAGAAAATAGTTTTGCATCATTTTTTCTATTTCTGTCGTAAACAAGGACTGCAACAAAATTTTCTTCTCCAAATATTTCATTTAGTATATATCTAATATTGTTAAGTTCGTTGTCATCAATACTTGAAACGAAAAATCCATCTTCTCTCAACAAATTCCGTGCTAGATACAATCTGGGAAACATCATATTCATCCATTTAGAATGAAATCTTCCATCAGTATCCGTATTCGTCCCAAACTTTCGTCCTTCACGATCAACCTGTCCAGTATATTCCAAATATGTCTGCAAACTTTCGCTGTAATTATCAGGATAAATAAAATCATTCCCAGTATTGTAAGGAGGATCGATGTAAATCATCTTCACCTTCCCCAAATACGACTTCTGCAACAACTTGAGGACTTCCAGGTTATCACCTTCAATAATCAAATTCTCCGTCGTATCGAACTCCACGCTTTCTTCCACGCACGGCCTGAGCGTGGCCTGACTCGGCTGTTGGATGGTTCGGAAGCAGTCCGCCTTACCCGGCCAATTCATGCCGTAGCGTTCCCGCCCCACATCCACAGCCTCTCCGAGCGCAAGCTTCAGCCGTTCAAAGTCCACCTTCCCGCCCTCGGTACGGACCTCGGGGAACAGGCGGAGAAGTTCTTGCCGTCTCTCTTCGGCGATATCGAGCGACGCCAAATCAAAGGTTTCAGGCTTGTCGGGTGCGCCGCCGTCCTGGGAGCCGGTCATGCTCATTGGTCTACCTCAAGGGAAAGAATGTCTTGCTCCACATAGTGCTTAAAACTATCCACCGCCGTAAAGCACTGGTATCCCGCCCGGCTGGCCAGGGCAATGACTTCAGCGCTTTCATTGAGCAGCACGGCCACGGGGCCGCTCAGCTCCTCCTGGAGACCGGCGGGCCAGGCAAGGTCGAACACGGCTTTTTGCTCGCCCGTTTCAGGGGCGGCGAAATCATAGGAGAGGATGCCGCGTGGCAGGCCCTGCGCTTCCACCCATTCGTTCAAGCCCACAAGGGATTGCTCCTCGGACTCGCTGTCGATCCCCCCGAGGATCGTCGGCGGTTCAGCCATGGTCATACGCCGCGATTCACCTTCCAGCCAGTGGTGCTCGCCGTGGAGCAGATCAGCCATGCGCCGGTTGGTCTCAGCCGCCAGAAGCTCCTTACGGGCATTCAGAAAATCATGATAGTTCGCGATGTTCCACAGTTTTTGGTCCATAGGAATCCACTGTGAGGCCAGCGCGCCGGGATGGCTGGCTTCGATCTCCGGGAAGTATTCCTCTGGAAGGCGGTTGCTAATGCGAAGGTTCGTCTCCTTGGTCAAAAAACAGAAGTTGCCCAAGGCGTTGACCTCCGACCGAACGTGCTTGCGCTTGTAAAGCTGAGACTTAGGGAAAATGTGATGCACCTCCAGACTGCTCAACTTGCCAAGCATGTTGGCCTTGAGGGGTAGGCCATTACCCCAATCCCGGGCCTCCCCCATGCGCGTGAGCATGTAGAGCACGGGATAAAAGCGGGCGCCCAGGCTCCAACCGGAGAAATGCCCTGGTTCCACGCGTAGCCCGCCGTGCCACAGGCGCAGTTGCTCAAGAAGGGCGTCGAGACCTGTTTTGGGATCGATGATCGCCTCAAGGTCCTTGTCGATGAAGGATTCCGTTGATCCGGAAAACCGCCCCCACATGCCAGCCTGGGCGAACCAGAACAATAGCTTGTCCCGATCCTTTTCGGACAGACCCCCTTTGTGCTGGTCGAGATAGCGGACCATGACGGGGATGGCGAAGCGACCGAAAAGCACTTGGTCGTGATCAAGTCCCAACCGGCCGCCGATGAAATTGAGGCAGGTGTCGATGCCCTTGTTGGCCTGTGCCATGGCGGCTCGAACTTCCTCGGTGGTCTTTTCGTGCAGGAAGCTGAACTTGGCCTCTCCTGTGAGGACCGTATTCACCGAGCGCAAAAGCCAGTCGAGGGTGAAGTGGAAACCGGCGCCAGCCCACTCCTTCAACTTGATTTTCATCGTGTCGCGGGCCTCAGGCCAATCCGCGCAGATTTTGGCCAGGGCCAGATCACCTTTCGAGAGCTTTGTGCCGCCGCTGTTGACGCAGTTGAATATGTCCACAACGACATCTATGGTCTTGTCGGCCCCAGTTACTTCTTCGATATGGAGGTTCACCTCAAGGATGCCGAGCAGGTGGCTTAACCGGGCTACGTAAACCCCGACTTTGGGGAGAAGGTCCGGTTGAGAGCTCAGTTGACTAACGAACGCACCAAGGCCGACAGTTCCTTTTTGCATCAACTCAGTAACGTCGATCCACAGGGTGTCGTCACGCATTTTCACCGGCTGATAGAACTCGAAGACCTCAGTTTCTAGGTGGAAGCGCAGGTTGCTGAAGGCCTGTGCGTTGCCGTCAAAAAATTTGGGAGGCCTTCCGCGCACGACTCCATAGAGCGTAGTGATGCGCTGTTGCCCGTCGAGCAGAAGCTTCACCACTCCAGCGGCGAGATGTCCGTCCCCGCGATGAGACGCAGAACTGGACTCCGTGGCCCAGACCAGCAAGCCGCCGACAGGATGACGCCGATAGAGGGAGTCGAACAACCCACGCACTTGGTCGCGGTTCCAGACATACCCTCTTTGAAATTCCGGAAGCGCCATGTGTCCGCTGTCGATATGGTCAAGTATGGTGGATATTTTCATAAGCTCCCTTTGGCGTGACATTTGAAAGAGTTGTACGTTGCTTATTCCAGATTCCACCGTAAGACGAACAGCGGTTCCCGAACGAGTTTTTGCCTCAGCCTGTCACTGATTTCATCCAGCAGATTGTCTTTTCGGCTCTCGATGTCGCGGCTTGCGGCGTCATATTGTCGCCACGCCTCATCGCGTTTCGTTTCAAGAGTTCGCACCGTGCGCTGCCGCTCAAGTTTGTTGGGCAACGTTGGGGCCAGTCGGACCTCTTTTTTGGCGACTTTGAGAGCCTCATCAATCTCCTCAAGCTCTGCCTGGAGGGAGGCCCGGCGGTCACTTGCCCAATGGTCGAGCTTGTCTGTTTCGACATCAAACCAGCGTCCATCGCGGGTAGCCATTTCTTCAAGCAGGGCCATGCGATGCCTGTCCTGCTCTTCGCCCAGCCTTACGGCCACATGTGCCGGAGGAGTGCAAAGAGCCCCTGATACGGCAGGCAAGTCGAAAAACCGGCGGCATTGGTTTTCGTCCAGAAGTTCGCCGTCGTCGCACACGCCGGTCAGCATGATGTGGTCCTCAGTGTCCAGGGCGCTGATCGTCAAACGCTCGCAGGCCAACCACCCGCGCTTTGCCCGTACCTCGTGCAGGGCCGCGATGTTGCGGCCGCTTTCAGACAAATTGAAAGTCACTTCGGACGTGGGCGTTGATAATGTAATGGCTCGTTCCAATACACGCTGCGCCAACGTGTGACCAACACGATAGGTGTTGGCACTACCGCTGCTTTTGCCCATGTGGTAGGGACCGAGATGGATATCCTGGCCTGGGAATGGATTTCTGTTCAGTGTGAAGTTGAAACTTTCTTCCTGAAACTGGGCGTCATCAGCCAGGACGTGGCGCGTGAGACGCCAGAGCTGTTCATTGAAACGGTCCATAACCTCATGGCTCTTTATCCGGACCTTTTCAACGACCTCCTGGTCAAAGTTATCAAGAAGCTTGTCGCGGGCATCACACTGGCCTTGGGTTATTTCCGCCTCCAATTCGCGCTGAAGCTGATCGAACTCGTACTGGATTTGCTCTGGCGAGCGACATTTCTGGTAGATGGATGCAATCCGCTTCTCGAAATCCACCCCTGATTCCACAGCTCCGAGCACCTCGTCACTGGCCCCGAAGACACCGTTGAAAAGCTGAAATTTTACAGCCAGCAGTTCATATACACGCTGGTCCGCAGCATTTCGCTTGTTAATAAAATTGACCACCACCACGTCAAACTTCTGCCCATAGCGGTGGCAGCGACCTATACGTTGTTCGATGCGTTGTGGATTCCAAGGTAAATCGTAATTGACCACGAGGTTGCAGAACTGGAGGTTGATGCCTTCGGCGGCAGCTTCAGTTGCAATGAGTATTGAGGCCTTGTCTCGGAAATGCTCAACCAGGGCAGCCCGCATGTCGGCGCTAGGGGAGCCGGAGATACGATCCGTCCCGTAGTGCCGTGATAGCCAGCTCTGGTAGATGGACTTTGAAAGGGCATCCGTATTGGAGCCATTGAAAAGCATCACTTGGCCAGCGAATTCGGTTTGCTCCAGGACCTGGAACAGATATTCCTGTGTCCGGCGGGACTCGGTAAAAATAACCGCCTTTTGTTGAAGCGTAGGCGCACCTTGCTTTTTTTGGGCCTCTTCCGATGCAGCAAAGCCTCTTCGGAGAGCGGTTAAGAGAACCTCGCCTTTGGAATTCCTGACAATAGATTTTGCAAGCTCCAAGAATTGTTTGAGCTGTTCTGTCTCCTGCCGGAGTTCGGCAAGTTGCCCGGGAGTGAGGCGGTTCTTTTCGGAAGTGCCCGGGGTATCCTCATCCCCGTCCCATTCGTCAGCAAGCGCATCGAGGTCTTCCACGTCTTGGGGCAGTTCTGTGGGAAAAGATTCAACAGCCAAGGCCTTTGCTTCGGCATCTTGCAGACGCAGGACAAGCCCTTCAAGGGTGCCTGATATCGCGTAGGTGGAGGAGGCCAGCAATTTTCGCAAGATAAGGGTCATGAGTTGCCGCTGGCTGGCTGGCAGGGCGTAGAGAGTGGGGCGGCGCAAATATTCGGAGACGAGATCGTACAGCCGCTGCTCGGCCTCGCTGGGGATAAACTCCTGAATCAACGCATGCCGGGCGGTGTACTTCACATACTCCAAGACCTGCCTGCGCAAGGTTCGCTTGCACAGAGGCTTGAGTCGTTCTTTCAACTCCGAGAAGTCCGCATCGTTTCCTAGACGGGCAAATCGTGAGCGGTAGCTCTTCAGGTCTCCAAACGCAAAGTCATCAATGATGCTCACGAGGCCAAAAAGCTCAAGCAGGGAATTCTGGAGCGGGGTGGCTGTCAGCAACACCTTCGGGTATGGGGCCACGGCATGCTTTATGGCCTGGGCGATTTTACTGGAGTTTTTGTATACATTTCGCAAGCGGTGCGCTTCGTCGATAACGACCAAATCCCAGAGGGTCTGTCGAAGATACGGCTCTTTATTCCCAACAAACTGATAGGAACACAAGATGATTGCTTCCTGCTGAAACGGGTTAAGATTTCCACTGCGAATGAATTCATTGAAGCTTTTTGTTTCCAAAACAATAGACGGCAAGAAAAACTTGTCTGCCAGCTCTTGTGACCACTGTTTTCTGAGATTAGCTGGGACTACAACGAGTAGGCGACGCCTCCTCTCGGCCCACTTTTGAGAAAGCAATAAACCCGCTTCTATAGTTTTACCAAGCCCAACCTCGTCCGCCAGAATAGCCCCTTTAGAGAAAGGACTTCGAAAGGCAAAGAGGGCGGCTTCGACTTGATGCGGGTTAAGGTCAACCTGAGCATCGGAAAGGACCGCTGCGAGCTTCTCAACATTATCCGAAGCGCACCGTTTGATAAGTTCATGGGCGAGATATTTAGCGTGGAAGTTAGTCAAGCCCATTTTTGACTCTCAAGGCTTGACGGGGGGGCCTGCCCAAGCAGTCCACAGATGAATAGTCCCGCCATGATGGTCTTGCCAGCGCCGGGATGGTCGGCCAGCATATACCGTAGTGACTGGCCCGGCAGCATGGACCCGTAGACGGCAGTGATTTGGTGGGGCAGTGGCCCCAGGTTGTATGTGTGGACGGCCATCATGGGGCCGAAGAGGTACTCCAGATTGTTGCGGTAGGCCTCGGCAGTAAGTTTGAAGTCCTCGCCCGGCACGTCGAAGGCCCATGGCCGACCGGCTTCGGCCAGGGACAGATTGGCCTCGTCGGTACGGAGGAGCATGCGCTCAAGGAGCCTGCCGTCGGAGGTCTTGTAGTAGACGGTGAGGGCGTTATCGCCGACGGGTTCTGTGGTGACGACGCGCACCACCTGACCGGTCTCGATGCCGGTGATGGCGGCGTTCTTTTTAATCGATTCGAGGGGAAACATAGGTCGGCTGGTCCACCTGGGTTATCGCTCAAGGGGTCATGGAGAAGGTCTCGCTGCCTGCTGAGGCCCGTGACTGCCCCCCACACGGGATGCCAGAAGCGGCCACTTGATTCAATACTCGGAAAAAAATTTGCAATCAAGAAATCAGAAGGGCGATGAGCGCCTTTTCCCAGTGGCCTTCAGTTCGCCGGAGATACGTGGACCATGCGGGTTGCCACGTGCCTTTTTGGGAGTCCGTCAGCCATGATCCAGCGTGGCGAAAATTGGTCGAAAATGTGG
>Ga0209467_1002110_pt1 | contig 14871 bp, 14 predicted proteins | sample Higcelwee11metaG_FD_187175 | JGI IMG/M metagenome (GOLD analysis project Ga0209467, IMG submission 187175) | Freshwater pond sediment microbial communities from the University of Edinburgh, under environmental carbon perturbations - High... | ecosystem: Environmental > Aquatic > Freshwater >...
TGAGCTTAGTGTCTGACATGGGTGATCAGTTACAGATGTGTTAAAGATTGACTTTCTTCATTATCCGGGCTACGGGATATAATCTTGTCCTGCGCTCGAGCTCGGATGCCGGTGTGTTCTGATAGAGCCACTGAAGCTGCACCACCGGGTCTGCGGCCATTTTTTCATCCTCGCTGCGGGCTTTGTCAAAGGCAGCCCTGAGTGCGGGGTCGCTGTCAAGAAGCATCTTAAGGTGACTCTCGAACCCCCATACTGAATACCAGTCCTGTCCCTCGAGGAACGAGTCAAAGAAGTTCCAGGCAAAGAACCCTGATTCGCTCTGCGGCTCAAGCATGCAGACTATGTATTTGTTTGCCCGCTGGTTGAGAGGGATTATATAATCGCCTTTAAGATATTCCACCTCCTGGCTTACTGTCCTGAGCTTAACCTTGCTGTTGAAATAGTGACCCTGCGTGGCCCGTTTTGCCGGTTCAAAGCTGTCAATATAATAGGTCTCGACGGAGAGGGTGGTGTCATTATGCAACTGGCGCATGGAGACACCGTTGGCAAGGAGCCGTTCAATGACCTCTTCCCATGCAAAGGGAACGATATATGCTTCGGGGACGGCTACGGTGACAGCGGGAACGAAATAGTTATAGTACCGGATTGTGTCCGTGTAAGGTTTTTCATGATTGTAGAAACCCGACTTTCTGCCGGTGATGGGAGTGACTGTCTCCTCGTACCTGTATCCGTGGTATTCCAGCAGGTCCCACCTGGTGGAGTCCTGTTCCCAGTCTATCACGTATTCTGTGGCGCTGAGAGTGCGGCTGTCTGCTTCCTTCCGCAGTCTGAGAATATCCTTGTGGTTCAGTGAAGTATAACGCACCAGTTCGGTAATGAACTGGTAGGTGCCTTTTACGCGCTCCGGGTATGGCTTGTAGACGAGGGTCTCGGTCATAAAGCCGAAGGAGTTGAAGAGTGAGGAGTAACCTGTTGAGTAATAGGAATGCTCCTCAAACCCGATAATTGCCTTTATCTCGCCTCTTTCAGTGTACTGGACATAGGGCACCATCTCATTGTCATGTGCCGTCTTCATGCGGTTGTAGAGTTCAGGCAGCATCTCATTGCGGAAATAATCTTCCATCTCCGGGAACATTTTCTCCGGCTGTGTTGCAATGAGTGTCACGGTGAACTGGTGATCCGATCCGTTGGTTGTATGGGTATCAAGGAAGAGGTCAGGATCAAGATAGCTGTATATCTCCGCAAAGGCTCGGGCATCACGTGAATCCTGCTTGACGAAGTCGCGGTTCAGATCGAGGAAGCGGGTGTTGCGCCGGGCTCCCTTCTCATCCGGACCGTTCTGGTTTATACGCCAGTACCTGTTGCGGGCCAGGGCTCCTCCGATGTTATATACAGGGATTATTGCCACCACGGTGTTGCGCAGGTATTTCTTCATGCCATCTTTGTTGGCAAGGATGTCAGCGGCAAACTGTGCGCTGGCATCAATGCCTTCAGGCTCGCCGGGGTGGATGCCGTTGTTGATGAGAACGATGGCCTTCCCCTGTCTGCGGGCTGCCTCCGGCTCAAACTCCCCGTCGCCGCTGATGATGAAGAGGTGCAGTGGCCTGCCGGCATCGGTCATACCCATCTCAAGCAGGGTGGCCTCGGGATAGGCCCTGTCAAGTTCGGTATAGAAGCTGATGGCCTCCTCCCAGGTGAGGCTGTGGTTCTCATCATACCTGAGCGAAGGAGTGAGGCTCCTGTCCTGGGCATGGAGTCCCGCAGTCAGAATGACAGTAAGAGTGGCAATGCAGAGTCTGTGGTTCATCTTATATTATCTGTGAAGTAGTCGGTTACGATTCTGGCGTTAATTCTCTGCTCCGCGACGATGTCAGGGAACATGTGGTATGTGGTTTCGAGGTGTCTGATGCGCGACAAAACGTTGTCTGTGATCAGGCGCGGCATCTCATCTTCCGGGATGCCTCTCATGGCATATATCTCCTTATAACGGTCTATGCCCGTCTGTCCGAAGGCATCCATGTCATCGGCAACGGAGATGACGGCTGCAAGTGAAGCCGGATCGGAGAGAGCCTGGTATTCCTTATCGTCATGCTTCTCCACGGCATCGAGTATCTCCTGCCGGTCATCAGCGCTGAAGTTGCTTCTTTCAAGGAACAGGCTGCACAGCTGGCGGCTCTCGCGGCCATGATCAGGACCGCGGTTCACCGTAAGCCCGGTGTCATGAAAAAATGCTGCTATGATAGCTTTCTCAGGAAGGCGGGGATCAGTCGCTATCCCTGCACCGTACAACAGCTCCAGCAGGAGCGAGGCGTTCTGCCATACGCGCTCATGGTGCAGATGATCATGCGAAGGCATTGAGCTGCTTTCAAACAGTCTCCTGCACTCCCCGGTGAGGATCTCCCGGTACTTACTCTCTGCGTCAGATATTAAGCGTTGCGGCATTTTGGATATGAAAAAAGCAAAAGTAAAAACTTTTGCTTTTTGTCACCTGTCGGGGTGTGAAATTAGCGTGGCAGCATACTTTCAGCAAGGTCCAGTACTGTAGTGTCTTCTATAGTGACTATTCCCCCTTCGGGTCCTTTTTCTATGTGGATCCCGGCACTCTGCCCACGATCGAAGTTCCAGCCTCCGAAATAGTTCCTGACGGTTTCCTCGGACATGTCAAGCTCATCTGCTATCTTCCTTATGCTCCCGTCAGGAAGCTGGTCCTTGATCTTTCTCAGATCTGAAAAAGTGATTGTTCGTGCCATGATTTTTAATGGATAGATTTTCCCAAATATACATAATAATTACAGATTCCGGAAATAAAAACCTCTCTTTAAGGTTATTTTAACATTTTAGATTTCAATGGATTGTATATCCCTGATTATATATATGTCATAGTCACCAAGGTACCCGAATCCTGCTTTTTTATACAGCTCAATTGCGGTTCTGTTGCTCCTGTGGACCTCAAGCTTGACCTGGTATCCTTTCTCCTTTACGAATTTAAGCGATTCCTTCAGGAGCATGCCTGAGAGGCCCTTTCCCTGGAATGCCGGGGTAATACCGAAATGGTGCAGGTGGATGCGTCTGCCGTCAAATGTCATCCATGAAGTGCCAATAATCTCCCTGCCTGTGTCCCCGCTGCACATGACAAGCATCATGCCCCCCAGTTCAATGCTGAGTTCAACGGTAGTCTCGTCGTCTCCTCTCTCCGGCCTGCTCAGTCCGGTGGCAATCCAGAGCTCCATGATGCCCTGAAAGTCGCCTTTTGAATATGGTCTGACGGTTATGGCCTGCATGACCCATCATGCCTTTTCGGAAGCCACCACAAAGAGATGACCCTGTTCTTCCCTTCTGACTGTTATTTCCGTTCCCTTTGAGATATATCCTGTCTCAGCCATGGCAGGGTAAACCTCACCGCCAATCATCACCTTTCCTGAAGGACGAAGGACAGTGTGCGCGGTCCCGGTGGCTCCGATGAGCGCAGCCAGCTTCTCCATGTCAAAACTCACGAATCCGTCGGCCTGGTTTACTGATTTCTCCAGCGCCAGGCTTCCGAAGAGCCTGTTAGGGGCAAACAGTTTTCTCGAGAGCCAGAGGGAGAGGCCGAATGCCAGCACTGCCGCCAGCACCACGATTGCAAATGATCCAACCACCTCCCTCACGCCGTCACCTGAGGGTCCGAACCTGAAGACGATCTTGTCTATCATTACAAAAGCCAGTCCGGTCACAATGCCAATCACCCCCAGCACCCCGGTGACCCCGAAGCCTGGTATGGCAAAGATCTCAACCATCACGAGAATTATTCCTATGATGAAGATCATGAGGTGCCAGTTGGCGGCCACCCCTTCAAGGTAGAGAGGGGCAAAATAGAGCAGCGCTGCGAACACGGCAGCAGCCAGGGGGAATCCTATGCCGGGCGACTGCAGTTCGAAATAGATGCCGCCGATTATAAGCATGATAAGAAGTCCGGATACGACAGGATTGATAAGGAGCATGATGATCCTGTCAACACCTGACAGTTTCAGCTCCTTAATCGTGTAATTCTCTATGCCTGCGCTGGCGATCACATCCTCAACCGTCTCGGCCTCGCCCTCGCAGAAACCGTACCTTATGGCCTCCAGAGCCGTAAGTGTAAGCACCTGGCCTGTATCCACAATCCCCTTGAGCACAATTGACGGGTCCACCATCGCCTGTGCTATCTCCGGATCGCGGTGCCATACCCATGTGGTGTCGCCATCCTTCACCACCGGCTTCTTGCCGTGGGCTTCCGCCGTGGCTCTCATCATGCCGCGCATGAACGACTGGTACTTGTCGGGCATCTTTGCTCCGGTCTGGTCTACCACGGTGGCGGCGCCGATGCTGGCGCCGGGCCGCATGTAGATACTGTCTGCCGCCACTGATATCAGGGCACCGGCAGAGATGGCCTGGTTGTCAATAAAGACCAGCACGGGGATAGGATTATTAAGTATGAGGGTGCGCATGGAGTCCGCTATATCAACCTGCCCGCCGTAGGTGTTCATATGGATGAGTATGAAATCGGCGTTCACCGAATCGGCCTCAACGAAGCTCTTCTTTACGCTCCGCCACAGTGGTGCCGCTATCATCTTGTCAATCTTTACCTTGTACACCAGGGTGGTAGTGTCAGGCCCTGTCTGCGCTTCTGTCACCCCGCCTGTTAGGGAGACAATGAAGAGCAGAATAATGAGTTTGAGTAAGAGTTTATTCATGGATTTAGCTTTAGTTCTTTTATGTAACCGATAAATTTCGTCAGTGCCTCCCTCTTACGGTCATCGAGACGAAAGTCGATGTTGTGGTTCAGGTAATATATGACCTCTTCCGGTGTGGCTGCGGCTCCCTCTTTCAGAAGCGACACCGCCTCATCCCGCCGCTCCAGTCCTTCGCCGAGGGCCTTGTTGAAAAGAGCCGTGAACTCCTCAGGAAGGGGTCTTGAGGAGACCCAGCAGGCGAAGACGAACGGCAGGCCTGTAAATTTCTTCCACTCGAGCCCCAGGTCGAGCCTCAGGGAGAAGAGGTGTGCATACTCAAAACAGCGGTCGCCTATCATGACGGCCGCTTCGCCCTGCGTCATTGCTGTGATGTCAAACTCCTCCGATGCGGGCAGCCACCTGAATTCACGGTTCCACGACCTGGCAGCAAGGATGCGGCAGAGGGCGACCGAGCTTCGCGACCGGTAGTCGAGATAAATTGTGGTTATCTTTTCAAACGTACTGTTGCTTACCAGCAGCACCGTGCGAACCTCTCCGTTGGTGCTGAGGCAGTAGTCGCTCACAATGTGATACTCCTTCATGGAGGCCACCATGGCAACAGGTATCAGCCCGATGTCCGTATCCCCTGCAATAAGCCTGTCGGCACACTCGGAGGGATGACACACCTCCAGGTCTATCATACGCGCCACCTCACCGTCGCGAAGGCCTATCATGAACGGATAACTGTTAATGTATTTGACTGCTGATACTCTGATCTTCTCCATCTCTTTTGTTCCGCATGCAGATAATTGCAAAGGTTCAATTTTTTTACACCAGTACAAAATAGTATTTTTGTTTTTTGATTCATTGATTAATTCACGGTGAGGAAATAGTATGACGGACCGCTTAAATGCAATTTCACCGGTCGACGGCCGCTACGGTGAGCGGGTGAAGGAGTTGATCCCGTTTTATTCGGAATTCGGACTGATGCGCTACCGTGTCCACGTTGAGACGGAGTATTTTATAGCCCTTGCGCAGGCCCGCCTTCCGCAGTTTGCAGGCTTCCCGGACGGGAAGGAACAGGAACTGCGGTCTGTCTACCGCGATTTTTCTTCTGCCGATGCTGAAATTATCAAGCAGAAAGAGGCTGTCACCAATCATGATGTCAAGGCTGTGGAATACTTTGTCAAGGAGAAGGTCTCTGCGCTTGGTCTTGGCAAATGGAGTGAGTTCGTGCACTTCGGTCTCACCTCGCAGGACATAAACAACACTGCCATGCCGATGGCCATAAGGGACTCGGTCAGGGAGATAATGATACCGCTTCTGGTCTCGCTTCGCGAAGCGCTTGAAGCCATGGCGGAGGAGTGGGCCGACCTGCCCATGCTGGCACGAACACACGGCCAGCCGGCCACGCCCACCAGGCTGGGGAAGGAGATGGCGGTATTCAGCGAGAGACTCAACAGCGAGCTGGTGACACTGATGATGACGAAGTACAGCGGCAAGTTCGGCGGTGCCACCGGGAATCTCAACGCACACAAGGTGGCATACCCGGCTGTCGACTGGGTTGAGTTTGCCAACCGTCTTCTGAATGAGCAGCTGGGCCTCGAGAGGCAGCAGACAACAACGCAGATCGAACACTACGACGGGCTGGCAGCGCTGTTTGACAACATCAGCCGTATCAACACTATTATTATCGATCTATGCAGAGACCTGTGGAGCTATATCTCGCTCGAGTATTTCAAGCAGACGATTGTGAAAGGGGAGATAGGTTCGTCAGCCATGCCCCACAAGGTCAACCCGATCGACTTTGAAAACGGTGAGGGCAACCTCGGCGTGGCCAACGCGCTGCTGGGACATCTCTCTTCCAAACTGCCGGTTTCAAGGCTGCAGCGGGACCTGACCGATTCAACCGTGATAAGAAACACGGGGGTGGCGATGGCGCATTCACTCATCGCATGGAAATCGGTTGTGAAGGGGCTGGCCAAGCTTATCGTCAACCGGGAGAAGATCAGCAGCGACCTTGAGGAGAACTGGGTTGTGGTTGCCGAGGCGTTGCAGACGATTCTCCGCAGGGAGGGCTTCCCTAAACCCTATGAGGCACTGATGGCACTCACCCGGACCAACGAAAAGATCACAGGTGAGACAATCAGCAGATTTATAGACACCCTTGATGTCAGCGATGCCGTCAGGGAAGAGATGAAGGCAGTCACCCCGTTCAACTATACCGGCTTCTGACAGAAAATAATGAAGAGTCTTAAGATTCTCCTGCAGTACCTCAGACCGTATAAATGGCTTGCGGTGCAGAATATGGGATACAACATACTGAGCGCCATCTTTGCACTCTTTACCTTTACACTTATTGTACCGTTTCTCCAGATACTCTTCAGCAGGATAGGTGAGGCACCGCATCCGGGGTCGTTTTCATTTACGATGCAGTATTTCAGCGACTGGGCTGACTGGTTCTTCTCCTCTCAGATAGCCAGGTTCGGTGAGATGAGGACGCTGCTGGTTGTTGTAATCATCTTTGCCGTCACCAGCCTCATCAAGAACCTTCTGATCTTTTTGGCCAACAACTGCATGGCCAGCCTCAGAGCCGGCACGGTAAGGGATGTGAGAAGGCAGGTCTATGACAAGATACTGAGACTGCCACTCTCATATTTCTCAGAGGCCCGCAAGGGCGATCTCATGACCCGGGTGTCAAATGATGTCCAGGAGATTGAGATATCGGTTATGTCGTCGCTATCGATGATGTTCCGCGACCCCTTCACAATAATTATTTTTGTCACCTATCTCGTTGTCACCAGCCCGCAACTCACTCTCTTCGCGCTGCTCATGCTGCCGGTGAGCGGATGGGCCATCGCACGCATCAGCCGTTCACTCAAGAGCGCCTCCTTTGTCGGGCAACAGGCGCTGGGCAGGCTGCTGTCGGTGCTGGAGGAGACCCTGACGGGGCTGCGTATCATCAAGGGATTCAATGCAGAGGAGAAGATGTCTGCACAGTTCGCGCAGGCAAACGAGAAGTTCACCAAGACCTTCCGCAGGGTGGCACGCAAGGCTTACCTGGCTCATCCCGTCAGCGAGTTCCTCTCAACGATTGTGCTACTTGTAGTGATCTATTACGGTGGCATGCTCGCACTGAAGGGTACAGGGAACATGTCGCCCGACAAGCTCATTGCCTTTGTTGTGGTCTTCTCGCAGATCATACAGCCGGCCAAGGCTATCTCGAGCGCCTGGTTCAGCATACAGAAGGGTATGGCCTCCATTGACCGCATCAACCAGGTCATGGATGCCGAGGAGACAATCAGGGAGAAGCCTGATGCAGTCAGGATAACGGAGTTTCGTGACAGCATCGAGTTCAGGAATGTATGGTTTGCCTATGACCATGAGCCGGTGCTGAAGGATGTCTCTCTCACTATCCGGAAGGGGCAGACGATTGCTGTTGTTGGACGCTCCGGGGGCGGCAAGTCGACGCTGGCGGATCTCATCCCGCGCTTCATCGACCCGGAGAGGGGTTCGGTGCTGATTGACGGCATTGATGTGCGCGACGTTAACATAAAGGATCTGAGGCATCTGATGGGAATTGTCAGCCAGCAGGCTATTCTGTTCAATGATACCTTTTACAATAACATCTCCTTTGCATTGAATGAGGAGGCTGAGGCTCAGAGCGTGGAAAGTGCTGCGATGATTGCCAATGCGCACGACTTTGTGATAGAGACCCCCGGCGGTTATCAGAGCACTGTTGGCGAGGGTGGCAACAAGCTCAGCGGAGGACAGAGGCAGAGGATCAGCATCGCCAGGGCCATCATGGCAAACCCGCCGATTCTGATACTTGATGAGGCCACCTCGGCGCTTGATACCGAATCGGAGCGGCTGGTGCAGGATGCCATGCTGAAGCTGATGGAGAACCGCACGTCGGTTGTAATAGCGCACAGGCTCTCCACCATACAGCACGCTGACCTGATAGTGGTTGTTGAAGACGGCCGCATTGAGGAGTGCGGTTCACATGAGGAGCTGATAAAGAATCCTGACGGCATTTACAGGAAGCTGTATTCGATGCAGAGTTTCTAACCAGTCGGCAGTCGGCAGTCTCCAGTCAGCAGTCGTTGTATATTGCTTGTCTTGAGGACTTTGGAAGACTGTTGACTGAGTACTGAGGACTGAAGACTTAAGACTGGACAGCGGCAGAACAAATTATGAGTGAAATTGTTAATCCGTAGTAATACCTGAATAAACCGAAATAAGATGGAGACGAAAAGCACAACTGACATTTTAAAAGAGGCGATATTGCTCGAGCAGAGAGGCAGAGCCTTTTATTCGAACATTGCAGCCCAGACGCAGAGCGAAGCTGTTAAGCGGATATTTACGATGATCGCGGAAGAGGAGGAGCAGCACATTCGCTTTCTGTCGGATCAGTACAGGCACTACCAGAAACACAATTTTTTCATGGACATCACCTTGCAGGCCGGAACCGCTCCTGACGATGTGGCCAGGAAGGTTCTCTCGGAAGAGATGAAGAGTCAGATCAGTGCTGCAAGCTTTGAGGCTGCAGCCATAAGCGCCTCCATGGATTTCGAGGCTAAGGCTGTGGAGCTGTATTCATCGCGTGCTGAGTCGGCTGTTGATCCCAATGAAAAGGAGCTTTACCGTATGCTTGCCGAATGGGAGAGGGGACACCACAAGTGGCTGATGAGGATCGACAAGGATCTGAGGGAGCAGGTATGGTATGACAATAACTTCTGGCCCTTCTAGAGTTTCAGGCTGTGGCCGGCATTGATTACCGGAGCTGTTAAACCATCCTCCGGAATTTCGCCGGGACCTTCGATTCGAAGCGCATCTCTTTACCTGTCATCGGGTGTATGAATGCCAGCACACTGGCATGGAGACCAAGTCTGCCAATGGGACTGCTGGTGGCACCGTACTTTTTGTCTCCTGCGATGCTGTGTCCCAGCTCCTGCATATGAAGCCTTATCTGATTTTTCTTGCCCGTCTCCAGCATTATCTCCAGAAGAGTATAATCCTTGTTGCTCTTCAGTTTCCTGAAGCGCGTGATAGCCAGGTCGCCCTTCTCAGGGTTACGCGTTGTGTGCATCACCAGTGCCTTGCTCTCGTAGATATATGATTTGATTACCCCCTCCGGCTCGGCAACCTCGCCCTCCACCAGGGCAACGTAGGTCCTTGCGGTGACGTTATGCTTCCAGTCGCGCTGCAGCAGGCTCTGCACCTTCTCGCTCCGTGCGAACATCATCAGTCCCGATGTGTCACGGTCAAGCCTGTGTACGATGAAGATCCTGTTTGAAGGTTTCTGCTGTTTGACGTAGCTGCTGAGGATGTTGTATGCGGTGAGGTATTTCTCGTTGTCGGAGGCCATTGAGAGCAATCCGGCGTTCTTGTCGATGACTATCAGGTGTTCATCCTCGAAGACTATACGCATGTTGCGTGCCACTATGCCGTCAGCCTGCCTCTCGCCCCTGACCTCAACCTGGTCGCCGGGCTTCAGCTCATGGTTGAACTGCGTCACGGGATCACCGTTAACCAGGACCTGTTTATTGCGCAGGAGCGACTTGATGTTGTCACGGCTCTTGTTCTTCAGTGATCCGAGCAGGAATGGCATGAGGGTGACGGGCTCGGAGACAGTCAGGATTATTTCTTTATTCATCTTGGAGAAGGTTGGTACAAAGATAGTACAAATTGCGCAGGGCGAAATGCTCAGCGAGCACCGGGAGTGGAGAGACGCACTCCCGCTTAGAGGGAGGGAACAGGGTTGATTTACTCACTGGCGAAAGAGAAGTGCATCTGTACAATGACCCAGTCGCCATTTCGCTTTTCCAGTACTCCGGTCCAACGCGTATTCTCCCAGTTGGCCGGCTGTCCTTTCCAGGTATTGATGTCATCGAGCATGCAGTACCACCAGGCGACGGTTCCTGACTGAGAGATAGTGATATTCATATCCCGTGTTTCAAACCGGACTGCTTTAAATTCAGGATGCATCCAGAAATCTTCCGCCTTTAAAAATTCAGCGATCCCTTTGACCACCCTGTTGGTTGGCTGGACCTCAAGGTAGCAGGAGTCATCGGCAATCACGCTGTACAGAAGCTGAAGGTCCTTCTCCTTTGCCCAGCCTATACTGTTCCGGATCACTTTCTCAATAATCGCCTTTTCTGTTTCAGCATTGAGATTGCTGGTGTTCTGCTCTGTGCATGAAAGAATCAACAGCGCTGCAAGGCTCATCAATACCACTTTCAGGAATGTTTTCATATTTAATTATAAAAATACTGATTATATGACCTCCGGGATGCCGGTATTCCCTAAAAGTTGAGACATCGTATAACAGGTAGTGTCCAATCAGCCTGTTCACTGCAGAAGGCCGTCATCTTAAGTTGTTTCTGAGAATCTGTAATTTCATTGTTGAAAAAATATTTCAAATTGCATATCTTTGACTGTCTGTATATGTAATCTGATAATTTAGCGTGCAATGAAATCCTATTCTGCAATCATTATTCTTGTCCTTCTGGGACTGTCTGCATGCGAGAAAAAACCAGTCGAAACAAAGTCTGGAAGCCTCGTGCTCACAGGAATTAAATCAACCAAAGGGAGTGAGATGGTAACAATCGACCTCGACTCGGGTTATGTAAACACAAACCCAATCGATTGCCATATCCTGAGTTCAACGGTATATGACCCGAGCACAGGGGGATACGGATATGTAAGCTGTGATACGGTTTTCAACCTTGTCAATACCGATGACGGAGGAATATTAAAGTCATTCAGGCTACCCGGCCTTATTTCAAGTGCGGTGATAGATCCGGAGAACAACCTACTCATCGGCACCTACGGCGAATACGAGTATGTTGATGATCCGGACAGCACCAATAATGCAACATTACAGGTATTTCATACCTATCTGCTTGCAACAAACCTTGAAACAGGAGATGTAGTGTTAAATAAGGAATTCGATCTCGGGGATGGTGTTTTTCTCTGCACGCATTTCTTTGATCCCTCAAACAGGCTTTATGTCCTTCAAAGGGCAGACAACAGGTTGTTATTCATCAACCCGGTCACCGGAACAACAACGAAGACCGTAGACTTGGGCAAACCGCTTACAAATGTGGTGTTTGATCCGGATGGAGGGAACATAATAGCTATGAGACCCGGGAGTGAAACAGGGGAATACTACATTGAAATATACCAGCCTGGCACCGGGAAACTACTTAATTCAAGTCGGGTGAACGGCATTGACGGATATCATTACTGTATAGCTGCCTTTGATCCCGGCACAGGGTGTTACCTTGCTGTCAGCTCTGACAATGATGTACTGTTCATCGTTCCTGAAACAGGGGAGATTATTAGAACGGTTAAGCTGGACTATCCTCTCAGCGATGTCAGGTTCCTGAGGAAATAATTTACAGGCACTTATATATGAAAACAAATCTCACTCTTTTCTTCTTTTTCTTCACCCTTTCCGTCTATTCTCAAACCGTGATGGTAAGTGGATATGTCAGAGATTCCGAAAGCGGAGAGGCGTTAGAGGAAGCTAATGTCTATCTGGCAGGAGTGAACCGCGGTAGTACTACCAGTAAAACCGGCTATTACCGGGTTTACATCCCCGCCGGGGATGTGAATCTGAATTGCAGCTATGTAGGTTATACCACACTTTGCACAATGAGTGTATGTGCACAAAATGATTTAAAAAAGGGATATTTAGTTTTAGAAACGAAGGACACAATTATAGGAACACTGAAAAATAAAGAATACTATTCAGCAATTGGAGTTAATTTATATCATGGCGATAGCAAAACCAGATATCCAAGAAAGGTATTAACAGAAATACATATTGAAACTGATATGTATGTGAAAAGCAACTTGGGAATATGGTCTCAAGCTTTTTATAGAAAAGATTTATCTGGAAACGTAAACCTTTACGCATATAGAAAATCCAAAAAGCTAGGAGGATTTGATACTGATATAAATTCCGGGAGACTGATTCCTGCTATTAAATTTTATTGCAATGATTATCCAAATTTGACTAATGAGATAAAATACATTAACAAAGAAAATGTTGATGAATTTATTACGAAATACAACGTTTGGAAATCAGTAAATCCTGAGAGTAATTCTTATTTTGAAAAGAACATTCATAACAAACCTCTTATTAATTTCAAGATGAGTTTTTTGCTGCCAGGAGTAGGGTTTGAGCTAGGATTAAGTGATAAGGTTTCTGTGAGTACAATGTTAAAAAATGAAATTGGATATGGCAGTTCAGTCGGTTGGATTATAAATCCATTCATTGATACCCAATTAAGATACTATCATAACATTTACAAAAGAAAAGCTGAGAACAAGAGGACTTACAAATATTCAGGAAATTATATTTGTATAGTTGATGCCTACTTCCTTGACAATAAAGCGAATCTGATTGGAATAGAATACGGATGGCAACGAGTGATAAATAAGCACTGGTATTATAATTTAGGTTTTGGAGCAGGAAAATGGACGAATGGAAATCAAGGTTTTTCAATTTTATACGATCTTGATTTTGGATATAATTTTTAATTATTTACTGCTAGCAACATTGTTATTGTAGCTGGGTTTTATTATGGGAGTATGGATTCTTTATCTCAAGCGAATTCTTATTGGAGCGACCGCTCGATGTCAAATTAGAGATAGGGGGCAACAGTATTAATTACAAATAAATAACATCCAGGGTTCCAAATCGCCTGTTAGATATATTCTGTAATTTCGACGCGGATAAAGTTTAAAATGAAAAGAACCTATAAAAAAGCTGTTCTGGAGGCTCTGGAACGCACAAGAACACTTAAGAGCGAAACGCTGACAGAAGAAGATATACGGCACTTACCTGCCATTGTTCAAAAGTATCTTCATTACACAGGATCGGTCGGGAAAGAAAAAGTATTGAACTTCAGAGCAGAATTTACCGGGGGTATCAGATCAAAATCGTCCGAAGAATTTATGGCTCTCAAGTCAGTACAATACAACTTCACTGACAAACCAACCCGGCTTTTTTACATTGTCGCAAAGAAAAAAGGCATTCCGGCGAAAGGGATACACCTTTACAGGGATCAGACAGCAATCATGCTGGTAAAAATTCTTGGACTGTTTACAGTGGTAGATGCTAAAGGGAAGGAAATGAATCAGGGAGAGACTGTAACGCTGTTTAATGATATGTGTTTCATGGCACCGGCTACACTGATTGACAGGAATATAGAATGGAAGGAGATTGACCCCTTAACTGTTGATGCAAGATTTACAAACGGCAATATTACTGTTGGGGCGACATTGTATTTCAACGGGGAGGGTGAGCTCGTCAACTTTTTAAGCAATGACAGATTTGAAACTACGGATGGGAAGACCTACAATAACTATCCCTGGCTCACCCCGGTGACAGGATATATAAATATAAACGGATACCGTCTTCCTTCCGGTGCAAAACTAATATATAAGCATCCAGATGAAGATCTTGTCTATGGTGAGTTCAACTTACAGAGCATGGATTACAACTGCAAGGATTTTAAATAAAATCCGATAACATAACACCGACTGTCCTGGGTGAAGCTAAAATGACCTTCCGCATATATAAGGGATTGCTCGCTCATTTCATTCGCTCGTGATCCCTTGGGGGGGACTGTCCCGGTACTGCACGCCTTCAGATCAGAAGGGATTGCTCGCTCATTTCATTCGCTCGTGATCCCTTGGGGGGGACTGTCCCGGTACTGCATGCCTTCAGATCAGAAGGGATTGCTCGCTCATTTCATTCGCTCGTGATCCCTTGGGGGAGAACCTGCAGACCATAGCACTCACTCATGCACCGCGGTGCATGAGCTTTTTTTTTATTTTCCGTCATCCCTCACCCGGGCAAGCCCGGTTCGGTATGCCGTAAAATAAAAAACCTGTTCCGTCACTGACGGAACAGGAGTGCTATGGTCTGCGGAGAGAGAGGGATTCGAACCCCCGGTCCAGTCGCCCGGACAACGGTTTTCAAGACCGCCGCAATCGACCACTCTGCCATCTCTCCAAAATTCCTGCCCTTGCACCCGGCCCGTGAAGGCCTCAGCCTCTGTGCAGGCATCCTGCGAGGCAGGTTGAGGGTGCAAATATAATCTTTTTTTGATTTCCCCTCTGACACCTTAAAAATATCGGAATTCAACTGTTTGCCATACGTCTG
>Ga0209467_1002113_pt1 | contig 14864 bp, 14 predicted proteins | sample Higcelwee11metaG_FD_187175 | JGI IMG/M metagenome (GOLD analysis project Ga0209467, IMG submission 187175) | Freshwater pond sediment microbial communities from the University of Edinburgh, under environmental carbon perturbations - High... | ecosystem: Environmental > Aquatic > Freshwater >...
ACGGCCTCGGGCGTGCAGCGCGGCGGGCCGCAGATCGCCTTCCGGCTGGACGCCAAGCCCGGGCCGCTGTCCGAGCTTCTGGAGTTCCTGCGCGGGGCGGGCGTGCGCTTCAGCAGCGTGTTCACCACCCACGACCACGCCGACCCGGGTTTCCGCAACGCCTACGTGCGCATCGGGCACATGGGGGGCCTCAGCCTGGAGGAACTGCTCGCGCTGATCCGGCCCAGGTACACGGTGCTCTTCCACGTGGTGGACGGCCGGACCACGCTTCTCGACGCCTAGGCCGGCGTCCCGGCGGACGCGAAAAAGGCCCGGCGGGAGCGCTCCCGCCGGGCCTTTTTCGCGCGCCGTCGCCGGACTACTGCGTGATGGTCAGGCGCACGCGCTTGAACACGTCGGGCCGGTAGCCGGGCTCGGTCTTGCGGATCTTGATCAGCACCTCGCACTCGCCCTGGCCCAGCGTCGTGAACAGGTAGCGCACCCGGCCGCCCTCGGCGGGCTGGATGCCGTCCAGGCGCAGGAGCGCGGCGTCGAAGGACGTGCCGGCGAAGACATAGCCGCTGGCGCCCGGGTCGCGCATGTCCAGCGTCAGCAGGCGGCCGGCGGGCAGCGAGCCGGCGTGGTCCTGCTCGCCGTCGAGCACCAGGCGCAGGTCGCCGCTGCCGCCGAGCATGCGCGGCATGGACGAGCAGCCGCCGGCGACGGCGAGGAGGGCGGCAAGAACGAGGAGAAGGGCGGGGAGGCGTGCGCGCATGTGCGGCTCCGGGCTTGGGGGTGGGCGATGCGCGCTTCCTACCCCGGAGGCCCGGCTGTGGCAACAGCCTGCCGCGGGCAAAAAAAGGGGGGCCGGTTTCCCGGCCCCTGGGCGAGGGGGAGAGGGCGAGAGCGGAGACGGAGAGGAGATGGCTAGTTCTTGCTGCGCAGCTGCGCTTCGAGCCAGCCGCGCACTTCCTCGTTGGGCGGGTACACGCCCTTGAGGTTGCCGACGGAATCGAGAAACTTGCGGCCCATGTCCTCGGGCAGCTCCAGTTCGGCCAGCTCGCGGGCCTCCTCGGAGTTGCGCCGCACCAGGATGGCCCTGGGCGCGCTGTCCCAGGTGTAAACCACGAAGTAGTTGCTGTAGTCGGCCTTGGAGCGCACGGGCTGGTGGTCGGCACGCCAGGAGTTGTTGCCCCACTCCAGATACAGGGTCACGGCGTCCCAGGGGGTCATGCTCCAATCGATCTCAAGGTCGCGGTATTCACGTAGGCTGCCCATGATTCCTCCTTGTGGCTTGGTTCAAATAGTAATCTTTCCTGTTTGTATGTCAACCTGTGCGGCCATAATTCGCGAAAAAAATTTCCCATTGCGCAAAGCTGGTTATGCGCAAGTCTGGCGGGGCGCTCCGGTTTGACTGGTGGACCGCCTTGTGCCAGAAAGGCGGTTCCCGCATTGGCGGGGAAGTCATTTTTGCGAGGCGCCCCATGCATATGACCGACATCCTGCCTGCCCAGGCCTGGCTGGTCCTGGAGCAGGAAATCCACCAACGCTACGGCCTCAACGCCCGCGTTTACGACGACAAGGGCTTCGCCTTCACCGGCAGCCTGAGCTGGTGCAACCGCATCTGCCCGGCCATCAAGGCCAAGCCGCAGGGCGCGCAGGCCATCTGCTCCCTGGCCTATTCCGTCATGACCGCCGAGGCGCGGCAGAGCGGCCAGCCGGTGGTGGGCGAGTGCGACGCCGGGCTGCTCAAGATCAGCGTGCCGGTCATGGTGGACGGCGCGCTGGTCGGGGTGGTGGGCGGCTGCGGCCGGCTGCTGGACCAGGGCGAGGTGGACCCGTACATGGTGGAGATGTCCGCGGGCATCCCCGAGGCCGAGGTCACGGCGCTGTGCGCGGGCCTCAGCACCATGACCAGCGCCGAGGCCGAGGCCGCGGCGGCGGAGATCAGCATCCGCGTGGACGCCATGCTGAAAGATTTCGCGGCGAGGCGCTAGCCATGCCGCGCATCTTCAGCCGCGAGATCACGGTGGGCGCGCGCGACATCGACGTGCAGGGCCACGTGAACAACCTGCGCTATGTCAAGTGGATGCAGGACATCGCCGTGGCGCACTCCACGGCCCAGGGCTGGAGCATGGAGCGCTACGTGGCCGAGGGCGCGGGCTGGGTGGTGCGCCAGCACACCATCACCTACCGGCGGCCGGCCTTCCAGGGCGAGGTCGTCACGGCCTGCACGTGGATATCCACCTTCGCGCCCCGGCAGAGCGCGCGGCGCTACCTCTTCTGGCGCGCGTCGGACAAGGCCGTGCTGGCCGAGGCCGAGACCCAGTGGGTGTTCATCGACCTGCACACCGGCCGGCCCCTCAAGGTGCCGGAGGCGCTGCGCGCCGCCTTCGAGATCGTGGAGGACGCGGGCGAAGTGAAGAGGCTGCTGGAGGGGTAGAGCGGATTCAGGCTAGACATTAAATCGGAATGATTATAGTATTTCCGTGTGTGTCGAAAGAGCTAAGTAGGGGGCCGTGGTTATGAGGGAAGCCGCAAAGTATGCCTTTAGTTGTGTCGCTGAATCGGTTGCAGCTAGCGCAGAAATCTTCGGCAAAGTTTGTGAAGCTACTAACTCATGGCTGAACTCAAAAGGTGAGATCTGTGACGATGGTGACGACAAAAAGCTGATATTACGGGATGGCCGAGAAGCAAGTATTTCAGGGTCTGCGCTGAATCCTGAGGGCGGTTCTCTCAAGTCTTGGGGCATCACTGAACCCGTGGAGCTTGGTCCTGACAGCAGTTATTTCAAAACATCATTAATAGTAGGTCGAAGCGATAGGCGTATCGCTGTTTCATGTACCCTTGAGGTCGGCAATCCAATGAACTGTTTGGTCCCCATTTCTTATGAGGCTTATTGTCCTAAAATTATAAGAGATATTGTTGACACGGGCTTTGGGTGGGCAGTCTCCGGCACGCGGGTCACATCCAAGTGCGAGAGATTCAACAATACAGGAGATGGTGACAGGCTTTGGAGCCTGATCACTGACTCAACAAGGGCTTTGCCGGTTGTTGTGATTTCCAACCAGAATGGATTTTGCCTTCATCCGCAGCTTCCTCCAAGAATGGCACGAGACCTTACCGGGTTGTCCCTGGTTGTGCATATCGACGATGCTGTCTCTTGGGAATTGACAAATAAGTACGGGCAGGAATGGTCTTGTTATAACGGTGCCATTAGGATCTTTTGGCCATTTAGAGGGGGTGAGCAGAATCCCTATTCTCATCCACTCTGGACGGCGCAAAGGTTGCTCCAATATTCTACAAGCGCTGAAAATGCTGCAAATAGGATAAGGACGCAGATTAGAAAGAGGGTGTTTGGACTTTCTGCGTTTACAATAATAGACGATGCTCTGCTGACGGATGTGATCGGGCTGTATTGGAAGGAGAAGCTGGAAGAAGGGCGCAGGAAGGCCTCTTCAGAAAAAGAATGGCTTGACGAGCTTGAACAAGCAAACACAAGGCTCTCGGTTGAGAATCGTGAATTAAATAAGAAGGTCGCTAGCTTAAAGATGGACTTGCTGAATGCACAAGCCATGCACGCTTGGCGTGAACCCTCTGCCGAGGATGTTGCTCCCATAACTGAGGACCTCCCGACGGTGCAGGATGCCGTAAAAAAAGCTACCCGTTGCTTCGGTGATTATCTTGTCATCGGTGGTGACGTCATGAATGGGGCAAGCGAGCTTAATTCTTCAAAAATTTCCCCGAACAAGATCTATGATTATCTGAGTGGGCTTGCTGATCTAGCACATAGTAAGCAAAAAGGCCCTTTGGGCAAGAACGAAATCATGTGGCTAAGTGAACGTGGCTATCAAGTAAGTTCTGAATCTGAGACGAAAAAAAGTTCTACTGACTCAAAGAAAAAAAGAACTTGGCATGATGGAGAAGGGCGTAGAGTTTTTTTGTGGCATATGAAACCTACAGATGCGAGACATCCAGATGCATGTGCACGTATCTACTTTGATTGGGATAAGTCCGGGCGTAAAGTTGTAGTTGGCTGGGTTGGCCGGCATCCGGAATAGATTTATTTTGCGGATTGACTCCCACCCCCTCCCCGGTGCACAACCCCCTCACCATGACTGCTGAGCTCTGCAAACTCCCCATCGGCGTGTTCGATTCCGGCGTGGGCGGGCTGACCGTGCTGCGCGCGCTCAGAAAGGCCCTGCCGCACGAGGACTTCCTCTACCTGGGCGACACCGCGCGGCTGCCCTACGGCACCAAGAGCGGGGCGACCGTGGCCCGGTACGCCCTGCACGCCACCCGCGTGCTGGTGGACCAGGGCGTCAAGCTGCTGGTCATCGCCTGCAACACCGCCTCCTCCGTGGCCCTGCCCGTGCTGGCCGAGGCCTATCCCGACCTGCCGGTCATCGGCGTCATCGAGCCCGGCGCGCGCGCTTGCGCGGAGCACGCCCCGCACGGCCGCATCGCGGTCATCGCCACGGGCAGCACCGTGCGCGGCGCGGCGTACCAGACCGCCATCCTGCGCCTGCGGCCCGAGGCCACCATCGCCACGCGCCCGGCGCAGGTGTTCGTGGCCCTGGCCGAGGAAGGCTGGGTGGACGGCCCCGAGGTCGAGGCCGTGGCCCAGCGCTACCTGATCCCGCTCATGGCCGAGTTCCCCGGCGGCCGGCCGGACTGCCTGGTGCTCGGCTGCACGCACTTTCCCGTGCTGGCCGAGGCCATCCGCGCGGTGCTGCCCGAGGGCGTGTGCCTGGTGGATTCGGCCGAGACCACGGCGAAAAGCGTGGCGCAGGAGCTGGCCGAGCGCGGCCTGGCCAGCCCCGGCAAGGGCGAATGCCCGCGCGAAGGGACGGTCCGCTTCTTCGCCACGGACGATCCCGAACGCTTCGCCCGCGTGGGCGAGATCTTCCTTGGCTCGCCGCTCTCCCCGGCGGACGTGACCCTGGTGGACCTCTAGCGGCGCGGCCTTTCCCGCGTGGATTTTGCGGAACGTGACGCTGCCGGACTGGACATTTGTCCGGCTCCGGGTAATATTTCCTGTTGTCGTTCCCACCGACGCTGGAGGTCGCCCCATGCTTCGCCTGCACGGAATCCGCCACGAGAGCTTCGAGACCGAGGCCAACATCGCCCAGTGGGCGCGCGAGCGCGGCCACAGCCTGACGCACACGGATCTCTTCAGCAACCAGGCCCTGCCGGAGCTCGACAGCTTCGACTGGCTGGTGGTCATGGGCGGGCCCATGAACGTGGACGAGGAGGACAGGTATCCCTGGCTCGCGGCGGAAAAGCGCCTCATCAGCAAAGCGGCCGACGCGGGCCGGCTGGTGCTCGGGGTCTGCCTGGGCGCGCAGCTCATCAGCGCGGCCCTGGGCGGGGTGGTGACGAAAGGGCGCTTCCGCGAGATCGGCTGGCACAGGGTGGCGGCCGGCCCGGACGCGGCCAAGAGCCGCGTGTTCCGCGACCTCCCGGCGGAGTACGAGGCCTTCCACTGGCACGGCGACACCTTCTCGATCCCCGAGGGCGCGCTGTGGACGGCCAAAAGCGAGGCCTGCGCGCACCAGGCCTTCACCGCGCGCGGGGACCGGGTGGTGGCCCTACAGTTCCACCTGGAGACCAGCGCCGAGAGCATGGCCGACATCGCCATGCACTGCGCGGGCGAGATATCTCCTGGTCCGGCCCAGCCGTACATCCAGAACGCCGAGCAGATGCTGACGCGCCCCGAGCGGCTCATGGCCCTGCGCGGCCTGCTCGACCGCGTCCTGGACAACATGGCCGCTCTGGGGTAGAGCCCCGGCCCGCACACCAACACGGAGGATCCATGGCCACGACCGTCGATGAACTGACCGTAAGCTACGAGGAGGACGGCGTCCTCGTCACCGAGGAGCTGGACAAGGTGGTCCTGTCCAAGGGCGCCTGGGCCACCGTGCTCTTCAAGTACCATTCCTGGGACAAGGCCAAGGGCGCGTATGGCCCGACAGCCTTCACCATCCGCCGCTACAAGAAGATGAGCGGCGAGTACAAGCAGCAGAGCAAGTTCACCATCTCCAGCGAGGACCAGGCGCGCAAGATCATCGACGCGCTCAAGGGCTGGATCGACGCGAAATAGCCGCGCCGCGGGGTTGCGGCGGTTGTTTCAGCCTCCGGCGGCCAGGGGACCATGTCCCCTGGACCCCTGGCATCGAGCAAAAGGGCCGGCCCCGAACGGGACCGGCCCTTTTGCTCGACGTGTGGTTTCCCGAAACTCTCGCCGCGACGGCTGGCCAGGAGGCCACAGACGAGCGCCCCGCAGGGGCCGCTGGGGGCCTGGGGGGCGCGGAGCCCCCCGGCGTCACTGAGAATCCTTCCGCTGTCGGCGAGGAGCACGCCCGCCGGGGTCTGCTGCTCGGCCCCGCCGGGCGCTTCGCCGTCTTCCGCGTCCGCCGCGCTCTCGGCCAGCATGGAGCGGCCGGAAATGAAGCGCATCTCGCCGGTGTTCTGGTTGTAGGACGCTCCGCGCGGGCCGGTGTGCGCAGTTTACCGCGTCTTCTTCGGCCTGGCCGCCGGCTTTTCCTTCTCGAATCGCTCGGTCGCCTCATCGTACACGTAGCCGGCGTCCTGCGTGGTGATGGACATGCCGTCCATGCCCACGGTGACGATCTCACGGGAATAATAATTGACCAGCCTGCCGTACCAGCCCGGATAGAGATAGCCTGCGAACATCTCCAGCACGAAACGGCCGTGATAGCGCGGGGAGGCGGGAAGCAGCCCTTTCAGCATCCAGCCGTCCGGGCGCATGGGCAGGAAATACGCCATGGCCTTTTCCGGCCGGTCATATGGGCTGACGAGCAGCAGGTGCGACGACATGGTGGTTTGCCATGCCTTGATTTCGGGCGGCCGCTTCGGAGGCAGATTGCTGTCGCCATGCCATAGCGCGTAGGAGGTCAGCCGCAGGGCATTGTGGAGAAAGCTCCTTCTCTTGAAGAGCCTTGGGAGCATCCGCATGGATTCGCTGAGCGGGGCCATCTCCTCAAGTGGCGAAGAATCAGGGCTGCCTGGAACGCTCGGCGTCCCCTCCACCAGATGAACTCTGGGCGGCGACGACTCCAGGTCGATCTCCATGAGCGAGTGATATCGCCCGCCGGGAGCCAGCACCTCCCGCGTGATCCGGTAGCGCGCGGGGTTCGGCTCGGTCACGTCGGACACATACTCCGGCACATGGGCGAGCCGCCACCAGCCGTCGGCCACCGGCCCGCGCCACATGCGCACGCGGGAGTCCCGGTCGTAGATGTCATCCACCAGGCCCACGTACAGGCGGCGCCCTCGATCGCCTGGCTCCCTGGCGGCGAAGACGCTCACCATGGCGCAGTATGGACCGAACAGCCCTGTTTCGTGCGCCTCACCGGCGGCGATGCGCCGCGCCTCCGGGTCGTCCATGACGAGAGGCGGCTCCCATTGCGCGAGCGCGGGTGAGGCCAGGGCGAGCAGCATGAACAGAATGAGGATGAGACGCGTCACATCAGCCCCTTTTATTTGCGGTACACATTGATGTGATAGTGGTCCATGTGCCCCTTGATCAACGCCTCGTTTTTCGGCGAATCCGGCTCAATCTTCTCCCACTTTCCTCTTGCATCTCTTTTCCAGCAGCCGGCCGGCCCAAGCACCTGGTTGACGTAGGGCTCCCTCTTTGACCGTTCCACCATCTTGTCGGCCGCCATTCTCGCCTGTTCGGCCTCCAGGCCTTCCGCTTTCCCTAACACCTTCACGGGAAAACCGTTAATCTTATTGATATCCACGGCGCGGCCGTCCGCATGTGGATCTGCCGATGGACCGCCGGGCCTTTTGCCGCTGTTGACGTTGATCGACTCCAAGCCAGGGGTTTTGGCTCGGATGTTTTCAAGGCTCTCTCGCATTTGCGGCCGGAGATCCTCCGGGCGTGGATCGGGCTTGCCCTTCTCGTCGTTCTTCCACGTCATCTCAGCGGGGGCTTTTCCGGTTGGTTCTGAGCGGGCAGGCCCCGTCACCGGCCCGCGCACCTCGTCGCTGTCATCCTGCGCCTCGTACGCGATCTGCTCGATCTCAAGATCCTCTCCCACAGCCGGCGAATCGGCCCCGCCGGGCGCTTCGCCGTCATCCGCGTCCGCCGCGCTTTCGGCCAGCATGGAGCGGCCGGAGAAGAAGCGCATCTCGCCGGTGTTCTGGTTGTAGGACGCTCCGCGCGGGCCGGTGTATCGACCGTGCTCGTCATAGGGCTGGAGCTTGTGGCCCGCGCCGATCTTCATGCCGCCCGCGCCGACGTCGGCCTCGTCCCCCCATCCGTCCGGCAGCACCGCGTCCTCTGCGCCCAGGTCCAGCAGCGACGGAAGCCGCGTCCCAGGCCAGTCGCCGCGCCTCCGCCTGCCATAGCCTGTGGGCACGAAGTCGCCCTGCTCGTCCTCTTTCCGTCTTTCCTGTCTTTCTGTGAACATAGGGAACCTCCAGTGCTTTTGCAATGGAGTATAGCATCGCTTTTTGCGGCGGAGAAAAACACCCCAAAACGAGCCGGCAAAGGGACAGGAATTCCCTGTTGACAGGCCAAAGAAAAGGCCGGGAGGCATCGCCCCCCCCGGCCTCCCTTCGCCGCGCGCGCAGCAGGCCTTACAGCTTGCTCTTGAGCACGATGTCGGTGATGGGCCCGCGCGATCTCTCGCCCTTGAGCACCATGTGCGCGTAGTTCTTGTAGCCCTTCAGCTTCTTGACCACCCAGTTGAGCCCGTTGTTGCTCTCGTTGAGATACGGGTTGTCCACCTGCCTCGTATCGCCCAGGCAGAAGCACTTCACGCCCTCGCCCATGCGCGTGAGCAGCGCGCGCGTTTCGTTGCGCGAGAGGTTCTGCATCTCGTCCACGATGACGATGCAGTTCTCCATGTTCATGCCGCGGATGTAGGCGATGGGCTGGACGATGAAGCGCTTGGGGTTGAGCTTGAGCGTGTCGGCCTGCGGATCCTGGAAGATGCGGTTGGCCGGGCGCAGCTCGTGCAGCTTGAGCAGAAGGTCCGTGATGTAGCGCACGTAGGGGGCCATCTTCTCCTCGATGTCGCCGGGGAGGTAGCCCATCTTGGCGCCGATCTCCACCACCGGCTTGACCAGGTAGATGCGCTTGTAGGGGTTGTCCTTGCGCTCCAGCAGCAGGTAGAGCGCGGCGGCCAGCGCCAGGAAGGTCTTGCCGTAGCCGGCTTCCGATTGCAGGGACACCAGGTCGATGTGCTGCGCGAGCATGAGCTCCATGGCCAAGTTCTGGTACACGGTGCGCGGCTTGAGCCCCCAGATCTCGTGGCTGTAGCCGATGGGCTTCGGGCCGTCCGCGCCGTGGAACACGGGCGTGCCGGCCTCCCAGCGGAAGGAGTTGGGCACGATCTCGTCGTCGTCCTCCACAAATCCGGTGTAGATCTGCGACTCGCTCTGGAAGGGCACCGAGTCGCGGTAGCCCTCGCAGGGGATGCCGAACACCCGCGCCTTGAGCTGGAGGATGCGGTCGTTGGTGACGAGGATGGGCTCGCCGAGGCCCTGGTGCTCGATTTCGCGCAGGATGCGGTCGTCGGCGGACATCTCGGGCGTGAAGTTGTGGCCGTTGGGCGCGAAGATGCGCACCAGCGGGTCGTCGAGCAGGGAGCTGACCGCCTGGGCCACCACGTGCCCGATCCGCCCGTCGCGTTTGAGCGTGTCGAGCTCGGTGAGCACGGTGTAGGGGATGTGGATGAGGTTTTCCGCGCCGTTGCGCAGGGCGTTGATGCACTTGGGATTTTCAATGAGCACATTGGTGTCGAGCACGAAATTCTTCGAGGCCATCAGGATCCCTTGGGCTTATTGTTTCGGCCCCCGCATCTGTCCGGGCGGCCGCAGGGTCCCCAGTCATCGTGCTGTGATTCGGTAGATCTTCGGAACCACCCCCTCGCGGCGCAAACGCCCGTGGCCAAGGCCCACGGGTTTAAAAATTCTCTAAACATTTCCCGGCCGGTGGTCCAGCACAATTTAGTGACATGATTGTGACGGGTTGGCGCGAAAGGGGCGGGACCGGGCGCGAGCACCCAGCCCCGCATGCCCTGTCCGGACGCCGGGAAGCCTGTAGCGGCAACGGCCGCGGGACATGAGCGGGGCTTTCGCCGCCGGCTCAGGCCTGGCCGCCGGGCGCTGGCGCGGACTGGGCGTCGGCCAGGGCGCGGGCCTCGCGCGCGGCCTCGCGCAGGGAATGATAGAAGGCGTAGAAGCGCATGACCTCGTCCACGTCGCAGCCGGCCAGCGCGCGCTCGCGGCGCAGCGCCTCCAGCCGCGCGCTGGCCGCGGCCAGGGCCCGGTCCAGCCGGCCCGCGCAGCCCGGCGGCAGGGCCGCGTCGCGTTCCACGGCCCCGGACAGGTCGGCCAGGAGTGCGGCGAGCGCCTGGCCCAGTTCGGCGAGCTCCTCGGCCAAGCGTGTGTGGAGGCTCCCGCCGGTCCCGTCGGCGACTGCGTTCTCGATGGCGTGGTCCATGGCCAGCAGGTGCTCGGCCAGGCGGCCCAGCGCCCTCAGCATGCTGGCCAGGGCCTCGATCTGCGCGCTGGTGCCGGGTTCGTGGCGCGCGGCCGCGAGCAGCTGGCGGTTGCGCAAGTCCAGGCGCAGCACCGAGTCCTTGGCGTGGAACACGCGGGTGCGCTCGTAGCGGTCGGCCAGGCGGGCGTCCATGAGCACGGAAAGCAGGGCGGCCAGGCGCGAGAGCGCCTTGGCCAGGCCGAAGCGCAGCACCACGCGCGCCCGGGCCGGCCAGGCCAGGGAGACGACCAGCGCCACCACGATGCCCAGGCCCACCTCCAGGAAGCGGCTGAGGCCCACGGCGAAGGCGCTGGTCTCGCCGCCCTCGTGCAGGCAGATGACCACCGCGGCCGTGAGCCCGGCCAGGCGCAGGTTCTCGTTTTTCGCGGCGAGCAGCGCGCAGGCCAGGATGGTGACGAACATGGCGCTGGCGAGCGTGGTCGTGCCCTGGCCCAGCAGGGCGTCGGCCGCGGTGGCGGCGAGCGCGCCGAAGAGCGCTCCCGCGGCGGTGCCCAGGAGCCGCGCCCAGCCGGCCATGACCGAGCTGCCGAAGTTGGCCTGCATGACCAGGATGGCCGAGAACACGGCCCAGTAGCCCTGCTCCAGGTGGAGCACGCGGGTGAGGATGGCGGTGATGCTGGCGGCGATGGCCGTGCGCAGGGCGCGGGCCAGGGTCTGCGCGGGCACGAGGCGCGCCAGGCGGGGGAAGCGTTCGGCGAGGGCTGTGGTCATTGCCGGTCCTTTCTGCTGCGGGGAGTCTCCCCGTCCTAGCGCAATACTAGCCGCTAACGCCCCGCAGGCCAAGCCCCCAGGGGTTCCCGAAAAATGGGGTTCCAAGGGGCGAAGCACCTTGGCCTGCGGAGCATGAACCATGACCACACCGTTGTGGCGTGTATTATGCCTCCGGCGGCCAGGGGGCGTCGCCCCCTGGACCCCCAGTGGGGGCTGTCGGCGGCGGGAGCAGGGCCTGGGGGCTCGTCCGGGGCGCCGCCGTTGGCCGAGCGTTTTGACGCCTTTCGCCGATTGGCCCGCGCCGGAAGAAAAACGGCGTGCTATGCGGCCGCCGACCGGGGCGGGCGCCCGCTCCGGCGAGGCCGGCAGGGAGGTGGACGATGGCGGAAGTCGTGCGGGAGAAGACGGATGTGGACGCAGGGGCCGCGGTTCCGGTGGGTCGGAGCCGCGGCTGGACGGTGGTGTTCTGCGGGCTGGGGTTGAACCTGGCCCTGGGCGTGCTCTACGCCTGGAGCGTGTTCGCCAAGCAGATGACCGAGGCCGTGGAGGCCGGAGGCCTCGGCCTGACCAAGACCGAGGCCAGCCTGCCCTACATGCTGGCCATCGGCGTGTTCGCGCTGATGATGGTGCCGGCAGGGCGGATGCAGGACCGCTTCGGGCCGCGGCCCGTGGCCATGTCCGGCGCGGTGCTCACGGGCCTGGGGCTGGTGGTGTCGGGCTTCGTCACGCCGGGGAACGTTTTGCCCGTGCTCCTGGGCTTCGGGCTCATGGCCGGCGCGGGCTTCGGCCTGGGCTACGCGGCGGCAACGCCCGCGGCCATCAAATGGTTCCCGCCGGAGAAGAAGGGGCTCATCACCGGCCTGGTGGTCAGCGGCTTCGGCCTGGCCCCGGTGTACATCGCGCCGCTGTCGCGCTGGCTGCTGGGCGAGTACGGCGTGGGCGGGGCCTTCCGCATCCTGGGCGTGGCCTTCACGCTCGCCGCCGCGGCCCTGGGCAGCCGCATCGTCAACCCGCCCTCGGCGGCGGCGGAGCCCCTGGCCGGGTCAGGGGCGACGCCGGCCGCCAGGTCCGAGTGGCGGGGCATGCTGCGCACGCGCGCCTTCTACCTGCTTTACGCCGAGTACACCTTCGCCGCCCTGGCCGGGCTGATGATCATCGGGCACCTGGCCAAGATCATCGCGGTGCAGACCGGCGGCGCGGTGCAGACGGGCTTTTTGTTCGTGGCCTTCATGGCCGTGTTCAACGCCTCGGGCCGGCTCATGGCCGGGCTGCTCTCGGACTGGCTTGGCCGCATGCGCACGCTCATGATCGTGTGCCTGAGCCAGGCCGCGGTGATGCTGGCCTTTCCGGGGCTGGACGGCATGGCCGGGTTCTTCGCGGGCAGCGCGGTGGTGGGCTTCAGCTACGGGGCCTGCCTGGCGCTCTTTCCGGCCACCACGGCGGACTTCTGGGGCGCAAAGAACTTCGGCCTCAACTACGGCCTGCTGTTCACGGCCTGGGGCCTGGGCGGGGTGTTCGGCCCGCTTCTGGCCGGGCGCATCGCCGACGCCACGGGCAGCTACACCCTGGCCTACTACATCGCGGCCGGGCTGATGGTCGCCGCGGCCGGGCTCACGCTGGTGACGAGGAAGCCGGAGGCGCAGGAGTAACTAAGCGTAGATTCAAAGTTTGCTGGAAGTGCGCGGGTTACTTTATTCCAAATTATGACGTACCGGCGGTGTTGGGGACGTGCCGGCGCGGGCCCTGGCCCGCCTGCCGCCACTTCTCCACGTCGGCCCAGAACTCCGGGCAGGCGCTCACCTGGTAGCGGTCGCCGAGCTTGAGGCAGCAGGTGGCCTCGGGCAGGTACAGGTCCATGAGCACGGGCACCGGGCCGGGATGCGCGGCCAGCACGCTCTTCAGCGCGTCCAGGCGCTCGGGCGCGCAGTGCTCCTCCCGGGCCGGGATGCGCGCGGGCTCGCAGCTGTCGGCCGCGGCCTGGGAGAGCAGCTTCACCGACTCGGCGAGCATCTTGGCCTCGCGCGGGGCGTCCTCCTCGCCGGGCCGCGAACGCGCGTCCACCTTGCCCTCGAACACCAGCGGCTGGTCCTGGGCCAGCACCTCGCGCGCCAGGGCGTAGGTGTCGGAGAACAGCGTCACGTCGCCCGTGCCGGTGAGGTCTTCGATCTGCAGGAAGGCCATCTTGTCGCCCTTCTTGTTGATGAACTCGCGCAAGCCGGTGAGGATGCCCGCGACCTTCACCGGCGCGCCGCCGGGCGACTCCTTCAGATCCTGCAGGCTGGAGAGGCCCAGCCGGCGCAGCTCCTGGCGGTAGCGCAAAAGCGGGTGGCTGGAGAGGAAGAAGCCCAGGGCCTCCTTTTCCAGGCGCAGCTTCTCCTCGTCGGGCCATTCGGGCACGTCCTCGTCCGCCGGGCGCACGGCGGGCGCGTCGTCCCCGGCCTTTTTGGAGCCCAGCATGTCGAGCATGGAGATCATGCCCTGGGCCTTTTCCCTGGCCTTCTTCTGGCCGAGCGACACGGCGCGGTCGAGCGCGGCCATGAGCCCTGCGCGGGTCTTGCCCAGGGAGTCCAGCGCGCCGGCCTTGATGAGCGACTCCAGGGTGCGCCGGGTGATCTTGCGCAGGTTCACGCGCTCGCAGAGGTCATGGATGTCGCGGAAGTCGCCGCCGGCCTCGCGCTCGGCCACGATGTCGCCCACGGCCTCCTCGCCCACGCCCTTGATGCCGGCAAGGCCGAAGACCACCGTGTTGTCCTTCACCGAGAAGCGCGCCTGGGAGAGGTTCACGTCCGGCGGGGCCACCTTGATGCCCATGTCGCGGCAGGCGTTGATGTAGGTGAAGACCTTGTCGGTGTTGGCCAACTCCGAGCTGATGAGCGCGGCCATGAACTCCACCGGGAAGTGGGCCTTCAGGTAGGCCGTGTAGTAGGAGATGAGCGCGTAGGCGGCCGAATGCGACTTGTTGAAGCCGTATTCCGCGAACTTCTCCATGAGGTCGAAGATCTCGGCGGCCGTGGCCTCGGCGATCTTGTTTTCGCGCGCGCCCTCCATGAACTTCTGGCGCTCCTTGGCCATCTCCTCGGGCTTCTTCTTGCCCATGGCGCGCCGGAGCAGGTCCGCGCCGCCCAGGGTGTAGTTGGCGATGACCCGGGCGCAGCTCATGACCTGCTCCTGGTACACGATGACGCCGTAGGTGGGCCCCAGCGTCTCCTCCAGCGAGGGGTGCGGGTAGCTGACCGCGATCTGGCCGTGCTTGCGCTTGATGAACTCGTCCACCATGCCCGAGCCCAGCGGGCCGGGCCGGTAGAGCGCGAGCATGGCGATGATGTCCTCGAAGCAGGTGGGCCGGAGCATCCGCAGGTACTTGCGCATGCCGCTGGACTCCACCTGGAAGATGCCGTCGGTGTCGCCCTGGCAGAAGATCTCGTAGGTGGCCGGGTCGTCGAGCGCGAGGCTGTCCAGGTCCGGCGGGGTCTTGTCCTGCCTGCGGATGATCTCCAGCGCGTCCTCCACCACGGTCATGGTGCGCAGGCCCAGAAAGTCGAACTTGATGAGGCCGACCTTCTCCACCAGCTTCATGTCGTACTGGGTGACGATTTCGTCCTCCTTCCCCTTGTACAGCGGAAGGTAGTCCAGC
>Ga0209467_1002115_pt1 | contig 14847 bp, 14 predicted proteins | sample Higcelwee11metaG_FD_187175 | JGI IMG/M metagenome (GOLD analysis project Ga0209467, IMG submission 187175) | Freshwater pond sediment microbial communities from the University of Edinburgh, under environmental carbon perturbations - High... | ecosystem: Environmental > Aquatic > Freshwater >...
GATGGAACGCTGGGAAGCGTACGTGGCCGAGTGCGGCCGGCGCTTCGGCGATATGGTCGACTACTGGTCGACGATGATAGATGCGCAGATCTACGTGCTGCGCGGCTACTTTACCGGTGAGATTCCTCCGCTGAAGCACGACCCGGCAACCGGCGTGCGCGTCCTCGGAACCCTTGTACATGCTCACGCGCGCGCCTACCGCATCCTGAAACCTCTTGGCAGCCCGGTGGGCATGATCTACTTCTTCAGCCTCTGCCAGTCGGCAGGCAACCCGCTGGACAGTTTCGTTGCCGATCAGTTTGATCGCCTCTTCAACTGGAACCTGACCGACGCTCTGCACACCGGCCGGTTGCGAGTCGCCATTGCCGGTGGCCCGAAGCTGGACCAGAGCCTCCCCGAGGCAGCGGGCACGCTCGACTGGCTCGGCGTCAACTACTATTACCGGGAGATCATCCGCTTCAACCCGAGGGCCCGGGGACTGGTTGACAGGGGCCCCGCCCGAGGAGCCTCGTTGACCGATCTGGGCTGGGAGATCTATCCCGAGGGCATGTACCTGCTCTGCAAGTCCCTGCAGCGTCGCTATCAGGGAGTGCCCCTTATGATAACCGAAAATGGACTGGACGACCGCACCGACGAGCACCGCCCCCGTTTCATACTGGCCCATCTGGCATGGCTGCATCGTCTGCTGGCAGAGGGTTGCCCGCTGTTCGGCTATAGCTACTGGGCGGGCACCGACAACCTCGAGTGGCTGGACGGATTCGTGCCGAAGTTCGGCTTGTACCGGGTAGACTTGCAGACCATGGAGCGGCGCGAGACGGCGTCCGCGCGTCTCTACCGGTTCATAGCGACGAACAACCGCCTGCCGCACGAGTCGGAGCTCGCAGGCATTCTGAACCCGCCGCCGCCGAACAGCTAGGCCTTTTCGCGCAAGCCATACTTCACAAACACGAGGCCGGCTGCCAGTCCGGCCACTCCCGCGCACGATGCTACCAGTTTGAGCCCGAGCACGGTGGGCTTCTGGCTGCCACCCGCGTACATCAGCGCCGAGGCCACGGTGATGGACAGCCCGATCGATAGCTTCTGGAAAACAGCCTGCACGCCAAAGTGTATGGCCTCACGACGCTCGCCGCACCGCGCGGCATCGTAGTCGACGATGTCTGCAAGAATGGCGTTCGGCAACATCAGGAATCCGGCGGTCGTAATGCCGAACAGGCCCATCACGACCTGCGTCTGCAGGAAGCGGTCGCCGGGCAGTATGCCGACCAGGCACAACGACAGCGACACGAGGCCGGAGCCAAACAGCGTCAGCAGATACACAGGATATTTTCCCCAGCGCTTGGACGCGGCGTTGGCGGCGAAGAACGCGGCCAGGTTGGCGACAACGTAGGGCAGCATGATAAATATCACGTCACCATCGCCCTTGCCTGTCACGTGTTCGACCCAGAATGGCACGAGCAGTATCATGATGTTCAGCGAGAACCAGAATATAGCGGTGGCTATCAGATACAGGACGAATGGCTGATTCCTGAACGTCAGCAGAATCCAGCGGTACAGGTCGGCGATGCCCGCCTTCTGGGTTATGCCCGGCGCAGCGCCGGTCGCGCTCTGGCCGGCCGGCCTGGCGGGCTCCCGAACAAACAGCACGGTAGGCAGGAACGATACGACCGTCAGAACGCCAACCGTCAGGCCCAGGCCGAGCCAGCCAGCGGCCTCCTTGATAGAGCCTATGGTCGATCCAAGAATGGTTCCGAGCATGATGAAGAATGCCTGCATCGTACTGATGTCGACACGCTCCTTGGGATCGGCAGACAGCTCGGGCAACAGGCTCATGTACGGATTGGCAAGCAGCGTCCAGAATATGAAGAACAGCTGCACCATGATGAATATGAAGAGGCCGTTTGCCCAGTGCATGTGCCCTGGTACCGGCGGAACCCACATCAGAAACGACACCAGCGCCGTCGGGACGAGCGCCAGCGCTATGAACGGTATCCGGCGCCCGAACCGCGAACGCAGATGGTCGCTCAGATAGCCGACGATGGGATCGGTAACGCCATCCATAATACGGCCGGCAAGGAAGATGATAGAGAACAAACTGGCGGGCACCAGGGCTCCATCCAGGCTCGGCACATAGAGCCGGAGCAGCCATTGGCTGATAAGCAGGTTGGCGAAATTCAAGGCCAGCCCTCCAACCGCATACGACATTTTCTTGCCAAGGCTCAGTGTTTTCATGGCCTCTATCGTAATGCCGCAGTATCTTCAACGCAAGGGAGCACGATCGTGAGCAAGACCATATATGAATTCAGTGCAAAGACCATTCATGGCAAGGAAATATCACTTGCTGACTACAAGGGCCGCGTCGTGCTGGCCGTCAACACGGCGAGCAAGTGCGGCTTTACACCGCAATATGCGGGGCTACAGAAACTGTATGAAGTCTACCGCGACCAAGGGCTCGTGATATTGGGTTTTCCGTGCAATCAGTTTGCCGAGCAGGAGCCTTCCTCCGAGACAGAGATAGCATCCTTCTGTTCGCTCAACTATGGCGTCACCTTTCCGCTCTTTGCGAAGGTCGATGTAAACGGGCAGAACACGCATCCGCTGTTCATATTCCTGAAGGATTCGCTGCGCGGCTTTCTGGGTTCACGCACGGTAAAGTGGAACTTTACCAAGTTCCTCGTTGGCCGTGATGGCAAGCCGATCAAGCGCTTCTCGTCGCGGATGCCGCCGGAGAAACTGAAAGGTGCCATAGAGCGTGCCCTTCAATCGCTGGGCGGCTGACCCCTGGCGCGGCTTTGGTCAGTAGGTGTGCGCCAATGCCAGCAATATCGAGTCGCGCCTGATCATGCCCTTGAACACGCCATCCGCGTCGACGACTGGCAGACGCTTGAAGCCGCCTTCGGTCATCAACCTGAGCGCCTCGTCAATAGACGCCTCTTCGGCTATCGCTTTCGGCTGCCTGATCATGATGCTGCCTAAGGGTCGATCATGGCGGCCGATTCCGAGGAAACCGAGAAGCCGCCTGCCGCTCCGTTGTCCGCCAAGCGCCCTGAGCAGAATCTCGTCGGTTACGAGGCCAATCAGCATGCCACGATCGTCGATGACGGCGGCCCGTTGCAGCCCCGAGCCGACGAGTGCGTCTATGGCTGCCTGAATCGTAGAGCCCTGCAATAGTCCAAGCTCGTCGCGGGATTCAACATCCCTGACCGTGTGGGCATGCGCGCCGGGCGTGGTGTGAGGCTGGACATTCGTCGCTCTGGTCGTCGCTATCGCCTTGAGTACATCAATCCGTGACAGCATGCCGACTATGGCACCGTGGTCGTCGACAACAGGCATGCGCTTGCGCTTCTCGCGGTTCATGCGATGTATGGCTTCTGACACGCTGGTACCTTCATGGACGGTCGCTGGCGGCGACGACATGATGTCGACGCATCGCTGCCGCTCAGCGCGGGACAGCCACGCTTCGCGTTCGGCGGCAGACAACAGGCGCAGGAGTCCAAGCCTGGCCGGCATTCCGGTCCGGCTGATCAGGTCGTTCTGCGTTACGATGCCGACGCATCGGCGATCGTCGCCGGCCACCGGCACTGCCTTCAGTCCTGAATCGAGCAACAGCTCGACCACGGCCCTGGCCGAAAAGTCCTGGTGCACGATCGTCGGCTTCGGTGTCATGATGTCGTGCACGTGCAGGTTCTTTGGAAAAAGCCCGGCGGATGTCCTGAATGATCTGACTGTGGCAGGTATCACGGCGACCACACCATCGGTAACCATCGCATCAAGGATGGCTACGACCGCCTCCGTCTCTGCCGCCGGCAGCATAATATCGATGACGATTGGAAAGTCGTATGACAGTTCCACGAGATGCGATGATGCCGTCTCGCCGTTCTCGTAGCAGCCCGCCATGCCGCGCATGACGACGCACCGGGCGGCCAGCCTGAGCGAACGCACGCAGGCTACTACCGCCTCGGCCATGTCCTTGCCTTCGTGGCGAGCCTGCTCCCGTGTGTATACCTTGATTATCGAGTAATCGGTCATGGACCGCCTCCCCTACACGCTCTCGGCCAGCACCAGCCCCACCAGGGTCAGCGCCAGACCGCCCGCGACATTGATGAGGATATTGATCATGCCTTTTGAAAAGTCAGATTGCAGGTACCTGAGTGATTCAAGCGAAAATGTCGAGAATGTCGTAAAGCCGCCAAGGAAACCGGTAACGATGAAGATGCGGAATGTCCTGGAAAGGAGTGCCCTGTCGACCAGGCCGACGACCACGCCTATGAACAGGCACCCGAGCAGGTTGACGGCGAGCGTCCCCCAGGCAAAGCCATCACCCAGGAAGCGGCCTGCCGCCAGTGAAGCCAGATAGCGGACGACCGACCCGAGCCCGCCACCGATAAGCACCAGAACAACGCTTGCCATGGACCCGCCCCGGGCGACCACCATCGCCCGAGCCGACGATACCCTGTGGCACAGTGGCAGTCAAGAGCGCGACTTCATGTCGATGTGCGCGACAAATTCGGTGCCGGCCCTGTACAAGCCATACTCAAGCGCTATACTTATACGGTATGAAACACCTACGCATAACGATTGCCGCATTGTTGTTTGTTGCGCTGGTCTGTCCCATCGCGTTCGCGCAGACACCATCGATGATGACGGACCGTGAAGTTGCCAAGTTCGTCGACGACTGGCCGTCGGTCAGCCAATGGCTCAAGGCAAAAGGCAAGCAGTTCGATGCCGACACGGCCGCGGCAAGCCTGTCCGCACTGACCGTGGGCTCCGACTTTTCGGCCTTTCTGAAGGGCAAGAGCTGGACGGTTGATCGCTTCAGCTATGTGGCAGGCACGGTGTTCGCTCTTGTTTCGTATGTCGCCTTCGAACGGCAGAACCCTGACATGATCAAGCAGTTTGACGATGCCATAGCGCAGATCAAGGCAAATCCATCGATGTCGGAGGCCGACAAGAAAGAGGCAATCAAAAGTCTCGAGGAGACCAAGAAAAGCCTCTTGTCGATGTCGGCCACAGCGAGCTTCAACGAACCAGAAATCAAGCTGGTCAGGGCCAGGTACGACGCGATATACAAGCTCCTGCAAGATACCCAGGATTAGGCGCCAGAGCCTGCGTGCCGCCAGGCTAGAACCGGACCGTCATGCCGGCGGTCACATAGTTGAAGAGCGCAAAGGTGTACACGCTGCCGCCGCCATCGGAGCCGCCCTCCAGCACCCGGTATCCAAGCCTATACGATACGGAATCTGAAGGGCTGTATTCCAGCGCGGCCAGCACATCCTCGGCGCGGCCAAACGGCGTTACCAGGGCATCGCCATCGATGGACAGACTCCAGGGGCTGGCAATACGCCACGCTGCCCTGAAGCTGATAAGCGGCACGGCACCAAGATCGCTGCGGTGTGCGTACGCACCAGCACTCATCAACGCTATGTCTGCGCTCCTCAGCTTCGCGGTCAGACCGGCGGCCAGTTCCAGCGCGTCGGTCTTGATGAAGGCGTAGCGGTAGGTCAGCCGGTATGAATCGAAGCGATACACCGACTGTACCTCGGTACCAGCCGTGAACGTTGCAGTCTGGTACGTTATGTCTCTGTCGAGAATACCGCTGCCCCGGACGGTCAGTGGAGCTACCAGCGCCAGTACCGTATGCCTGTCGGCGAAGGTGTAGCCGCCGCGGACCCGGAGCGCCAGGGCCGGATCGGAATTGGTGTCGGTTGCCAGAGAAATCGTATCACCCGTTTCGCTGGGAATGCGCACATCGTTGTACCCGGTAAAGGCGGCGCCCATCTCGACATCAAGAAAACCGCCATCGGCGTAGGCTGCAAATGCCGTCATCATGACTATCGGTATCAGCAGAAAGATAATTCGTCTATTCATTTGAAGCTCCTCCTGTACATTCAATCGATGCCCAAAGATACTGTACAATGATGGCAATGATCAAACTTGCTACATTCAATGCGGAAAACTTCTACATGTTGCTGGACAAGGATTACTCGCAGGAGGAATTCGCTGGCCTCTCGCATGACGCATACATGGCTATGAACTCGTCCATATTCAATCCGAACAAGGCCCTTTCAAAGATCGCCGCCATAGCGAACACCATCCTGAAAGAGGACTTCGATTTCGTCGGCCTGTGCGAGGTAGGCGGCATGGAAACTTTGTATAACTTCAACCGCCTGTATCTGGGCGAGCGATACGACTGCTACCTGCACGAGGAGAACAGCAGGCGCGGCATATTCGTGGGCGCGCTGGTCAAGAAGGGCAGGTTCACTGCGGTAACGGCCAGGAACATGCAGGGCGCCTTCTCGCGCAACCTGCTCAAGGTGACGCTTGCGGCTGACGGGGTGGAACTGAACTTCTTCGTCGTCCACCTCAAGTCGCACTATGGCCGCGACATGGGCATAGAGCAGCGCATTGAAGAAATCAGGCAACTGAGCGGGCTGGTCAGCAGGCGCAACTGCGTGGTGCTTGGCGACTTCAACGGCATCCTGATCCGCGGCGAGCACCAGTTCGAGTTCGACCGCTTTTTGGAACTCCCATTCAGGGATGTACTCGAGGCCATGCGGGTTCCTTCAAGCAGCCGCTTCACGCACTACTACTTTCGTGATGGCCCGCGATTCAACCAGCTGGACTACATATTCTGTTCTGACGACGTCACCATCGTCGACGGCGGCATGCTTGCGGACATGATACCAACAAGTTTTGATGAGCGATCGCGCTTGCCATCCGACCACCTGTTCCTGACCGCAAGCATTGTGCCAGGCGGCGTACGCGAAGATTCGATCCCAGCGCAGCCACCTGCATAGCCTTCGACCGACTACAGAAACGAGCGATACGGCAGGTCGTCATCGCCTTCGAAGGCATCCTCGAAACCGCGCGGATGATGGTATTCGGTCTTGTCCCTGTCGGTGGGCCAGGTGTACTTTCCCCCCACTTCCCAGAGGAACGGCTTGAAGGTATAGCCGAGGCGGTCCTTGCGCATCTCCCAGAGCGTCTTTATCTCTTTGGGATCAGCCTGGAAATTGCTCCATATATCGTGGTGGAATGGAATGATAACTTTGGTCTGCAACGCCTCTGCCATGCGCAGAATGTCTATCGATGTCATCTTGTCGGTTATACCACGGGGGTTCTCTCCAAAGGAGCCAAGCGCCACATCGATCTGGTGGTCCTTGCCATGTTTGACGTAATAGTTGGAGTAGTGTGAATCGCCTGAATGGTACAGCGAACCGCCCGATGTCTTGAACAGATAATTGACGGCCATGTCGTCCATGTCCATCACCGGCTTTCCGCGAAGGCTGACACCTTTGGGTGCCGTTATGAGCACGGTCCGGTCAAAGGAATCAAGTGCGACAATATCGATATCCTTGACCTTGACCGTGTCTCCAGGCCGGACAACGACACATCGTGATGCGGGCACACCCCAGCTTGTCCATAGTTCGACGCAGGCCTTGGGGCCGATGAAGGGCACATCTGCCGGACAATTCTTCATAACGGCCGCGGCCACATTGGCATCTATATGGTCGTTGTGGTTGTGGGTTGCCAGCACCGCGTCGATATGCCGTATGGCAAATGGGTCGAGCGGGAATATGGCGTTCCTCAGGTTGGGTTGCAGTCTCTTGACACCGGTCATCCGCTGCATCTGATGCTGCGGTGTCATGTTCGGATCCTTGCTGGTCTTCTTGCCGGTACCAACCCAGAAATCGACGGCGATATTAGTCTTCTCCGCCGATTTGAGCCAGATGCCCGTGCACGCAAGCCACCACATGGCAAAGGTGCCAGGTTTAACATCTTCATGCTCTATCTCTTCATTGAGCCAGGTGCCCCATTCAGGGAATGTACTGAGTATCCACGACTCGCGGGTTATATCGTCAATCTTGGCCATGCTGTTCCTCCTCACGCAGCGTTCATACATGCGCGACCGATCTCTTCTGGTATGATATACTGGAAACGATCATAATACAAGCAATACGATTGCTCATATGACATATTTGATTGATTTTTACAATCAATAGGATCATTATGATTCTTTGTAAGTATGACTGAGCAGGCCGGCGGTGATTATCCGCCCCGACCAGAGGAGGCCCGCACGTGAACAATCCACTCGGCATCTATGAAAAGGCTCTGCCAAAGGACTTGCGCTGGGAAGACCGATTCCGTGCGGCAGCCGATACCGGTTTTGATTTTGTCGAAATTTCAATAGATGAGACGCCTGAACGCCTCGAACGGCTTTCCTGGAAGTTGCCAGAGCGACTCGCCTTTGGCAGCGCGGCTCGGATGGCCGGCATCACGGTGCCATCGATGTGCCTTTCGGGGCACCGCAAATTTCCATTCGGCAGCGCTGATCCAGCCATCCGGGCAGAATCGATGCGGATCATGGAGGCAGCCATACACTTCGCGGTCGATACCGGCATCAGGGTCATTCAGCTGGCCGGATACGATGTCTACTATGAGCCTTCCACGCAGGAATCCAGAAGGCTGTATCTGGCTGGCATGCGCGCAGCGCTTGAGCTGGCCGCCCGGCATCAGGTGATGCTTGCGCTGGAGATCATGGACACCACGTTCCTCAATTCCATAACAAAATATCTCATACTGCAACAAGAGCTCCATTCACCCTGGCTTGCCGTCTATCCCGATATCGGCAACCTGAGCGCCTGGGGAAACGACATGGAACATGAGCTGTCGACAGGCATAGACCAGATCGTTGGCATGCATATCAAGGAGACACGATCCGTGCTGCCGGGGACGACGGGCACGTTCAGGGATGTTCCATTCGGCGAGGGCAACGTCGACTTTGTCCAGAACTTCTCAATGCTCAAGCGGCTGGGCTATGCCGGCCCATTCCTTATCGAGATGTGGACAGAGAAGGCGCCCGATCCCATGGCAGAGATTGCCCGAGCCAAGGCCTGGGTATGCGAGCGGCTACGACAAGGAGGCTTTGCATGAATCATGAATCACTGCGTCGCGAGGTGCTCGCGGCTAATCTCGAACTGCCCAGACTGGGACTCGTGGAGTTTACCTGGGGCAATGTCAGTTCACGTGACCCAGGGACTGGTGCGATAGCGATCAAGCCAAGCGGTGTGCCCTATGAGACGATGAAGGCCCAGGATATGGTCGTCGTCAATATTGAAGGCACGAAACTCGATGGTGACCTGAAGCCATCATCCGATCTGCCCACGCACCTGGAGCTGTACCGACGCTATCCAGCCATCGGGGCCATTGTACACACGCATTCAACCTGGGCAACCATATGGGCCCAGGCCTGCCGTGGCATTCCGGCGCTGGGCACGACGCACGCCGACTATTTCTGTGGCGCCATACCCTGTACCCGCCAGCTCAACCAAACAGAAACAGCCACAGAGTATGAGCGCAACACTGGCCTGGTGATCATCGAGCGCTTTGAGGAACTCGGGCTGGACGCGACCCGGATGCCTGCGGTGCTCGTCGCCAATCATGGTCCCTTTGCCTGGGGCAAGAACGCCGCGGAAGCCGTACACAATGCCGCCGTGCTCGAAATAGTTGCCAGAATGGCCTTGCACACGCTCGCGCTGGCGCCCGACCTGGGGTCGATGCCTGGCCACCTCCTGGACAAGCACTTCAACCGCAAACACGGCCCTGGCGCCTATTATGGCCAGGGGACGAAGCGGTAGCCGGAAGCCCGCTAGCCCTGACTTGCAGTGCTGTCGTCGCTGACGACTTCGACCTTGACACCGGCTTCACGCAGCTCGTCAAGGAAGGGTTTCGGGCTCAGCCAGTCGGTGACCACGAGATCGATCTTGGCAAGCGGGCATGTCAGGAAACTGGAGGTGGCGTTCATCTTGGTGTGGTCGGCGACGATGACGATTTTGGAGTTCGAGTTTTCGATCATGGCGCCATTGACCGTGGTCTCCTGATAGACAGCTGAAGTGCAGCCCTTCTTCAGGTTAATGCCATTGATGCCCAGGATGGTGATACTCGAAAATATGTGCCGTATGCCCACAATAGTCAGTTCACCAAACAAGGACTTCGATTGAGGCCGATATTCTCCTCCGAGCATGATGAGCTCCACGGCTGGATCGATGTCCAGGGAGAGCGCAGCCGCGTTGTTGGTAACAACCGTTACCCGCTTGCCCTCCAGATGGCGAAGCACTTCCAGCGTCGTAGAGCCTGCATTCAGGAAGATGGTGTCATGCTCGTTGATGAGCGACGCGGCATACTTGCCAATCAGTCGCTTCTCGCGTTTCGCAAGGCTGTCCTTCTCCTCGAACATGGCTTCCAGATGGGGATTTGACGCGAGCACAGCCCCGCCCCGCGTGCGATCGAGCAGCTTGTCGGCAGCGAGCGCATCGAGATCCCGGCGTATGGTAATCTTCGAGACACCGAATTCGTTGGCCAGTTCCTCAGCCGAGACGACACTCTTCTGGTACAGCAACTCAAGTATCTTCTTGTGGCGATAATTGGTGACCGGTGCAAGCGGTGACAGGGTGCCTTCATTCATGACTATGCGCTCACTTTCCTTCGGTGAATATCTGCCGCATTTCGGGTGCGGCAAGCGCTGCATAGAGAGCCACAGCCCGTGCCCTGAGCAGCGAATATCGTGCGTTGTTTGCCTCATCCGGCTCGAACGAGCCGCACGGGCTGTCCGCCGTCGCCAACTCGAAGGCTAGAGGATAGCTGGAAGCTTGCCCCGTGGCAACCGCGCCGGCTATCCAGGCTCCAAGCGATGTGGCCTCGCCGCTCTGGTACCGGAGAATCCTCCGGCCGAAGACATCGGCCTGGATCTGGTTGAACAAGCCAGAATCAGTCATGCCGCCGGAGACGCGTATCGACGCAATCGGCCCGCAGGCTTCCTCGAGTACCTCCAGCCCACCCTTGAGATCCAGGGCAATGCCTTCAAGAATGGCGCGGGCCATGTCGCCACGCGTCGTTCCAAGCGAGAGGTTGTAGAAGAGCCCCTTGGCTCCGGCATCCCAGAATGGAGCGCCGGAACCGGCAAAGTGCGGAAGCAGCATGACCCCGTGCGCGCCGACGCCTGCTTTCTCCGCCTCGGCATTGATCGCGTCAAAACTGTCGTCTTCTGGCCCCGTGGATTTCCAAAGCGTCTCCCTGAACCAGCGATAGATGGTACCCGAGCTCGGCAGCGCGGCTTCGACTATGTATGCCCCTGGCAATGCCGAGACGCTGCATGTGACGCGTATGAGCGGGTCGATGTAAGGCGCGGCTGAGTGACCGATAAGATACGAACCCGTGCCAGTGTTGGTAACCGCTCGATCGGGACTGAACAGACCGAGTCCGAGCGCGGCGCATTGCTGGTCACCTCCGGCAGTGATCACCGGCGTTCCGGAGGCCAACCCAGTATCTCTGGCCAAGCCGTCATCGAGTCCACCCACGATCGAACCGGGAGCGACCAGGTCGCACAACATGGCGGGGTTCACTTCAAACAGGTCGACCAGCTCGCGGTCCCATGACCTGGTAGCAAGGTCAAGCAGATTGGTCCTGGAGGCGAGACTCTGGTCGGTCACAAAACGGCCGCACAGGATATACAGCGCGTAATCGTGAATGCCGAGCATCTTGTATGTCCGCGCGAAGATGTCCGGCCTGTTGCGCTTGAGCCAGAGCATCTTGATCGCTGACAGCACCGGGTTGATCTTGGCGCCGCTCTTGCGATGAACCATGGCATTGCAGCCAGCCAGTTCTGCCGCTAGCGGAGCGGTGCGGACATCTTGCCACATGATTGCCGGATGCAGCGGCGTAGCGTCCTTATCTACCGGGATGACTGAGGACCTCTGTGATGTCAGGGAAATGCCTACCACGCAAATGGCATGCTGTCGAGCCTGCTCGGCAGCGCCTTTCAGTACGGAAGCGATCAGTGATTGCCAGACCTGCGGATCCTGCTCCACCCTTCCGTCGCCGTAGTACTGTGGTGGATTGTAGCGCTGGTTGGCAGGAAAACCATGCGCATGCTCATCATACAGGATCGCCCTGATGCTGGTGGTTCCAATGTCGAGTGCTACCATTCCATTCATGCATTGACCTTTGATGGAACATAATGATACTTATAGAGTATAGCAATGGATCAATTTGATCAATAAAGGAGTGCCCCGGATGAATATCACCAAGAAATTCCTGGCCACCTTGCCACGCTGCTACGCGACCGCATCCTTTCCAATACAGGGACAATCCACGGTGCTTTTGGCGACCGAAGGAGAAGGAGCCTGCCTGGCATGGAGCGGCAAGGACTTTGACCAGCAGCGCACCGTGTGGAATGGCCCCGGCGGCACCATGTCCATCATACCGATTCCGGGCAAGGATGGCGAGTTCCTGGCCATCCAGAAATTCTTCAAGCTCTTTCAGTGGGACGAGGCCATCATCGTGTGGGTCAAGCCACTGCCTGATGGTACCTTTGCATCACGCCAGATACTGCACCTGCCCTATATCCACCGCTTCGATCTCTTTGATGTAAACGGCCGGATCTGGTTTCTTGGATGCACGCTGGCAGAGAGCAAGGAAACCCGCGACGATTGGACAAAGGCTGGCAAGGTCTATGCCGCGGAGCTCGGGGCCGATTGGGATGTCCCACTGCAGCCCCGCGTCATCAAGGAGGGGCTGTTCAGGAATCATGGGTACGCCCGCAGCACCTGGAAGGGCCACGATGCTGGCCTCATCACCAGCGATCAAGGCGCCTTCGCGTTTACGCCGCCAGAGACCCCGCATGGCGACTGGACTATAGAACGGTTCATGGACTGGCAGATCAGTGACATAGCCGCATGTGATATCGATGGCGATGGCGAGCTTGAATACGCGACGATAGAGCCCTGGCATGGCCAGTACTTCCGCATCTATAAGAAGGTCAACGGCGCGTTTGTCAGAATATGGGAACACCCCGAGGTTGCCGACTTCTACCACGTCGTTATCAACGCACGACTGCGTGGAGAGCATGTATTCATCGGCGGTTGCCGAAGGGGAAGCCAGCAACTGTTCTACGTGCATGCACGCGCCGGAACACCATTCGCGCTCGAGGCTATCACTCTAGAGGATGGTGTGGGACCAAGCAACGTCGCAGTCCTCAACCAGGAGAACCGCGACGTGATAGTATCGGCAAACCGGGAAAAGGGCGAAGCCGCCCTCTACTTCGTCACCGACTAGGCCGGATGCCTACGCTTTGGGGTCAGGCCTGCCCATCTGCTTGCGCACGATAGCGGGCAGGCTGACGCCCTGGTTCAGTATAAGCGCGAACAGGATAACCGCGCCGGTTACGAGCGGATGGAACGATGCCGGCATGTTCATGAGGTTGAGGCCGTTGTTTATAAATCCGACCATCACCGCGCCTATGAGCGCACCCACCACCGAGCCCGAACCGCCGAGGAGACTCGTGCCGCCTATGACCACCGCGGTGATAACGTCGAACTCGTAGCCCGATGCGTTCGGCGCGTACGCCTGTTGTGTCAGCGACGCCATAACGATGCCGGCAATGGTCGCCGCCCCGGACGACAGGACATATGCTACGATGCGCGTGTTGTCGGGGTTGACGCCGGAGAGCTTGGCCGAGACCTCGTTGGCGCCGACGGCTATAGAGCGGCGCCCGAACAGCGTCTTCTTGAGCAGGACATGGCTCATGAGCACCATTACGATCATGATATAGACGGGTATGGGCAGCCCGAACGCCTTCACTACGCCTATCTTGAGAAAGCTTTCAGGTCCCATGATCGTGATCGTGTCGCCGTTCGAGACGAGCATCGCGATGCCGAACAGGTAGGTCTTGGCGGCCATCGTCACGATGAAGGGCGGCACCCTGAACTTCGTCGTCACGACGCCGTTCACGAGCCCGACGAGAATGCCAAAGCCCAGGGTTATCAACAGCGCAGGCACCATCGGGATGTGGGCGTTGTTCATCAGAGCATTGGCGATAATGGCCGACAATGACGCCATCGAGCCGACTGAAAGGTCGATGCCACCGGTAATCGGCGTGTAGAGGAACCCTGTGGTCATGATGCCGATGATGCACACCGACCACAGCACGTTGCTCAGGTTCGCCAGCGTGAGGAACGATGGCGATATAACAGACAGTACCGCCATCAACAGCAGCAGGATGAAGAAGAGCCGGAAGTTTTCCAGCAAGCGCTTTGTCTTGTTCTTATCCAGGCTCATTTCGCGTCTCCTTCGATGAGGCCCGACGAGGCCCTGAGCACGTCTTCCTCGGTAACCTTGCCCGTAGCAAATTCCTTGATGATCCGCCCTTTCCTGAGCACCAGGATGCGGTGTGATATGCCTATCAGTTCTGGCAGATCCGAGGAGACCAGCAGTATCGACACCCCGGCAGCCGAGAGCCGCTCGAATGTCTGGTACATCTCTTCCTTGGCGCCGATATCGATGCCAACCGTTGGTTCGTCGACGATGAGCAACTTGAGGTCGCGGATAAGCCACTTGCCCACGACCACCTTCTGCTGGTTGCCCCCCGACAGGTTGCCAACCGGGACTGCTGGATCGTCTGGCTTGATGTTGAGAAGTCCTATCGCCTTGCGCGCCAGGTCCAGTTCCTTTTTGTCGCTGACGAAACCGAACTTCCTGACCACATCAAGGTTGGTTATGCCTATGTTGCCGGTAATGCTTATCGCGCCCATGATGCCCTGGAGGCGCCGCTCTTCGGGAACGAAGCCAAAGCCGCCCTTGATTGATCCTGAAACGTGTGGCCTCCAGGGCTTGCCCAGATACATGACGCTCCCGGAATCGAGGGGGTCGATGCCGTACAGCGCCCTCACTATCTCGGTCCGTCCGGAACCTACAAGCCCGCCGATGCCGAGTATCTCGCCGGCATGCAACTGGAAACCGATATCGGTAAACTTGTCCTCTGCCGAAATGTTCCTGACGTCGAGTACGACATCC
>Ga0209467_1002117_pt1 | contig 14845 bp, 9 predicted proteins | sample Higcelwee11metaG_FD_187175 | JGI IMG/M metagenome (GOLD analysis project Ga0209467, IMG submission 187175) | Freshwater pond sediment microbial communities from the University of Edinburgh, under environmental carbon perturbations - High... | ecosystem: Environmental > Aquatic > Freshwater > Pond...
ATAAGCATTTTTGCGGAGCTTCTCGTATTCTTCCGGGCACTCCAACCGCATTTGTACACATCTTTCCAAATGAAAAAACCAGACATCTGTTTCCCCAAAAGGTAAAATGAAACCACAGTTTTTGCCAAAGATAATATCTTGTGGACCGCCCCGATCCGTGACTATGGCAGGGGTCCCGGAAGCGAGAGCTTCGACTACGACGTTTCCAAAAGTATCCGTGCCACTGGGGAAAATAAAAAAGTCCGCATCGGCGTAAAGCCCTGCGAGATTTTCGCCGCCTTGTACGCCTGCGAAATGAACTTCTGGGCAATCTGCAAATTTTTGCTGAAGCTCTTCAAGGTACCAACCACCACCCACAAACAGGAGCTCGGCATTGTTATTTTTTTTGCTGAACACATGCCAGAGGGTATCCAAAAAGGGGAGGTCTTTTTCTTTTGAAATCCGGCCCACAAAAAGGAATCTTACTTTGTGAGAAATGTCACTGAATTTTTCCCAAGTCCCCTTGCCTCTTTTAGAGGGGTGGTAATTTTCCAGTGGAATTCCACGCGCAAGAATTTTAACCTCTTTCTTGGGGATCTTAATGTCTTTCACAAGAATTCTTTGGTAATCTTTACAGGGGCTAATGACGGGGCTTGTAAAACGGTAGAATACTTGCATCAACCAAAGCACATAAAAATGCATCCATTTGGCTTTCACCAACTGCTTTGTGTAGGAGGGAACATCGGTACGGTAATGACTAATGACTTTGATTCCTGCAATTTTTGCACAAATGCCAATGGTCCAAGCTCCAGGACTCGGTGTTTCCAATTCTACAAGATCAATGGGGTAACGCTTTAAAAGGCGGAGCAACGGTTTCACATGGGGAATAGCCAACTCACTATCTGCATACCCCAATTGTTCCATACTGAAAAGGCGTGGAAGTAACATCACAAAACCGTTTTCCACAACGCCGCAAGGTCTCGTATTGAATGCACTTCCGATAAGTCCTGCCGGGTATCCATGGCTTCGCATATAAGAAACTACGTGGCGAAGATTATTTGCAATGCCGTTGACTTCATCAAGATTGTCGGAGTAAAAAGCAACGCGAATATCACTTGCATTTTTTGCGGTACGTTTTTTCTGCAAATAGTTTCGAAGGCGTAATAGTTCAGGAAGGTTTTTAAGTATTTGCCAGAGGACCAAAGGAGGAATCATGCATGTCTTGACATTCCCTGGTTTTTGGTGGGGAAAAGAAAAGTAATGGCGAAAGGTGCTCGTGATGTTGCGCCCAAAAATGGAGGGGCGTGAATCATAGCACTTTTCTATAAATTTCTTATTCTTATTTTCCATCTTTTCAAATTCCCAAACTAGGATTCCTTTTCATGATAATGCTCTGCACAAATTTTTTGGAAAAATTCCCATTGGGCGGAAGCAGACCTTTCTAAGGTAAAATCTAAACTTCTTGTAAACGCATTCTCCCGCATGGATTGGTAGGCTTCCGGGTTTTCCCGAACCAATCTAACGCAAGAATCCAATTGCTGTAACCAGGTGTCCATATCGTGAAATGGTAAGATATAGCCGCAGTTTTTGTTACGGATAATATCCTGAGGACCTCCGCGATCAGCAACGATGGCGGGTGTGCCCGAGGCAAGTGCTTCGACAACCACGTTTCCAAATGTATCTGTACCGCTGGGGAAAATAAAGAAATCGGCATCTGCATAGAGCCCTGCAAGATCTTCTCCCTGCTGAACGCCTACACAACGCACTTCCGGGCAATCGGCAAAGTTTTTTCGCAATGTTTCTAAATACCAGCCATCGCCCGCGAAAAGTAATTCTGCCGCCACATTTTGTTTGTGAAATTCGTGCCACAGGTCTTCAAGGAATGGAATATCTTTCTCTTTGGAAATCCGTCCTACAAAAAGGAATCGAACTTTCTTTGCTGGAGAACTTACAATTTTTTCCCACTTGCCCTGGTTGCGTTTGGAAGGGTGGTAAAGATCCAGCGCAATACCCCGGGGGAGAATAAACACATCTTTTTCCGGAACGCGAATTTCGTCGATGAGGATTTTCTTGTAAGCTTCGCCCGGGCTCACTACAGGGCGTGCCAGGTAATAGAAAATTCTTGTAAAGAAAAGGACCGCCACATGAACCCATTTGGCGGAAACGAGCATTCTCACATAGCTCATGGCATCGGTACGGTAATGCCCAATGGTTTTGATTCCAATGATTTTTGCGCATACTAAAACAGCCCAACCCACGGAACTTGGAGTTTCAAACTCAATCAGGTCTACAGGATAACGCTTCAAGAGTTTAACGAGTGTTCCCAAATGGGGAATCGCCAATTCTGTATTGGGGTAGCCAATGGCCTCCATACTAAAAAAGCGAGGTAACAAGAAAACATAGCTGTCTTCGATAACGCCTCTTGTGCGGGTTTGAAAAACACATCCAATTAAAGAAACGTCGTAATTGCGCGTACGCATAAATGAACCCACTTGCCGCAGATTATTGGCAATTCCGTTGACTTCATCAAGGCAATCGGCGCAGTAAGCGACGCGGATGTCTCCCTTCTTGTGCGTTTTCCGGTATTTTCTGAAAAATCGGCGAAGTAAAAATAACTGGGGTAAATTCACCAGAAATTCCCAAACGAGCATCACTAAAATAAGGGCTGTTTTGATTGGCCCTGTTCCTTGATGTTTAAAAGCGAAATAAGGAGGGAACACGCTCGTTATCGTGCGCCCGAAAATCGGAGGGCGTGAATCAAAACGTTGTTCTGAAAAGTCATTGTTGTTTGTTGAATTCGACGCAGTCATTGTACCGTGCTCCCTTACCGCCAAAGATATCTAAGGCGCTTCCGATGGTGAGATCAACCAAATTATTTGAAATTTCTGCACATCGCTTAAGATCTTCGATGCTCCGGGCTCCCCCTGCGTAGGTAACAGGGATCGGACTTTCTTTCGCAAGCAGTGCAATAAGCGCTTCATCCATTCCTTTCTGAAGTCCTTCGACATCTGCCGCATGAATTAAAAATTCGTCACAATACTTACTCAAAACTAACAAAGTAGCAGGGGTTATTTGTACATCGGTCACGGTTTGCCAGCGATTGGTCGCAACATTCCAGCCAGTCGCTGTCTGCTTACAGCTCAGATCAAGAACCAAGTGCTTTTTCCCAACCGCCTTTGAAAGCGCCTCAATACGAGAAAAATCAAGTTTCTCATTTTGAAAAATCCAACTGGTCACAATCACATGAGACGCACCCGCATCAAGGTATTCTTTCGCATTATCAAGCGAAATTCCGCCGCCTATCTGCAAACCCATGGGGTAGGCTGTGAGCGCTTCTTTTGCTACGGTCTCGTTCCCTTTGCCAAGCATAATCACATGACCTCCGCGGAGACCATCTTTTTTGTAAAGATTTGCAAACCATGCTGCCGATTTATCGGACTCAAAATGAGTCGTGAGGCCCTTCCCTTCATCGGAGAGCGAACTTCCTACGATCTGTTTCACCTTACTACTATGAATATCAATACAGGGACGAAATAGGGTCATATAAAAGCCTAAAGCCCTGTAAAGGACCAATCAATGATATTGTTGTCAGCATCAGTAGAACGACCACGATAAAAAAACACTTCTCCTCCCATCATCAGTTTTATCGCTTTTTTTGCAAACCAGCCATCAAAGTTGTTGAGAAGCGAAAACTTTTGTTGCGGTTTAGAGACGTCAAAACTAAGGGGTGCTTGTGACTCTACCCAATGAATTTGGATGCGCCCTTTGGGAAATTCTTTTCCTGAATAGATCGTTCCATTATCGCTAATGGTTTTGGGTGTGAGCAGCATTATTTTGTCTTTTTTTGTACAAATGATGTGTCCCCAGGGTTCTCCGTTTGGTGTGATTCCAATGCGGCCTGCGTAGGATATGTTTGCTGCGGCGGTGCTGAAATTAAAGGAACGAACGGCGAGGTCTGTTGCTTGCACTGTCTGCCAGGTGTGTTCCATATAGCCATAGCCTTTTACGGTGATGGTGTCTCCATTGTAGGCGATTTTCCCCGTGATGCGACCATAAGGAATATGAATATACTGCGCATATTTTTCACCATTGATAGTCCAAATTCCATTTCCTTTTACTTTGCTTTCGAGTGCACTCTCAAAGGAAATATCAACAAAAAATTTGCCCCCCTTGTTTGCCGTAAAATAGACGCGGTGTCCTTTTCCAGGAAGGCCTTCCATAAAATATTCATCTTTAATGGAAATCTTGGATAGGCTTTTATTTTCTTTTAGGCGCTCGGGTGGATACTGGCGCCCCACGCTTGGGTTTTTTCCTTTGAAGTCTGAAAAGGAAAGATCGCAACCGATTTTTCTCCCACTGCCGGGAACGTATAAAGTAGCGTAATTAATAAAAGCCTTTGTTCCGTTATCAAAAACGAGTTGGTAACTCCATGTTTCATTAAATTTATCTGAAATTGCGCTATGCTGAAAAAAATCCTTGCTATCAGGGGATTTAATGGTTCCCGAGGGGGATAGAATTTCGTCTGCACAGATTTCCGAGGCGAAAAGGAAAAGGAAACAAAAAAATGTACAGAAAGGAATCCGCATGGTTTTAAAAGTAGCAAAATTGTTATTTTACTTTTACTCTCTTGTAGAAGAAAGTCCTTTTCTTAGGATGAATTGCGTATTCAATTTCTTTTGCCTTTTTTTGTCAAATTTACTGGTTAGTTTCTTTTTTTTCACATTATTTCTGTGTAAGCTTTATATAATAAGATCTTGACTACACGAAGTGGAATTACTATCTCTTTAGCAAAGCCTCATGTTTGGCTTTTTTATGGAGGAGTTATGAATTTAAAATTGTTGATGGGTGTGGGATTATTTGCCGTCAGTGGCGCTCTCGCTCAGGATTTTGGTGCTTCGGAAGCTACATCTGAGGGTATGGCTCCCACCGCGACGGAATCTCCGGTTGCTTTTGCTCCGGCACCAGCCCCTGTTGCTTCATCGTCATCTTCTGCATCGGCTGCAAATTTTGACCAGCTTCGTGGCAATGCCTATAACTTTGTAGGTAATGAAGCGGCCGCTTATACGGTGAACGACTATCTCGCCCGTCCTCATCTCTTTGGCGGCACTCAACTTCTGTACATTGAACCGACTTACTCTCAAGGGTCCGATGGGACGACGACTGGGGAACATGGATTGGTTTCCTGGGGTACCAATACCACATATTTCCTAGATCTTAATAATTCTCAGGATTTGGGACTTTTGACTGTGGGTATGGCTAAGAAAAATGCTTTTGGTTTTGGACTGCATCTCGCTTTGGGACAGTTCCATGAAAGTGATGATGACGCTGGTACTACTGGTGTTACTGAAGCTGGTGACGATTGGGGTGCGAACTTCTCTATGCCTGTCGGTGGTTTGATCTTTGCATTTTATCTGGATTGGCTTACCACAGAAACTGATATTGATTTAGATCCGAAGGCCGAAGGTACTACAGAGACGACAAATGACAATTGGGATCTGAAATTGAATGCTAACCTGAATAATGGTCCGAGTGCCGGTGCGGTTACCTGGACTATAGGTTTGAATTTCCTGCGTCACGTGATTTCAAGCGAATCGGGTAATGTTACGAGCGTGGATGCAAATACCCGTACGGAGCTTGCTCCTTACTTCAATCTCGGTGGAAAAATTCTCGGTAACGACCGTGCCCGCGTATTTATTGGCTCCAATAACAGTTTGCCGGTTCAGGTCTTTGATGGTTATGACAATGACGCGGGGAGTTCCAGTGCTTTTGGAATGGGTTTGATTGTAAATCCCAATATTTTTGGGGAACTTGCTCTAACAGAGAATTTCCTTTTGTTTGGTGGTGCTACTCATAAGTGGCTTGTCTTCGGTTATGAATTGGAGTCTTCCGAAACAAAGGCGACTCTTGCTGCTACTAGTCACACCAACGATACTTCTTATATGCAGTCCAAGACAAATACAACCACAGCGACAATTGGTATGCGCTTCCAGAAGAGCAACTACGCGGCTGAGTTTAATCTCGGTGATGAAGTATTCCATGGTACGCATGCAATCTTCGACGGTAGTAATACTTTTGTCTCCTTTGGTGGATTCATTTATTTCTAATCGGGATAAACAATTTTTAATCCAGAAAAATCTGGGAGGATCATTATGAATAAAAAGATTTTATTAACGGTTGTGGCTGGAAGTTTCCTTTTAGCTATGATTTTGGTGGGTTGTGGAGCTGACAGAACTACAGGGACTGTGACTGAGGGTATTATAGAGAAGCCAGCTACGGTTCCTACCTCATCGGCTTCAGGTGGAGAATATTCATCGGCTTCCGAGGGGACATATTGTTATGTATCAGCTACTGATTATTGCTATTCCATGTCAGAATACTCTATAACAGCTTCGGCATGTACCGCTAATGGTGGATCAGTCGTAGATTCCTGTAACTAATCCGGTTCATCCGTTTTAGATGCGGTATTTTATAAAAGCCTGCTCTCCTTTGGAGGGTGGGCTTTTTGCTTGATCCATTCGATTTTGTCTTTCGAAAATCCATTTTCAAAAATGCCCTACGGAACGATTTTTATTGTGGTTCCCGAAAAAAATGAGAATAACCTTGATAGAGAGTAAAAAGTATATTTGCATGATAAAAAAGAGGATTTTATGACAGATAATCGAATTACGCGTCTTGCGGAAATGCTTGTGAATCATGCCGTGAATTTGAAACCCGGTGACAATATTTTGATTGAAACTACGGACACGCCTGCGGAACTTTCTGTGGAACTCGTAAAGGCGGCATCGAAAGCTGGGGCGCGTGCTTTTGTAACGAATACAGTGTCGCGAGTGAGTCGGGCTTTCATTATGACTGCATCGCCTGAACAGATGCAGATTGCCGCAGATCACGACCTGGAATTCATGAAAAAAATGCAGGCTTATATTGCGGTGCGCGGTGCTGACAATTCCATGGAACTCGGCGATGTGCCCGAAGCGCAAATGCTCCTTTATCGCAAAGTGCGCCGCCCTGTATTGAACTTTCGGGTGGATAAAACCCACTGGTGTGTCTTGCGCTGGCCGAATCCCTCTATGGCGCAGGCTGCGGGAATGAGCACCGAAGCGTTCGAGGATTTCTATTTCGAGGCGTGTCTTGCGAACTACCCGGCAATGGCTGAAGCGGCGAATCCTCTTGTGGAGTTGATGAATCGGACGGATCGTGTGCGGCTGGTGGCGAAGGGCACGGATCTTTCTTTCAGCATTAAAGGCATTGGCGCGGTGCCGTGCTGTGGCAAGTGCAACATCCCGGATGGGGAAGTCTATAGTGCTCCGGTGCGCGACAGTGTGAATGGGGTCATTCAGTACAACACACCAACGCTCTACGAAGGGAAGCGTTTCGAGAATGTACGGCTGGTTTTTAAAGGCGGGAAAATTATAGAGGCGACAGGCTCGGATTCTGTAGGGATGAATGCCATTTTTGATACGGATGCAGGCGCGCGCTATGTGGGAGAGTTTGCCATCGGTTTCAACCCTTATGTCAAAAGGGCCATGTGCGACATTCTTTTCGATGAAAAAATTGCGGGTAGTATTCACTTTACACCGGGCAAGTGTTATGAGGAAGCCTTTAACGGAAACGATTCCGCGATTCATTGGGATTTGGTGCTGATCATGACCCCGGAATACGGTGGTGGTGAAATCTGGTTTGATGATCGGCTGATCCGTAAAGACGGTTTGTTCGTTGTAGACGAACTCAAACATTTGAATCCGGAAAATCTGAAATAGAAAAACATCACTGTCCAAAATAAATGGATCTGCGCCAGCCCTTTATTAGTAAGGCTGAATGAGTGATTGCCCTATTCTAAAAACTGGTAGAACTCATCGTAATCGTGATTGACCGGGATATCTTCTCGTTGTTTTGGATTCTCTCGGGCTTCACCGAGGCATAAGGCGAGGTTTGTATAGCGTTGCACCGTGCGATTGTTGCGGATGGCGGTGTCCAGGGCACCCGGGCTGGAAAGCACCCATACATGACCTTTGGCGCGGGTAATCGCTGTGTATATCAGGTTTCGTTGCAGCATACGATAATGGGACCCATCCAGCACAATAATAACCGCAGGATATTCGCTACCCTGACTTTTGTGAATTGTGCATGCGTAGGCGAGGCCCATTTGATCGAGTTCGATGCCTTCAAAGGAAATTTTCCTTCCGTCAAAATCCACCAAGAGCCGCTGATCGTCTTTTTCCACTTTAATGATGAACCCGACGTCCCCATTGAACACCGCTTTCTCATAGTTGTTCTTGAGTTGCATGACGCGGTCGCCGACTTTCCAATCCGTGGCGAAAAGAGAGAATCCACTCTCGCCCTTGTTGAGAAGTTCTTGAAGATGATCGTTGAGCACTTCTGTGCCGAGGGGACCTTTGTGCATGGGGGTAAGCACTTGTAGATCTTGCGTGGGGGAAAGCTGCATTTTACCCCCCACTTCCGAGAGAATAAGGCGCTCTAAAATTCTTAACGCCTCATCGGGATCGTTGAATTCTCTAAAGTGAAAATGGGGCCCTTCGATAGGGGAGGGCTTGTAGCCTTGATTGATTTTGCTTGCTTTTTCAGCAATATCACTGCCGCCTGCTTGGCGAAAAATATGGGTGAGACAAATGCTAGGCACGGTAGCGCAAGCGAGGAGTTCGCGCAGAATGTTGCCAGGGCCCACACTGGGCAATTGGTCTTTATCCCCAATGATGAGGAGTCGCGTCTTGGGTTTCATGGCGCGCATCAGTCCCGCGCAGAGCCAGGTATCCACCATACTGAACTCATCCACAATAATGAGATCTCCATCCAGAGGATTCTCTTCGTTGCGTTCAAAGTGGTGAGAACCAGGGTTAATTTCTAAAAGACGGTGAAGTGTGGATGCTTCACACTGGGTGAGTTCGCTCATGCGCCTTGCCGCGCGCCCGGTGGGAGCCGCTAAAAGAACCACATTCTTTTGTGCTTTCGCGAGGCTGATGATTCCTCGAAGCATGGTTGTTTTACCGGTGCCTGGCCCTCCTGTGATTATAAACAGCGGGCTTTGCACGGCTTCACAAATGCCTTTGAATTGAATCGGATCGTATTGAATGTCGTGTGCTTCTTCAAAACGCTTGAGGGCAATCGTGAGATTTTCATCTAAAGGCTCAAAGATTTTATTGATTCGGTTCTTTACGAATCGAGCCACGTCCTGTTCGGCGCGGTAGAGTGCGGGGAGCCAAATGCCATCCTCATGGACTTCGAGTTCCTTGGACTTAATGAGATAATCAAGGCTGTATAAAAGGTTCTCACAAGCATCTGAATCAGTATTTTCAATTTTCAAATTCTGGGAGGCGAGTTCCAATAAACGTAGTTTGGGTAAATAGGTATGTCCCTCACTCGCTGCCGCCTTGATCAGCGTATAGGTGAGTCCTGCGCGGAGTCTCGTCAAACTATCCTTAGGCACTCCCACTTTTCGAGCAATGTCATCCGCTTTCAAAAAACCGATGCCCCATACTTCTTCGCAAAGGATGTAGGGATTTTCGGTAATGGTGGGGATTGTCGCTGTGTGGTACTGTTTCCAAAGGCGGAGCGCGGTGCTCCCCGTAATCTGGTGTCCATACAAAAAGAGCATGGTGTCTCGGCTTTCCCGCATGTCACACCAACTGGCGATGAACTTGTCGAGCCTTTTGCCAGAGAGCCCTTTGATAACTCCTTCGAGCTTCTCACTTTCCAAATCCAGAATGCGAAGGGTGTCATCGCCGAATTTTTCGACAATGCGGGTGGCGGTCATTTTCCCAATGCCCTTAAAAAGACCGCTCGCAAGATAAGCGATAAGGCCTGCGCCCCCGGTAGGAAAAACAGATTCACAATGGGAACAGAGGAACTGTTTCCCATATTTGGGATGGGATCCCCATTCTCCTTCCATGCGGAGAGTTTCGCCTGGTTGCACGTCAGGGAATAAGCCTGTGACGGTCGTTGTACCCCGTTCGCCATTCACCTCAAACTTCAAAACCGAAAAGCCATTTTCAGCGTTCCGGTAAGTGACGTTCTTGAGAATTCCTTCTAGTTGCATACGTTTTCCCCTGAAAAACGAAAGGGAACACTTTTATTTAAAAGTATTCCCTTTCTGTATCAGGATTGTCAAAGGAGAATCCGCTAACGGAAATTAGCGAAGTTTCTTTTTATGACGATCACGACGCTGGCGTTTTTTACGCTTGTGAGTCGCAATCTTCCTGCGCTTTCTTTTTCTTCCGCAAGGCATATTGAATCTCCGAGGAGGGTTAAACTCTAGTTGAGCGTTCCCAAAGAAAGAAAAAAACGGGGGGGTTGTCAAGGGCAACTGAAACTTAAACCGTAAAAAAAGAGCAGAAATGGCAATGCTTGTCTTTTTCTATCTTTCACCCATAAAAAGGACATTCACACAAGGACTAAATATGAGTCATTTAACGGAATCAAAAGAATGGAAAGCACTCGAAACACATGCCGCCGAAGCTAAAACCTGGCACATGCGCGATTTATTTGCCAAAGACGCTGCCCGCGCCTCTAAATACAGCGCGGAAGCTTGTGGTCTTTACCTCGATTATTCCAAGAATATCATTACGGATGAAACGCTCAAACGCCTTTTTGCTGTGCTGACCAACGCCCACTTTAACGACATGCGCGAAAAGTTTTTTAAGGGCGATAAAATTAACATCACCGAAAAACGCGCCGTGCTTCATACGGCTCTCCGTTACAAGGGCAAAGATCCGATTCTTGTCGATGGCAAGGACGTTATGCCGGGTGTGCGTTCAGTTCTTAAGCACATGGAAGACTTCACTCAGTTGGTGCGTTCAGGCACCTGGAAGGGCCAGACAGGGAAGGCGATTCGCTATGTGGTGAACATCGGTATCGGCGGTTCTGACTTGGGTCCCGTGATGGTCACCGAAGCACTCCGCCCCTATGCTTCCGCGAATTCCCCTGAAGTTTTGTTCGTCTCCAACGTAGACGGCACACACATGGTGGAAACGCTCAAAAAGGTCAATCTTGAAGAAACTCTCTTTATCGTTGCCTCCAAGACTTTTACGACGCAAGAAACCATGACCAACGCGAACACCGCGAAGGTGGCTTTGCTTGCTGCGTTTGATGGCGATCAGTCCTCGATTGCCAAGCATTTTGTGGCTCTTTCTACGAATGCCAAAGCGGTTTCTGAATTCGGTATTGACACAGCGAACATGTTTGAGTTCTGGGACTGGGTCGGCGGTCGCTATTCCTTGTGGTCCGCGATCGGTCTTTCCATCGCACTCCGCATAGGTTTTGAGAACTATATGGATCTTCATCAGGGTGCCTACGAAATGGATATGCATTTCAAGACGGCACCCATGGAAAAGAACCTTCCGGTGCTTCTCGCGGTGATCGGCGTTTGGTATAACAATTTCTTTGGTGCGGAATCTTATGCCATGCTTCCGTATGATCAGTATATGCATCGCCTGGCGGCTTACTTCCAGCAGGCGGACATGGAATCCAACGGCAAGACGGTGGACCGCGATTGCAAGCGCGTGGATTATCAAACAGGTCCCATCCTCTGGGGTGAACCAGGTACGAATGGTCAGCACGCTTTCTACCAATTGATTCACCAGGGCACGAAGCTCATTCCTTGTGACTTCATTGCTCCGGCAAACAGTCAGAATAAAGTCAGCGATCATCATCGCAAGCTCCTTTCCAACTTCTTTGCGCAAACCGAAGCACTGATGAATGGCAAAACTCTTAATGTCGCTGCTGAAGAACTTCGCAAGGCTGGAAAGTCCGAAGATGAAATCGCGTTCCTCGCCCCTCATAAGGTTTTCGAAGGCAACAAGCCCACGAACAGCATCATGATGGAGAAGGTAGATCCGCGTACTCTCGGTGCTTTGATTGCCATGTACGAGCAGAAAATATTCGTTCAAGGTATTATCTGGAACGTCAACAGCTACGACCAATGGGGCGTGGAACTGGGCAAACAACTCGCAGGTAAGATTCTTCCTGAACTTGAAAAAGGCGAAGCCGATGCGAGCATTCCACTTCACCATGATTCCAGCACCAATGGACTGATTCGTTGGTACTTAAATCATCGGAAAGCGTAATTGATTGACTGAAGCCATTAAAGTCATCATTCAAAATCGATCGCCTCTGCTTTCGGAAGATTCAGAGGTGTTTCAGGAAATTCTCTCTTTCTTTGGTGAAGGGGCGAAGATTATTCCTGATACTCTCGACTTGAATTCTTTTTTAGCTCCTCATCGACTGTATAGGGTGATCCGAATAAAAGAAAAATCTTTTAAGGATTGCGCCTATAAGTTGGTGGATGATTTTCCTGAATTTACCCATGCTTGTGGTATGTTACGGTACTACAAAAGCCCCGGTGAAGTTTATTGGTCTGAAGTAGAAAAAGCAGAAAATATTTTGAGTGATGCCATGACAATGGATGTGTATGGTTGGACTCCGGATGCATTTACGCTTTTTGAGAATGCAGATCCTGGGGCCTATGAATTAGTGGCTATCCTCGCTTTTTGATGATATTGCCCTGGAAGGCGGTTCCCACTCAAAAATCTGTCAGAAGCGAGTTTTTGAGTCGCCTGTTAGGGAATAAATTCAAAACTCACGATTCCGGGAGTCTTTCCTTTGCGGCTTTTGAGATACTCGTCCAAAGGGTGATCGGTGACTTTCATTGCGATTTGTGACGCATCGCGAAGGAGAGGTTTTTCGCCCTTGTTGAGAATAAGAAAACCAGTGTGGGTGACATCAATTTTTTCTGAGTTCCCCACAAAGCCGATGCCACGGATTGTGTTTTCCCCCTTCCATTCTATTTGCGCCCATTCCAAAGCTTTTTCGTAAGGGAGAAAGCGTACATAGGTTTTCGGATCTGGTTTCCCATAAGTAAGATTTTTACTGGCAAAAAATTCATTTTTAGGTAGCGTGCGGACTATCGTTGTATCGCCGGGGAGAGGAATAATTTTCGCATATTTTCCTTCCCCTATCCAATCTTCTACAAAGTAATGCTTGCGATTCTTGTACCCGATTTTGCCTCCGAAATAACGGATGCGTTGCAATTCTTTGAAAAGAGAATCTTCATGGGGACTTTGAGCGAGAGCGAGAACATGCTCAATATAAGTCACACAATCCATGGAATCGAGATTCACCAGAGGCTTTTGATCCAGGGTATCCAAATAGCTTTCGCCTGTGGGGCCCAAAAGGTAGGGGTGCCCTAAGAGTTGTTTGGAAAAGTAAAGAATTCGCTGGGGGTAACCTTGTACGGACATCCCTTGAATCCACAAACCTTTCATCGCTAACAGGGATTCAAAACCGTCATTGGTTGCGTAGACAATCCGAGACCAAAGGGTGTCAATGAGATTTTTGCTTTTATGATCCGAAATTTTTCCGGTCTCATTTAAGTAAAGGGCAACGGCTAAAGTATCTCCATCAATGGTTAACACATAACCCACGAGAGCATGGGTTTCGGCGATATAACCCGTTTTAAAACAAGTACGCCAGGGGATCTTTATATTACTCATACGTTTGGCGGCACTGCCAATTTGCGGAGCGGCAAAACTTTGCATATAATAAGAGATCCGTTTACTTTTAGCCATAAACGCGAGCATTTGTGTAATTGTTGCAGGCTTCACTTTATTGGATGGCGATAATCCACAACCATCAAAAACCTGAAAGTCTGATGGAGAAACTCCTACGGATTTTAAAAATTGATTTTCTGCGCGCAATCCTCCGTTCACACTGCCTTCTTTGCCGATAATATTTCCCATATTACGGAAAAGCATTTCTGCATGCAAATTTTGGCTACGCTGATTGATTTCATCGAGGATGCTTAAAAGAGGAGCCGCCGAGATATGGGTGTCAAAAATTTCAATTCCGCGATGAACATTCGCATCATCAATTACAATAAGGCCTTTATCCTGAAATGCTTTGCGGAGGGCGGCAATAAAATAGGCGTTGGGGTTGCGTACCGGAAGCACTAAGGTTGCAAAGTCTACTTTCGCCCCGATTTGTCCACTAAAGGTAATGATTGGATTTTCTGAATCCATCGCGTATTTCCATTTGCGACTTTTACCTTCAGAGGTGAGAAGTTCGTTTTTAATTTGTACGTATCCCACTTCCGGATCCACGGAAATGATGGCGGTATCTTTGACATTTGCCCCAGGTTTCAGCGTCACAAGCACGCAATTATCATTGAATGCTAGGGGTGCCACTTCTGCACCATACCATGAATTAAAATAATTTTTTCGCCAATGTTCTGGTTTTCGAGGACCTTTATAAAAACTGGTATCGGCGATGATTTTGCCACGAAGGGTATCAATGCCCATCGCTTTTAGAGAATCGGCCATTGCATACAGTAAGAAAAAGGGACTGGAATAAAAACGACCCGAAATATTCGGATCCCCTTGTCCTTTGACGCGAACAAAACCAGTGAATGTTTTTCCAGAAAGACTCCCTTCCAAATGTAAGGAGGTTTCTGGGGCATAATCTAAGGGGAGAAGGGACAGCGCTGCTGCGGTGGTGAGTGTTTTGAGCGTGCTTGCGGGAGTGAAAAAATCATCGGCGCGAATATCCACAAGTTCTTGCCCTGTGCGAACAGAACGTACGGAGAGCCCCAAGCGCGCCCCTGGGGCAAGGGAATCCGCTAAATGTTGAAACTCAACTGCAGAGACCCCAGCAAAGGAGGTCTCCAAAAAACATAAAACAAGAAATAATAAATTTTTCACTTCCGCTTCTGCCGCAGTCTTATCCAGTTGGCATACAATGTAGTACGAGAAAGACTTTGAATCAAATGTAAACGACGTTCTGTGATAACGATAAAAATACAACTTACAAAAATAAAGAGAAGCAAGAACCAAGTGAACGTATTGGACTTGGAGTCGTCGCC
>Ga0209467_1002119_pt1 | contig 14833 bp, 13 predicted proteins | sample Higcelwee11metaG_FD_187175 | JGI IMG/M metagenome (GOLD analysis project Ga0209467, IMG submission 187175) | Freshwater pond sediment microbial communities from the University of Edinburgh, under environmental carbon perturbations - High... | ecosystem: Environmental > Aquatic > Freshwater >...
CAAAGGTTGCAGAGCTGCCGGTGCGTCACCATCCCCGCCTGCATGGCACCAGTAAATACGGGATCTCCCGGACAGTACGGGTGGTGCTGGATCTGCTGACGGTCAAGTTTCTGCTCTCTTACGCCACCAAGCCGATCCAGTTGTTTGGCAAATGGGGCATCTATTCTATGCTGCTGGCTTGTGGTACCGGTGGAGCGTTGGTCTACATGAAGCTGTTTGCCAACACCAGTATGAACCGAAACCCGCTTCTGATTCTGACCGCATTTCTGCTTTTTATGGGGGTGCAGTTTATTACACTGGGACTGTTGGGTGAACTGAACGCCCGTACCTACTATGAATCCCAGGGTAAACCGATCTACTCAGTGAAGGAACGGCTGAATGAACCGGAGTGAAACACTGAAAATTCTGATGATCGCACCGACCCCCTATTTTTCTGATAGGGGCTGTCATGTCAGGATTTTTGAAGAGGCAAAGGCATTAATGGCCAGGGGACATCAGGTGCGGATTGTTACCTATCATCTGGGGAGGGATCTGGAGCCGGTACCGGTGGACCGGACATTGTCAGTGCCATGGTATGGCAAGCAGGAAGCTGGGCCTTCCTGGCACAAGCTGTACCTTGATCTGTTGCTGCTCTGGAAAACAGTGGGGGTTGCAAGTGCATTTAAACCTGATCTGATCCATGCCCATTTGCATGAGGGGGTGCTGATCGGATGGCCTGTTGCACGACTGCGCAAGATTCCGTTGCTCTTTGATTACCAGGGCAGTTTGAGTGGTGAATCACTCAATCATGGTTTTTTTAAAAATGGTTCGTTACTGCATCGCTTGTTCAGGTATATGGAAACAAAAATAGATGGCCTTGCTGATTCGATTCTCACCAGCTCAACGCCGGGACGGCAGGAGTTGATCAGTCTGTGGCAGCAGCCGCATGATCGGGTAACCGCTTTTCCTGATGGCGTTGATACGTCCGTCTTTTGTTACCACTCCCGCCGCGAAGCGCGGCAACGTCTGGGGCTTGGTGATGAAGTACCGGTTATCGTCTATCTGGGGCTACTGAACCGGTATCAGGGGAGCGACCTGTTGCTGCAATCAGCAAAACTGCTGATTCAGCAGGGGCGGATATTCCATCTGGTTATCATGGGCTATCCAGATCAGGACTATCGGAAAAAGGCGGATGATCTGTGTATTGCCAGTTTTGTGACCTTTACCGGCAAGGTTGACTATGCCGATGCCCCTCAACTGCTGGCAGCCGGAGATCTGGCTGTTTCTCCAAAAATTTCAGAAACAGAGGCCAACGGCAAGCTGCTTAATTATATGGCCTGTGGTCTCCCTGTTGTTGCCTTTGATACACCGGTCAACCGTGAACTGTTAGGCAATGACGGTATGTATGCCGAGTATGGAGATCCCTCTGAACTGGCCAGGTGTATGTCAAATGCCTTGTCTGACCGTGAGCAGCTTCGACAACGGGGAAGGCGTTTGCGCCAGCGGGCAGTTGAGCTGTTTGGATGGGATCGACGAGGACAGCAGTTGGAAACGTTCTATCAGCAATTGCTGGGTGTTGAAAAATAATCTGCACAGGAGTACGGTTCAAGCCATGAACAAAAAAGCCCTGCCAGAACTTGATGAGTATACCTTGTTCCGCCTCTTCTGCGAGCTGGAAGGGAAACAGGCGTTTTCACAACGAGAACTTGCCAGTCGGCTGAACAGTGCCTTGGGATTGGTGAACAGTTATCTCAAAACTGCTGCAGGCAATGGGTGGATAAAGATCAAGGAGTTGCCGGCCAATCGCTGCACGTATCATTTGACCCCGAAGGGGGCTGAAATGCGGCGTACGCTTGCCCTGCAGCATGCACGCTATCTTGACTGGATTGTTTCGGTGCTGAGTGACGAATACCGGGTTCTTTGCGCCAGTTTAAAGGATGAAGGTATTGAACGGATTGCGCTTTGCGGGGTTGACGGCGTTACCAACAACGCCTGGCTGGCGCTTGAAGAGGCTGGTATCAAGGTTTCAATGGTGATGGATTCCAGGTCTGTCGGCACCAGATATATGGGGCATGAAGTGGTGTCACTGCCCCATGCAATGTTGAGCGGCATCCGCTGGATTGTGATCAGTTCCCGCAACCGTGCCGATGAACTGTTGCATAGCCTGCTGGAGCTTGGGGCTGAACCGGCATCAATAAAAGTTCCGCTTGTTTTTTTGGAGAAAATAAATGCAGCATGATGCACGCATATTCGTAGCTGGCCATCGCGGTATGGTAGGTGCAGCCATAGTAAGAAAACTGGAGCAGGCAGGTTATCGAAACCTTGTTTTCAGAACATCGCTAGAGCTGGATCTGCGTAACCAGGCAGCTGTTTCGACGTTTTTCGAGCAGGAACGTCCTGATTATGTCTTTCTGGCTGCAGCGCGGGTTGGTGGGATCATTGCCAACAGTACCCGTAAGGCAGAGTTTATCTATGACAATCTGATGATTCAGTCCAATATCATCCACCAATCGTATAAAACCGGTGTCAAACGTCTGCTGTTTCTTGGCAGCACCTGCATCTATCCCAAGTTTGCACCACAACCTATTAAAGAAGAGTATCTGCTGGCTTCTCCACTTGAACCGACCAATGACGCCTATGCCATTGCTAAAATTGCCGGTATCACCATGTGCCGTTCTTACAATGAACAATATGGCACCCGCTTTCTTGCTGCCATGCCGAACAATCTGTACGGGCCTGGTGATAACTATGATCTGACCGGTTCCCATGTTCTGCCTGCCCTGATCCGTAAATTTCACGAGGCTAAAGAGTCCAGGGCAGCACAGGTAGCGATCTGGGGTACCGGCACGCCGTTACGTGAATTCATGCATGTGGATGATCTGGCCGATGCCTCGCTATTTCTGATGCAGCTGAATGTTGAAAACTATGATTGTATCCTGACCCATTCTGAGGCACCAGCCTTGATAAACGTTGGTTCTGGGCAAGAAATCAGCATTGCTGATCTGGCCAGGCTGGTACAGCAGATTGTGGGTTTTGCCGGTGACCTGATCTTTGATACCACCAAGCCTGATGGTACTCCCCGTAAACTGGCCGATTCCTCCCGTCTGCATACCCTTGGCTGGAAGCACCGCATAGAATTAGAGGATGGCGTGCGAGATGCGTACCGGTGGTTTGTAGTGTATGGTCTGCCATAAAATCTGCCCACCTTCGATAGTGCAATAGCTTGAATAGATAACAGGAGATTAACTTTTGAAGTATCTGTTGTCATTCCAGGGTATTAAAGTTTGCTTGTCCAAGCTCGGTAATGAAGTCTTCTGGATTCTTGTGGGACAACTACTTGCGTTTGCCGGTGGTTTTATCGGTATAAAAGTCCTTACCAATCTTTTGGGGCCTGCAGGTTATGGTCAGCTTGCGCTGGGTCTTACCATCGCCGGATTGTTCACGATGTATGTCTATGGACCTCTGGCAAATGCAGTGGCACGTTTTTATGTTGTTTATAGGGAAAAGGGGGAGCTGGGAGCTTATTTCTCTGTTTTGAAAAAGTCTCATGCGGTACTTGCTGTTTTTCTCATTCTGTCAGCTCTGCTGGCCGGAATGATTACCTATTTCATTTCGGGATATGAATGGGCAATGATTGTACTGCTCTCTTCCTTGTTTGGGGTAGTCAGTGGAATTAACGCTTCTTATATTTCACTGCAAAGCTCGATCCGACAGCGCAAGGTTGTAGCACTTCACCAAGCGGCAGATGCCTGGTTAAGAATTGGTTTGTCAATCGTATTGCTGCTGTTTTTTGATACTAGTGGTTCTACCGCCCTTGCCGGGTATCTTCTGGGGACGCTGCTCATTACTTTCTCCCAAGGGTTGTTTGCCCTGCGGAATTCTGAAATCAAGGCGCACTGGAAAAAGCAAGATAATGATGAAATAGCAGAGAAGCGGTGTTTTCGTGAGTTGTCCGGCTACGCTGCTTCTTTTATGATTTTTTCAAGTTTTGCCGCCATAAGTATGTATGCGGATCGCTGGGTGCTGCAAGGGATACTTGGCGCATGGGCAGTTGGTGTTTATGCCGCAATTTTTCAGATTGCGGCTTCACCGGTTAATATGTTTTTTTCGATGCTAAATCAGCTGATCATCCCAATCGTTTTCGAGCATGCCGGTGCCATGACCACTGCAGATCAGGCTGATAGTAGTGCCTCTGTTGTTCGGCAGACAGTATTACTCTCTTCAGTGGCAATGTCTTTGGTAATGGTGATCGCCTGGATTTTTAGTGAACAATTGGTGGCGCTGTTCACAAGTAAGGCTTTTACAGCCTTTCATAATCTGCTTCCGGTAACTGTCTTCGGAATCGCCGTATTTAATATTGCACAGATTTTTACGCTCAAAGGGGCATGTTTCAATAGGCCGAAAATATATTTCTGGCCTAAAGCAATCCAGGCTTTCACTTTTTTGGCAGCAGCATTTGGTATGGCAAAGAGGTTCGGAATCATGGGAGTTGCTTTGGCCCTTTGTCTTTCATCGGTTATTTACCTTATGGCGATATTTGTTGTTAACAGTAGAATTACATTTACCCATAATCATTAAAGGAAGCAGGATGGCATTCATAGATAAGCTTAGAAACAGGATTCTTGGGGAAAAGAAAAGCAAGATTAGTTATTCGCAGTGTGGCGAAGATATAATTATGGAGTTTGTTCTTGATCAATTACACATTGATAAGCCTCTGTACCTTGATATTGGCGCTCATCATCCAGTCTATTTAAGTAATACCTATAAATTCTATAAAAAAGGCGGGCATGGTGTTTGTATTGAACCTGATCCGGCATTGTTTAGTGTAATTAAAAACAAACGTCCACGAGATATTTGCCTGAATGCAGGCGTAGGAGTTATGCAACAGGCGCAGGTTGATTTTTATGTCATGTCTTGCAGGACATTAAACACTTTTTGCAGAGATGAAGCTGAACGATATCAAAGCTACGGTAAACACAAGATCCATGAGATTATGCAAATACCGTTAATCAATATAAACGATTTGATAGAAAAAAACTTTGTAACATCGCCCAATATTGTGTCGCTGGATGTTGAAGGACTGGATCTTGAAATATTATGTTCTTTTGATTTTAGCAAATACAGACCAGAAGTTTTCTGCGTAGAAACAATTACCTACACGGAAGATAAGAGTGAAGAAAAAATTGAAGCGATCATAGAGCTTATGACCTCTAAAAATTATTTTGTTTATGCTGATACCTACATAAATACAATCTTTCTTGACAAAGCCGCCTGGGCCGCTCGATGAGTAGCATCAGGATATCGTGTCCTTAACAAACCAAATGGATATGACAGCATTTATGAAGGAGCGCTTGGAGGAGCTGCTGTGATTACGGTACTGCTGAATGGCGGTCTTGGAAACCAGCTTTTCCAGTATGCGACCGGCAGGGCACTGGCTGAAAAACATGGGGTTGCATTATCTCTTGATCTTTCACGGCTAAAACATCCAAAACCTGTTGATACTCCACGTGTTTTTGAGCTTGCTCCGTTTAACATTAACGCATCGCTATTGGCTGGTGAAAGCCGACAGTCATTGGGGACTTATCGGACGTTAGTGCATCGTATGTTGCTGAAGACCGGCATAACTTTGTTGGGTCGCATAACACTAAAAGAACAATCCAGCGGGTTTGATCCCTTGTTTCTCAAGGCACCGTCCGATTGTATTTTGGATGGTTTCTGGCAGTCTGAGCACTATTTTAAACAGATTACCACTATTCTTCAGCAGGAACTCAGTCTTAAGACCCCAAGTTCTGCCTGGCTTGAGGCAGCTTCCTTGCTCATGGACGCTACCGTTGCGGTGCATATCAGGCGTGGTGACTATGTTACCAATCCGGTAGCAGCCAGTTTTCATGGGATCTGTTCTCAGGATTATTACCGTACGGCTGTTGCCAAAATCCGACAGCACTGTCCCGATGCTCAGTTTCTGGTGTTTTCTGATGACCCGACATGGTGTCATCAACATCTTGATCTTGGGGTTCCGTTCAGGCTTGCCAATGATTTCAGGCTGAACGGGCCTGCCGAAGAGATGCTGCTAATGACGCGGTGCAGGCATCAGATTATTGCCAATAGCAGTTTCAGCTGGTGGGGCGCCTGGCTAAACAGTTCACCAGACAAACTGGTCATTGCCCCTTCCCAATGGTTCGCTGACCCTGCCATTGAGACCGACGATCTTGTACCTAAAAGTTGGGTACGCCTGCCATGACCGGTCCACGTGTTTCAGTTTTGATGCCGGTTTACAATGGCGAACGCTTCCTGCGGGAGGCGATTGACAGTATCCTGCGGCAGACCTTCCATGATTTTGAACTGATAATTGTTGACGATGGATCAACTGATTCTTCTACTGCTTGCATTGCCTCATATCATGATACTCGCATACTCAGCGTTAAAAATGACATCAATCAAGGGATTGTAGTAACTCGCAACAGGGGAATTGAGCAGGCCCGTGGAGAGTATATCGCCCTGATGGATTGCGATGACATAAGCATGCCGGAACGGCTTGCCGAACAGGTTGCATTTCTGGATATGAATCAGTCAATAGCTGCAGTGGCAACATGTATAGAGTGTGTTGATGAAAATGGGGCGTTTCTGAGCTGGTGGACTGATGATAGATTGATGGTAAGCTCGGATCAAATAAAAGCATTTTTGCCCAGAGCCAATTGTGTTGCAAACTCTTCCCTGATGATCAGGGCGGATGTACTGCGTAAATACCGTTATCAAGGTCAGCGTGATGCGGTTGAGGATTATGATTTGTTGCTCAGACTGGTATCAGACGGTCTGCTGGTGGCAAAAATACCAGTGCCACTATTGCACTACCGAATTGTAAACTCCTCATTCAGTTCTTTGGGGCGTTCATTGCCATCTGAATATCGGCATTTAAGAGCAAAAAGCCGTTTTTTGCGCCATGCTATCGCCAACAGGCGACGGAATGTATTTTGCCTGCAAGTGATTATCTCGTTACTGCGGGATGCTGCTCGCCTGTCTGTGAAAAAGTTGCTTCGGCTACTAATCGGTGAATGGCCGGATGATAACCGGGACAAGCTTGCCCTGCAGTTAAACCGTACATTGTTAATACGAGTATTAATAAATTTTTCTGCATTGCTAGGTGCATTACTTCCCCTTGTGAACCGATCCGGTCTGTTCTTTTTCTTTCCGTTTTTTCATACAGGTGGCGCAGAACGGGTACATGCTGATGTTGTAAGCTGTTTTCAGAATGAAAAGCCGTGGGTCATTTTTACCAAGAAGTCATCTTCACGTGAGTTTTACAGCTTGTTCGATAAAGGCTCCAAACTGTTTAATCTTTGGCCAATCTGCAAGTATCTGTATCCTTTTAGCGTGGGCTTGGCTGCCGGGTTTATAAATCGCCATAAGCAACCCGTGGTGTTTGGAGCCAACAGCCTGTTTTATGCCCTGCTGCTACCATTTTTAAAACCTCATGTCCGTTGTTCTGATTTGATACATGCCTTTGGTGGCGGTGTAGAAACCTTTACCCTTCCGGCAGTACCCCGGCTTGATTGCAGGGTGGTGATCAATCAGCAGACCTGGCGTGATCTGCTGGAACAGTATGAGAAATCAGGTCTTGATGCTGCACTGGCTGAGCGGATAGTACTGATTCCTAATTGTGTGTCAGTACCTTCAGCCATGCCTGACAAACAATGGAACAGGCCTTTGCAGGTGCTGTTTGTTGGTCGTGGTAGCGAGGAAAAGCGGGTGCATCTGATTGGGCGAACCGCCCGGCACTGTAAGCAAGAAGGATTGCAGGTAAACTTCATCCTGGTGGGGGCTGGTGCTGATAGTCTTGATTCAGGTGATGAAGAGTACTGCACTGTTGCAGGTCATATTGTTGATACCGCTACATTGTCTGAGATCTATGCTGCAGCTCATCTGATTGTGATCACCTCCAGCCGTGAAGGATTCCCTTTGACCGTTATGGAGGGTATGGCTCAGGGCTGTGTTCCGGTCTGTACCGCAGTGGGCGGCATACCGGAGCATATCAGACACAAGGAAAACGGCTGGTTACTGCCTGCTGAAGATGAAGCTGTGGTGGTCTCAGCGTTGTTTGATGCCGTAGTCTGTCTGAATAATAATCGTACTCTTCTGAAACAACTATCCCTAGCATCACATAATTATGCTTTAAAGTGTTTTGGAGGAGATAGTTTTTGTACGCAATATCATGCGGCTGTGCTAGGTGGTGACTCACCGGTCGAAAACCGGTGTTGACTTGCGGGTACAGTTCATGAATGAAAAAGAGTCAGCCTTGAACGTGAAAGTGAGGGTGTTTTGAAAAAAAAGAAGCAAGTTATTTTAAGAATTTTAAGGGCTACTCGTTTACTTAATTTGGCTGATTCTGTTCTTTTATATATTCGAATAGCTCAATCATATGCTGATAACAAAAAGTATGTGCTTGAAAAACCGAGCATGAAATTTCCGCCGTATAATATTTTATTTGATGCCGCAGCAGGGTGTGATTATAGGGGATATTATGACAGTGGTGTGCCGGATATTACCTTTATTATGTCTGTTGCAAAAAGATACATTTCTGGCGACGAACTGGTTGTATGTGAGTGGGGGTGCGGACCGGCGCGTCTTATTCAACATATAAAACCACTGTTTCCCGACATTAAGAGAGTTATTGGATTTGACTATAATCCCAATACTATTGCGTGGTGTCGCTCAGGTATTGAAGATGTTGAATTTTATAAAAACAAATTGAATCCACCGCTTGATCTGGGTAGCGATAGTGTGAACCTCCTCTATTGTGTGTCTGTTTTTACGCATCTCTCGGAAGAACTTCATCAGGAGTGGATCAAAGAGATCAAGCGAGTTCTGAAGCCTGGCGGTGTTTTTATTGGAACCTTTCATGGTGAAAAGACCAAGCACAAGCTGTTTCCTGATGAACTGGAAAAATATGAACGTGGCGAACTTGTGGTCCGTGGTAACGTATTTGAAGGTTCAAAAAATTTTGTTGCGATCCATAGTGATCTATTTGTTCGTAATAAGCTTTTGAAAGGATTTGTGAGTGTAGAACAAGTCCCTTGGCCTGGGTTTCATCAAGAATTGTATGTTGCAGTCAAACCTCCAATAGCTGAATGAACACTCCGCTGATCAGTGTCATCATACCCTGCTACAATCAGGGGCAGTACCTGGCGGAATCGATTGGTTCTGTGCTGGCCTCAGACCATCAGGAGCTTGAGATCGTTGTGGTGGATGATGGCTCCACTGATCCTGAAACCTGCCGGATTCTGGGTGGGCTGGACTACCCCAAGACCCGGCTGATCCGCCGTGAAAACGGTGGGCTGGCCGCTGCCCGCAACAGCGGCATTGCGGCTGCCCAAGGCCGCTATATCCTGCCGCTGGATGCCGATGACCGGATCGGGCCCCACTATATCAGTTTGGCGACGGCAGCTTTGGAGTGTAGCCCGAATCTGGGGATCGTTTACTGCAGGGCGGAGAAGTTTGGGGAAGAGACCGGCCCCTGGAAGCTGGCCCCCTTTTCCCGTTGGCGCATGGCACTGGGTAATGTGATCTTTTGTTCTGCAGTCTATCGTCGTGTTGATTGGCAGGCTGTGGGGGGATACGATGAAACCCTGCGTCGTGGCTGGGAGGATTGGGATTTCTGGCTTTCACTGTTGGAGTTGGGACGTCTGGTGAGATGTCTGCCTGATACCGGATTCTACTATCGTAAGAACGTTGCGTCCATGGCGGCAGGGATGCAGGCAAGTCTGAAAAGTTCTCTGCATGACACACTGATTGGAAAACATCCCGTTTTTTTTGGATCGTGGGGCGTCGTGCTGCGGTCTGTGCTCCCGTTCTACTATGGTTTGGCTGGCAGTGCTGCCTATCGCGGCATCAAGAAAGGATTAGGGCGTTAGCATGAAGATAGTCTTTCTTGCGCCGTTTGGCATTCGCCCCAAAGGGACGCTACAGGCCCGCATGCTGCCGCTGGCCCAGGCGTTGCAGCGGCGTGGCCACGAACTGGAAATTATTGCCCCTCCCTATACAAATCCTGAAGATGCCGGTCTGGTTGAACTGCTGGGAGAAGTTCGTCTGCGGAATGTCCAGTTGGGGCCGACGGCTGGCGTACTGGCTGCTCCGTTTATTGCCTGGCGGATGTTACGGGAAGCTCTGGAACAAAAGCCGGACCTGATCCACCTGTTTAAGCCCAAAGGGTACGGCGGGCTGGCAGCCATGGCGCTGGCCGGGATGCAGGCCAGCGGACTTAAGACGCCAAAGTTGCTTGTTGATAGCGATGATCGTGAAGGGCGGGGAGGGATGAATGAGCTGCATCCCTACAGCGTGCCGGAGAAATGGCTGTTTGCCTTTCAGGAAGAACGGCTGACCCGTTGGGTCGATGGTGTCACTGTTGCCTCCCGTACGCTTGAGTCTCTGGCCTGGAGCATGGGGGCTGAGCAGAACAAGACGCTGTATCTACCCAATGGTCCGTTGCTGCGTCCTGATGGTGATCGTCAGCGTGGACGGAAGCGTTTCGATATTTTTGCTGATGCTCCGGTCTTGCTCCTGTACACCCGTTTTTTTGAATTTTCTCAACAAAGGTTGCATAGCATAGTTGAACAGCTTTGCCTCCGTATACCATCCTTGAAGCTGTTGGTGGTTGGTCTGGGACCGCAAGGCGAAGAAAAACAGCTGGAGCAGGCTGCCATCCGGGGAGGATTTTACAAGAACCTAGTTAGTGCAGGTTGGGTGGAGCCGGAACTGTTGCCGGACTGTCTGGCCGCTGCTGATGCAGCGTTCTACCCCTTTGATGATACCCTGATAAATCGCACGAAATGTCCGGCCAAGCTGGCTGAGCTTGCCGCTGCCAGTGTGCCGATTGTGGCAGAACGGGTAGGGCAGATCGGTGAGTATCTCCAGCACGGCGTAACTGCTCTGCTGGTGGAGCCGGGAGATCTGCAGGGGATGGTTGAGTCGCTTGTGCAGCTACTGACAGACCCGGAACTGGCTCGCAGGTTAGGGATTGCTGCTTCCCGGCGTCTGCGTGATGATTTTAATTGGGACCGTGCAGCTGAGCGGTTGGAACAGTTTTACTACGGACTACGCAGACCATGAACAAATCACGATCATATACGTTTCTGATGCTGCTCCTGCTGCTGGCGATACTGGTGGCCCTGTTCAGCCCGATTCTGTTTACTGACAAGATCGTGCGCGCTCCGGATATCCTCAACGAGTTTTACTGGGGGGTCTACAATTCTTACGGTAAGCCTCTTTGGTCTATGCTGCGGATAGACTTGGGGGGAGCCGACTGGAATCCCTATATCAACAGTGGCCATAGTAACGATGGCGGCATGGTCTCAATGCAGTTTGTCTATCTCTACCGCCTGATTTTTGGTCTGATCCCGGCCCCGGCCAGTGTGGCATGGTTCATGGTGCTGCATCTCTTTCTGGGGGGGGCAGGCACCTACCTGTATTGCCGCCTGGTTGGTTGCAGTCGGGTTGCTGCGCTGTTTGGAGGGCTGCTGTTTGCCTTCTGTACCGAAAATGCCTCCCTGATCAATGCCGGCCATGTGATGAAGATCGCCACCATTGCCCATGCACCCTGGGTTTTCTATTTTCTGGAAAAAGGGTTCCGTACTGATCGTTTGTTCCCCTATCTCTGTGCCGGTCTGGTACTGACCCTGCAGTTCTTCAACACCCACTGGCAGATAGCCTTTTACACCTGTCTGGGGGTGGGGATCTACGGCATTATGCGGCTGCTGGAAGAGGTCTATCATGGAGAACCTGCCCGTAAGACCGGGCGTACCCTGCTGATGGGACTGGTGATGGTGCTGTTCTTCCTTGTTGCATCGGCAATATCCCTTGCTCCACTGGTTGGGTGGTCAAAGGATACCAATCGTGGTGCCCATTCCGGGGCAAATCAAGGGAAGGGCGGCCTGGACAGGGAAGAGGCGATGATGTGGTCACTGCCGCCGGAGGAGGTCGTAGCTCTGGTAATACCTGGTCTGTTCGGTCTCTCACGCCAGGAGGGTGGCGATCTGCCCAGGCCCGATCAAACCTACTACTGGGGCAGGATGTTTTTTACCCAGACTGCTTCCTATTTTGGCCTGTTGCCCTGGTTGCTGTTGCCGTTGCCACTTATGTTTCGCAATGACCGGGTGACCAAGGCGGCACTGGTTGCTGTGGTCGGCGGTATCCTGTTTTCCATGGGTAAATACACCCCGTTCTATCAGTTTTTGTATGATTTTCTGCCCGGTATCAGTCGCTTCAGAGTGCCTAAAATGATGTTGTTTATCACTGCCTTTGGTCTGGCAGTGCTGACTGCCCGGGGGATTGATCTGTTAAAGGATGATGAGTTGAATGACTCCCCCCGTCTGCAGCACTGGACTTGGTGGCTTCTCTCATTCCCGCTTGTGCTGACATTTTTACTGGCTGCTGAAAAAATGCTTGGTTCAACGGTACGACAATGGCTGTTTGAGCTGCTGTCCCGGCCCACCCGTTACCAGAGCGGTATAGAGCTGGTAACGCAACGTTGGTTTACCATAGAACGGGAGACTGGTCTTGCGTTGGCACAGGCCTGTTTTTGCGTGCTACTGTTGCTAGGGGTGATGCAACGCAAGCTTAAAGTCTGGTTGGGAATAGTATTTCTTCTGCTGATATTTGTGGGTGATCTCTGGAGGGTTAATCAGCAGTTTCTGGTTCTGACAGATGCGCCAAATCGTTCAGAGTCCGCAGCAACACCTGTAATGAGTTGGCTTATAAAGCAAGAACAAGATTCAAGGTTTCGTTCTGAAACTTCCGAAGGGGGCAAGAGACAAGGGGTGACAGAGTACCGTGTGCTGCTGTTGGATAGTTATGACACGATGAAATATGCGTCGGCGAGGATTCCTGTGCTGTTTACCGCCAATGCAGTCCAGAAACGACGCTGGCAGGAGTATCTGGATGCCCTTTCATTGCAATCAACCTTGCCGGATATTATGAATGTACGTTGGCTGGTGGCTGATGAAAAACTGTATGAGCAGAATAAGGAAAAGTTTGGGACACGTTACCCGGCAGTTTTTTACGGTGGCGGGGAAGTGGTGCTGGAGAATCGACAGGTGCTGCCCAAGGCCTGGCTGGTGACCCGTGCTGAACAGGTAACTGACCATGCAGAGCGGCTTAAACGGCTGCAGGAGCCAGCCTTTAATCCGCTAAAAACAGCTCTGGTTGAGTCACCGCCTCAACTGGCGCTTGCAGCGGCAGAAAATCCGGGCAGTGTCAGGTTGCTGCAGTATGAAGGTGAACAGATCAGGTTAACCGCTGATATTGCAACAAACTGTCTGCTGGTGCTTGGTGAAAAGTATCATCAGGGCTGGAAGGCAACTGTTGATGGCAGGCAACAATTGATCGTGCCGGTTAATCATATCCTGCGCGGTCTGTATCTGACACCGGGCAAGCATACCGTGGAGTTCCGCTTTGATCCACTGCCGTTTAAAATCGGGAAGTGGTTGACCCTGGGCTCTTTGACCCTGTTTGGCCTGATTGCCCTGCGGGAGTGGTGGTTCTGGCGGAGATCAGGCGATGCTTCCTGACCCTTGCCCACTTCGACAGGCTCAGAGCGTGGCCTTGCCCCTTGCCCCTGACGAATACACCCGTGATGAGCTGAAGCGGTTCGGTTTGACATTGCTGCAGCCAAAGCAGGGCTACCGCTTTACCCTTGATCCGCTGCTGTTGTGTGACTTTGCCGGGGCAGGTAATGAAAAAACAATAGCTGATCTGGGAACCGGCTGTGGGGTGATGGCACTGATCCTGGCACGACAGGCATTGTACGCCCAGGTGACCGCTTTTGAACAGGATCAGCAGGCTGTCGGGCTTGCACAGGAAAATGCGCGGCTGAATGGTCTTGATGGGCGGGTAGGTGTGCAGCATAGGGATATACTGCAGGTCCGGCAATCTCTGCCGGTTTCAAGCTGTGATCTGGTGGTCAGTAACCCTCCCTACCGCAAGCAGGGCAGGGGGCGGTTAAATCCTCACCCCGGCAGGTTGGCAGCACGTCATGAAACCTCTGCCGGACTTGCTGATTTTCTTGCAGCAGCGAAGTACCTGGTAAAGCCTGCAGGCAGGATCTGCATGGTCTATCATACCTCCCGCCTGCCTGAGTTTATGGCCGTGGCAGAGCATCAAAAAATGGCGGTAACACGACTGCGGATGGTGCATGGGCTGCCTGATGCAGAGGCAAAGGTCTTTCTGGTTGAGCTGGCCAAGGGGCGTAGACAGGTAAGCACGCAGGTACTGCCCCCGCTTGTGGTGCGACTGTCCGTGGACCGGTATACGGATGAAATACAACAAATGCTGTCTGGTTATTCCAATGTGCAATTATGATGACTCAAAACAACGGTTGTAGTGTCGGATACAGCCCGCCACGATTGGGCGAACAACCGTTCGCCCCTACAGATACAGGTTGTCTTGATTAAACCTAAAAAAGCAGTTGCCACAGAGATCACAGAGGTCTCAGAGGAAAAACAGGAAGATACAACAAACTGCCTGATTCCCTTTGGGTGAGGGGCTTAATACTGATTTTTCTTGTAGTTCTCTGTGTTTCTCTGTGTTTCTCTGTGACCTCTGTGACCTCTGTGACCTCTGTGACCTCTGTGACCTCTGTGGCTAACTGCCGTTTTAAGGTTAAACGGTGAATGAGATACAAAAAAGGCACCCGGATGGGTGCCTTTTGGAGTTCGGTTGATACAGCTGCCAGCATTACAGTTTGATAAACATCGCCATTTCCATAACTTCTACATCTCCCACATGGACCGGGAAGACCACGCCACGGTAACCATCGGGAACCGGCAGACCAGTGGCAGGCGGGTGGATGGTTACCGGTGGATTA
>Ga0209467_1002121_pt1 | contig 14817 bp, 12 predicted proteins | sample Higcelwee11metaG_FD_187175 | JGI IMG/M metagenome (GOLD analysis project Ga0209467, IMG submission 187175) | Freshwater pond sediment microbial communities from the University of Edinburgh, under environmental carbon perturbations - High... | ecosystem: Environmental > Aquatic > Freshwater >...
CTCGACATCGTGAAGATCGAGGCCAGCCTCATCTCCAAGGTCAAGATCGTGGCCTCGCGCCGGATGATGCATTCGCGGCCCCGGCCGGCCCTGCGCGCCCCCGCCGGCGCTCCCGCCGTCCCGGGCGCGGCCCCGAGCGCCCCCGCCGCGCCGCGTCCGGCCGTCCTGCCCGCGGGCACGCCCAGGCGCGACGTGGTGGTCATCGGCGTCTCCACAGGCGGCCCCCCGGCCGTGCAGAAGGTGCTCACCGCCCTGCCGGAGAACTTTCCGGCCAGCATCGTCATCGCCCAGCACATGCCGCAGGCCTTCACCGGCCCCTTCGCCAAGCGCCTGGACGGCCTGTGCAGGGTCAGCGTCAAGGAGGCCGAACCCGGCGACCGCCTCAAGGCCGGCAGCGTGTTCATCGCCCCTGGCGGGCGGCACCTGCTGCTCAAGCAGCTGGTGAGCCGCGTGGACCTGGAGATATCGGCCGAGCCGGCCAGCGCGCTGTACAAGCCCTCGGCCAACGTGCTCATCGGTTCCGCGGCGGAGGCCGTGGGCCGCAGGGCGCTCGGCGTCATCCTGACCGGCATGGGCAACGACGGCATGGAGGGCATCCGCGCGCTGAAGCAGAAGGGCGGCCGGGCGCTTGCCCAGAGCGACGCCACCTGTGTGGTCTACGGCATGCCCAAAGCCATAGTGGATGCTGGACTTTCGGATGAAATTGTGGATATTGACGATATGGCGCAAGCCATCATGAGCAATCTGTATCTGTAAGACCTGTCCTCTCCGCGGTGCAACTCCGCGACATGTCTTGCCGATGCGGTATCGAGAAGGGGCGCAAACCGATGATCGACTGCAAAGAAATCCTCTCCATGCTCAAGAGTGCCGAGGCGGACGTGCTGCGCGAGGGCGCCTACCTCGCGGGCGAGGAGCATTGTGAAGACGCAGTGCCGTTTCTTGTGGAGATGCTCAAGAGCAGCAACATCGGCGTGCAGGAGTCCGCGGACAACGCCCTGCGCAAGATCGGCGGCAAGGAGGCCGTGGCCGGGGTCATCCCGCTGTTGCGCTCCGACGACGCGCCGGTGCGCAACGGCGCCATGGACATCCTGCGCGAGCTGGGCGGACAGGAGCTGCAGCTGCTCATCCCGCTTCTGAAGGAAGACGACGTGGACATCCGCATCTTCGCCACGGACATCCTGGGCTCGGCCGGCAACGTGCTGGCCGTGTCGCCCCTGTGCGACGCCCTGCTCAAGGATCCCGAGGTCAACGTGCGCTATCAGGCCGCGGTCAGCCTGGGCAACCTGGGCATGCCCGAGGCGGCCAAGTGCCTGAACCAGGCCATGCGCGACGAGGAGTGGGTGCAGTACTCGGTCATCGAGGCCCTGTCCAAGATCGGCCACGCCAGCTCCATCGACGCCATGGTCAAGGCCATGGCCTTCTCGTCGGAGCTGGTGGTCTCCATGATCATCGACGCGCTGGGCGAAATGGGCAACGTCAAGGCCGTGACCCTGCTCCTGCACCGCATGGAGTCCTCGCCCACCGCGCTGCGCAACAAGATCGTCAAGGCCATCGTGAAGATCCTCGGCGCCAAGCTGGTGAACCTTCTGCCCAAGGACGAGCGCCAGAATTTCCGCGACTACCTCCTGGTGGCCCTGGAGGACGAGGACGTGGAGGTCCAGGACGCCGCCATCCTCGGGCTCGCCGTCATGGGCGGCGACGACGCCGCGGCCGGGGTCTTCTCCATCGCGGCCAAGCTCGACCCGGACAAGGACCAGGACCGCCTGGAGCACATGCTCGGCAGTCTGGCCCAGATGGGCGTCACGGCCGTGCTGAAGAACGCCCTGCGCGGACCCGAGACGCCCCAGGCCCAGCTGGCCGTGGAGACGCTGGCGCGCATCAGCGACCCCGAGGTGGCGGGCGTGCTCATGGACGCCTTCTGGAGCGTGCCGCTGGCCGTGCAGCGCAGCATCGTCTCCGTGCTGGCGCGCATCGCCGGGCCGGAGGCCGTGGAGTTCTTCATGGACCTTTTGCTCAAGCACAACGACGGCAAGGTGCTCAAGTCCGCGGCCAGCTTCCTGGGCCAGAAGCTTAAGCACGCGCCCGCGTCCGACGCGCTCTTCGAGCTCCTCGACCACCAGTACGACGACGTGAAGGAGGCCGCGCTGGAGGCCTGCGTGGCCATTGGCGGGGCGGAGATGCAGACCCGCTTCCAGGGGCTTTATTCGGGCACCGATCCGCTGAAAAGGCTCATGGCCGTGTACTCCCTGGGCAAGATCGACGCCGCGGCGAACATGGACATCCTGCGCAGCGCGCTTGAGGACGAGAGCCCCGACATCCGCAAGCATGCGCTCGAGGCCGTGTCCTCCCTGTGCTTTGAAACGCCCAAGTGGGACGAACTGCTCGTGCCGCGGCTCATGGACGAGAACCGCGACGTGCGCCAGACGGTGGTCGAGATCATGGGCCGCTGCTTCAGCCCGGAGATCGTACCCCACTTGAAGCACGCGCTCGCCGACGACGACGACTGGGTGAAGGTGCGCGCCCTTGAGGTTCTGGGCCAGAACAAGGTGGCCGGGGCCGTGCCGGAGGTGGTGGCCCTGCTGGAGCACTCCAACAAGCTCGTGGTCATCCGGGCCATCGAGTGTCTGGGGAGCATCGGCGGCACCTCCGCCTTCCGTTCGCTTCTGTCCATCTCCGGCAGCGAGGACTACGAGCTCATGGAGGCCGCCGAGGCGGCCATCGCACGGATCCAGGACGAACAGGAAAGGGAACTCTAAATGGCTGCGCTTTTTTCCACCACCGGGGCCATCGGCGCGGAACTCAAGATCAGCGACGCCGAATTCGTGCAGCTGCGCGACTTCATCTATGCGCAGTGCGGCATCTACGTCGCCGACAACCGCAAGTACCTTCTGGAGAACCGTCTCGCCAACCGGCTGAAGCTCCTCAACCTCAAGAACTTCGGCGAGTACTACCACTATCTCCAGTACGACTCCAACAAGAAGACCGAGCTGACCAAGCTCTTCGAGGTCATCACCACCAACGAGACGAGCTTCTATCGCAACCCGCCGCAGCTCAAGGTCTTCCAGGAGAACATCCTCACCGAGGTGCTGGCCGAGCTGCGGAAAAAAGGCGAGAAGCGCTTGCGCATCTGGTCGGCCGGCTGCTCCACCGGCGAGGAGCCGTACACGCTGGCCATCATCGTGGCCGAGGTGCTGAAGGGCGAGCTGGCCTCCTGGGACGTGAGGATCACCGCCAGCGACCTCTCCGAGCGCGTGCTCGAGGCCGCGCGCAAGGGCGTGTACAACGAGTACACCCTGCGCACCACGCCGAAAGAGATCCTGACCCGCTACTTCGAGCCGGACGGCGAGAACTTCCGCATCAAGCCGGAGCTGAAGAGGCTCATCTCCTTCGGGCAGCTCAACCTCTCCGACCGCGTGGCCCTCAAGCGCGTGGAGCGCTCGCAGATCGTGTTCTGCCGCAACGTGATCATCTACTTCGACGACGAGATGAAGCGCAAGGTCATCGGCGCGTTCTACGACAACCTTCTGCCCAGCGGGTACCTGCTCATCGGGCACTCGGAGTCGCTGCACAACATCACGCGCTCCTTCAAGCCCATCCACTACCCCGGGGCCATCATGTACAAGAAGGAGGCCTGATGCCGCTGGGTCCGACAACGGCCGGGAGGTGATCCTTGAGCGCCAGGGTCATCGCCATTGCGAACCAGAAGGGCGGCGTGGGCAAGACCACCACCGCGCTCAACCTGGGGGCGGCGCTGCTCCGGCTTTCCCGGCGGGTGCTGGTCATGGACCTGGACCCGCACGCCAACGCTTCCGTGCATCTCTCCTTTTTTCCGGAGACGCTGGAGGCCACGGCATACGATCTTTTCCAGAGCGAGACGGCGGACGCGGCCCTGTGGGAGCGCATCCTCAAGCCCGGCACGGACGGCCGCTTTGATTTCGTGCCCGGGCACATCCGGCTCTCGGAGCTGGAGGTGGACCTGCGCGACCGCAGGAACAAGGGGCTGATCCTCACCGAGGCGCTGAAGGTGGTGAGCGGGCGCTACGACTACGTGCTCCTGGACTGCCCGCCGCACGTGGGGGTCTTGCTGGTGAACGCCATGGTGGCGTCGAACCTGGTGCTCATCCCGATCCAGACGGACTTTCTGGCGCTGTACGGGATCAGGCTCTTGTTCGACACCATGCGGCTGTTGAACCGGATCATGCCCGCGCCGGTCAGGTTCATGGCCCTGCCGACCATGTACGACCAGCGCACGGCGGCCTGCCGGCGGATTTTGCGCATCATGCGCGACAAGCTGGGCGACCGCGTGCTGGACACCGTGGTGCATTTCGACACCAAGTTCCGGGAGTCCAGCGCGGGCGGCAAGGTGATTTTCGAGGTGGACCCTAAGACGCGCGGGGCCATCGAGTACATGCAACTGGCGAATGAGCTGGAGCGCAATGAAAACGCCTGAACAATACTTCGTCGAGGACGTCCGCCTGCCGGACGTGCACGACACGACGCGCGCGCTCACCAGCGCGGAAGAGGCCTTCCTGGACAAGTACCTGGGCGTGGAGCGCGACAAGGTGCTGGCCCAGGCCCGGCGGCATGATCCGCGCGGCGAGGACGTGGTGGCGGGCCTTGCGCCGGCCTCCCCGGGCGCCCCGGCGGCAGAGGAGCACTCCGACGAGAAGATGCGCGAGCTGGCGGAGATACGGCTGGTGAGCTTCTCGCTGCTTGGCCGGGAGTACGCCCTGCCCATCACGGTGATCCAGGAGGTCATCCGCTACGTCAAGCCCACCAAGCTGCCCGCCGCGCCGGCGAGCATCGCGGGCATCGTGAACCTGCGCGGCAGGGTCACGCCGCTTGTGAGCCTGCGCACGCTGCTGGGCATTCCCGGCGAGCAGGAGGACCGCTTCATCGTGGTCTGCCGGCACCGCGGCCTGCAGATCGGGCTGATGATCGGCGCGGTGTCCACCATGTACAAGGCCGGCGGCGCGGACCTGGAGTGGAACGTGGAGGGCAATGTCGGCGTGCACACGCACCTGCTCATGGGCCTGTACAAGAACGGCGAGAAACTCATCAGCATCCTGTCCATCGACAACCTGGTCCAGGTGGTGCTCCAAGGGGGGAGGGCGACTCATGCCTAAACATATTCTTATTGTGGACGATTCTAAGACAGTGAGGAACCTCGTGGCCTTCATCATGAAGAAGGAGGGCTTCCGGGTCACCACCGCCGAGGACGGGCTGGACGGGCTGGAGAAGCTCTACGCCGCGGACACGGTGGACCTCATCGTAAGCGACGTGAACATGCCGCGCATGGACGGCTTCACCTTCATCAAGTCCATCCGCGAGCAGGACGCCTACCGGGACATCCCGATCATCGTGCTGTCCACGGAGGGCCAGGACAAGGACATCGAGACGGGGCTCACCCTGGGCGCCAACCTGTACATGGTCAAACCGGCCCAGCCGGAAAAGATGGTCCGCAACGTGAAGATGCTCCTTGGCTGATTGCGCTCCGGCCGGGGCCAGGCCCCGGCTGGCGGTGGAAACAGCGAGAGCAGGCAGGTGACTTGATGAGCAGCCAAGACTATCTTGATCCGGAAATACTTTCGGACTTCTTCGTGGAAGCGAAGGAGCACCTGGAGACCATTGAGCCCAACCTGCTGCAGTTGGAGAAGACTCCGGAGAACCTCGGCCTGCTGAACGAGATTTTCCGGCCCATGCATTCGCTCAAGGGCGCGTCGGGCTTCCTCGGCCTGAACAAGATCAACGGACTGGCCCACAAGGCCGAGAACATCCTCGACGAACTGCGCCAGGGGGCCATGACCGTCACCCCCGGCATCATGGACATCATCCTTTCCGCCACCGACGCCCTGCGCACCATGGTGGACAACCTGGAGCGCTCCGGGCAGGAGGGCGAGGTGGACACCTCGCCGATCATCGCGCGCATCGAGTCCGCGCTGGCCGGGGAGGACGCCCCGACCACCCACAGACTGCACGCCGCGCAGCCGGCGCCGGAGGCCGTGGCCGATCCCGAGCCTGTCGCTCTCGAGCCGGTGGAGCCGGAGCCCGAGCCGGACTTCGCCGCCCTGGAGCCCGAGGCCGCGCCCTCCGGCGGCCCGACGACCATCCGCTGGCAGAACGTGAGCTTCGAGGCTCCGGATTTCGACGCCACTCCCTACGGTCTGACCACCGTGGGCGAGGGGCACCTCACGGACTTCCTGGAGGAGGCCCGCGAAATCGTCGTGAACCTGAACCAGGGCCTGCTGGACCTGGAGAAGAACCCCGACGGCTCCGGCGAACTGGTCAACGACATCTTCCGCTATTTCCACAACATCAAGGGCAACAGCGGGATCATCGGCTACCGCGAGCTCAACGCGCTCACCCATGAGGCCGAGACGCTCTTGAATCGCGTGCGCAAGGGCGAGATGCAGACCAGCCGCGGGGTCATCGACCTGCTGCTGGCCGTGGTGGACCTGATCGAGGAACTGCTCGGCCGCATCGACGCCGAGAGCGGCAAGGCCCAGCCCCGCGACATCAGCCTCATGGCCGCGGTGCTGGCCTCCACCACCGAGGCCGGCGAGCTGAAGGTTCCGGACGAATTCTACGACATCCTGGCCCCGGAGTTCGAGGGCGGCGCGCTGGCGTCGGCCGCGGTCCGGCCGGTCGGAGAGCCTGCCGCCGGGTCGGCCGATGCCCCGGCCGAAGAAGAGCCCGTCGCCTGGAGCGAGGCCGTGCCCGAGGCCGCGCCCGAGGCCGCGCCTCAGGCCTCCGGTTACGACCAGGAGGACGTGGACATCTTCGAGCAGACGGCCTTGCACCAGAACAAGAGCCTGGACCTGGCCATGGAGATGCTGCGCCAGGACGCCTCCCAGCGCGAGATCATCGACGGCCTGTACCGCAGCCTGACCACCCTGCAGAACTCCTGCGGCTACATGGGCCTGGCCGAGATCAAGTCCTACGCCGAACGCACCGCCGGGCTGGTGGACCAGGCCCGCAAGTCCGACATGGGCTTCGAGCTCATGCTGGACATTTTGTCCCAGGAGATCTCCATCCTGAAGGACATGGTTTTGGCCGGCATCGCGCGCATCAAGGGCGTGGAGCCTGTCGCCGCCGTTCCCGCCGCCGCGCCGGCCTCCGAGCCGAAGCCCGAGCCCAAGCCCGAGCCCAAGCCCAAGCCCGAGCCCAAGCCCGAGCCCAAGCCGGAACCGAAACCCGAGCCGAAGGCCCAGCCCAAGCCGGCCGCCAGGCCGCAACCGGTGCGCGCGCCTGCTCCGGTCGCGCCCGCGCAGACTGCCACGCCGCAGGCGGCCGCGCCGCAGGCCACCGCCGCCCAGGCCGCGTTCGAGGCCGGCCAGCCGCAGCAGCAGAAGGGCGCCACCACCATCCGCGTGGACCACCAGAAGCTCGACCACCTCATGAACCTCATCGGCGAGCTGATCATCAACCGCAACCGCTACTCCATGCTGGCGCGCGCGCTGGAGGAAGGCCACGAGGAGGTCTCCGAGGTCGCCCAGCAGCTCACCGAGACCACCTACGCCATGGCGCGCATCTCCGACGACCTGCAGGACACCATCATGAAGGTGCGCATGGTGCCTGTGCATACGGTGTTCTCGCGCTTCCCGCGGCTCGTGCGCGACCTCTCGCGCAAGAGCGGCAAGCAGGTGGAGCTGATCACCGAGGGCGAGGAGACCGAGCTGGACAAGAGCGTGGGCGAGGAGATCGGCGATCCGCTGGTGCACCTCATCCGCAACTCGGTGGACCACGGCCTGGAGCCCGAGGACGAGCGCGTCGCAGCGGGCAAGAGCCCCACGGGCCACGTCTGGCTGCGCGCCTACCACAAGGGCAATTCGGTCGCCATCGAGGTCGAGGACGACGGCCGGGGCATCGACCCGGAGAAGATGCGCCAGGTGGCGGTGAAGAAGGGGCTGATGACGGCCGAGGAGGCCAAGCTCCTCGACGACCGCCAGGCCGTGGACATCATCTTCGCGCCGGGCTTCTCCTCGGCGGAGAAGGTCACGGACGTGTCCGGCCGCGGCGTGGGCATGGACGTGGTCAAGACCAACATCAAGAATCTCAAGGGCAACATCCAGATCAACACCGAGGTGGGCCGCGGCTCGCGCTTCACCCTGACCCTGCCGCTGACGCTCGCGATCATCGACGCGCTCATGGTCCAGGTGGGCAAGGACGTCTACGCCATCCCGCTGGACGCGGTCTCCGAGACCACCAAGATCGAGACCGAGCGCCTGAGCGAGGTCAACCACCGCAAGGCCCTGACCCTGCGCGGCGAGGTGCTCGGCATCATCGAACTCTCGGAGCTCCTCGGCCTGCCGGCCAGCGCCGACAACCGCGACATCCTGCCCGTGGTCATCATCCACGACAACGACCGCCGGCTGGGCATCGTGGTGGACCGCCTGCTGGAGCGCCAGGAGATCGTCATCAAGCCGCTGGGCCAGTACCTCAACACCTTCGAGATCCGAGGCATCAGCGGGGCCACCATCATGGGCGACGGCTCGGTGGTGCTCATCCTGGACCCGCACGAGGTCTACCGCCTGGCCACGGCCAGCACCAAGCAGTCCCACGACTAGGCGCGCGGCGAAGCGCGACGGAACGAGAGGGCGGCCCGAAGGCCGCCCTTTTTCGCGTCAGCTAGACGGCGTAGAGGCAGAGCAGCCCGGCGGCGAGCAGCAGCATCAGCGCCAGCCAGACCAGCAGGGCCGAGAGGTGGATCACCAGCGGCCGCGAACAGGGCCGGTGGCTGCGCGCGAGCAGAACCCACAGCGCGCAGGCGAGCAGCAGGGCCGCGCCGCAGCCGTAAAGCAAGACCCTGGCGGGTTCGGCGTCGGAGGGCAGCGCGGCGATGCGTGACAGAAGCGCGGGCAGGAATGCTGCGGCCACCAGCGTTGAGCGCAGGGATACCCGTGCGGCGAGCTTGAGGGTCTGGGCGAAGGCGTCCCGCCCGAAGGGCTCGCGCTCGCGCAGGAGCAGCAGGTATTCGAGGCTGACCGTGCCCGCGCAGGCCATGGACAGGGGCACGGCGGCCAGGAAGATGGTCCAGACCAGGGGCGTGAGCGCGTCCAGCTCCGGGCGCAGGAGCGGGGCCACGCTGAGGCCGCTGTCCTCCGGGGCGGCCAGCACGGCCTGCATCTGCGCGCCCAGGCCGTGCGCCAGGAGCAGCGCCAGCCAAAGGCTGGACAGGGCCAGCAGCGTGAGGCTCACGGCCTGGGGGATGCGGCCCTGTTCGCGGCCGTGGTGATACTTCGGTCGCGAGACGCGGTGCACGACCAGGGCCGCGCAGTAGGCCAGGGCGAAGAGCGCGGTCAGGCCGGGCGGCAGGGGCGTGGCCAAAAGCCAGTCGCCCAGCCATTGGATGCGCATGACGCCCAGGACCGCGCACGCGGCGAGCAGGGCCAGGCTGGGCAGGGCGCAGGTGAGGGCCATGCGCAACAGCCGGCGGCCATAGGCTTCCGGATGCTGCGTGCGGCGCGCCTGGGCGACCAGCAGGCAGATGAGCGCAACGGGCGGGGCGCCGAGGGCGGCCAGCGCGACGAGGAGGAAGAACGCCGGTGCGGCCAGGGCGCCCGCCAGGCGCAGGAGGTCGGCGTAGGGCATGGGGGGCCTCGGTGGTTTCTTTTGCGGTTTCTGACGCATTTTCCGGCGTCTGGCAAGCCGATGGCGACCGGGCCGTTTCAAGCGCGCCTTGCAAAATGCCGCGCCCTGGCCTAAGGAAGCGGGAACGAGGGAGAGTTCCGATGCGCAAAGCTGTCGCCGCCATAGCCCTGCTCGCACTGACCCTTTCCGGCTGCGCCGGGAAGATGGACGCCCAGCGGGGGTTGAGCGAGGAATGGCGGCTGCGCAGCCTGGAGGAGAACTTCCTCAACTTCAAGGAGAACCAGCGCGAGATGGAGGAACGCGGCCGCGACTCGCAGCGCAAGCTGCTGGAGCGCGTGCGCGCCCTGGAGGAATCGGTCTCGCGCTTGCAGGAGCAGTCCGCCTCCATGCCCCAGAAGCGGGTGGAGCCGCTGGCTTCGGCCCCGGTGCTGGTTCCCAAGTCTCCGGCCCCCGCGCCGGCCGTTCCGGCAGCGCCCAAGCCCGCGCCCGTGGTGGCCCAGGCCCTGGCCGCGGCCGCGGCTGCGGAACCCGCCGCGCCGCCCAAGGCCACGCCCCAGAAGGCCCCGGCCACGGGCAAGGGCCTCTACGACCAGGGCATGACCCTGGTGCGCGCCGAGAAGAGCGAAGAGGGCCGCACCCTGCTCACCGAGTTCCTGGAGACCGACCCGGGCAGCGCGCTGGTGCCCAACGCCATCTACTGGATCGGCGAGAGCCGCTTCATCGACAAGGACTACGCCCAGGCCATCCTGACCTTCAAGGACGTGACGCGGCGCTTCCCAAAGCACCACAAGGCCGCCGCCGCCCTGCTCAAGATCGCCATGTGCTACCAGCAGCTGGGCGAGAAGGACAACGCCACCCTGTACCTGCGCGCGCTCCTTCGCGACCACCCCAAGTCCGAACCCGCCCCGGCCGCCCGCAAAATGCTCGCGGAACTGGGCGGCTAGAGCCGCCGCGCGGCATCTGGGGCGAGCATGAGCCTGGACCCCGCCAAGGAATTCTTCTCCTGCCTGGCCCTGCGCCACACTCCGGGCATGGGCCCGCGCTCCTGGAAAAGCATCCTCTCCGCCTATGACAGCGCCTTCGCCGCGGTCTCCGACGCGCGCTCCTGGGCCGGCCGCAAGCTCGTGCCGAAAAACCGCGCCGAGGTCTTCCTCCAGGAGCCCTGGCGGCCCGGGGCCGAGGCCGAGTACCGCGCCGCGCGCGCGGCGAACCTGCGCATCCTGACCTGGTTCCACCCCAAGTATCCCAAGCGCCTGCGCGAGCTGGCCGATCCGCCAGTCGTGCTCTACGTGCAGGGCGACGTGAGCCTGCTCGCCAACCCCGCCGTGGCCGTGGTGGGCGCGCGCGAATGCACGCTCCTGGGCCTGCAGTGCGTGGAGCGCATCGCCTCCGAACTCTCTCGCTTCGGCGTCACCGTGGTCTCCGGCCTGGCCGCGGGCATCGACCGCCAGGCGCACCAGTCCGCGCTCACCGGCGTGGGGTCCACCATCGCGGTGCTCGGGGCCGGCCTGGACGTGCATTATCCGCCGGAAAACGAGGATCTGCGCCGGGTCATCGAGCAGAAGGGGCTCGTGCTCACGGAGTTCGGGCCTGGCGCCCGGCCAGAGGCGCGCAACTTCCCCTATCGCAACCGGCTCATCAGCGGCCTGTCCCTGGGCGTGCTCGTGGCCGAGGCCGCGGCGCGCAGCGGCAGCCTGATCACCGCGCGCCTGGCCACCGAGCAGGGTCGCGAGGTCTTCGCCCTGCCCGGGCCGCTGGGCCAGCCCACCTTCGCCGGCTGCCACAGGCTCATCAAGCAGGGCGCTGCCCTGGTGGAGAACGCCGAGGACATCATCCGCCACCTGCGCTTCCAGTTCGCGTCCGAGCTCAAGACCGTTCCTGACGTGCTGACACCTTCTCCGCTGGCTTCGCCAGTTCATGGAGCCGTGCCGCAGGCGGGCGCTGCACAACCTGTGCTGCGGCCCGCGCCGCCGGCTGCGCCGGTTTCAGGGAGCGTCGCGAAGCCCCTGCCCGAGCACCTGTCCGAAGACGACCGCCGGCTCCTGGCCCTGCTTGGGCCGGAGGGCAAGACGCACATCGACGCGCTCATCCAGGCCCTCGACGCGGACAGCGCGGCCGTGAGCCGGCGGCTGGTGGTGCTGGAATTGGAGGGACTTGTCCGCCAGTGGCCGGGCATGTACTATAGCCTCGCGTGATCGCACCTCTTTCCCCCCAGGCAGGACGCAGTATGCAGAAAATCCCCCTCAGCCTCGCCAAGTCGGGCATGAAGCTGGCCAAGCCCGTCACCAAGGCCAACGGCATGCCCATCATCGCCGCGGGCGTGGAGCTCTCCGACGCGCTCATCGCCCGGCTGGAAGGCCTGGGCATCGACAAGATCAGCGTGGTGGGCGAGGCCGTGTCCGCCAGCCAGAACCCTTCCGAGCGCTCGGCCCGGCTGGACCGGCTCTTCCGCCGGCTGGAGGACGACGAGTACATGCGCACGGTCAAGGCGCACCTGCGCGAGTATTTCACCATCAAGGCGGCGGCCGACGCGGCCGTTTCCGCGGGCGCAGAGGCCAAGGGGTAGGGCATGGAAGAGGATCTCAAGACCAGCGCCAAGGGACAGATCCTGTCCATCCGCGACCTGCCCACCCTGCCCAAGGTGCTCGACGAGGTGACGCGCCTTGTGCAGGATCCCAACACCTCCATCGAGGCCATCGCCAAGGTCATCTCCCGCGACCAGGTGCTCTCGGCCAAGGTGCTGAAGATGGTCAACTCGCCGGTGTACGGCTTTCCCGGCCGCATCGGCTCGGTGCAGCACGCCCTCGTGCTCCTGGGCTTCAACGTCATCCGCGGCGTGATCATCTCCACCAGCGTGTTCGACATCATGAGCTCGACCATGGAGGGCCTGTGGGAGCACAGCGTGGGCTGCGCCCTGGCCACGGGCCTGGTGGCGCGCCAGGCCGGGCTCAAGGATCCCGAGGAGTACAGCGTCTGCGGCCTCCTGCACGACCTGGGCAAGGTGGTGGCGGCCGTGCAGCTGCCCGAGCTGCACAGGGCCGTGGGCGAGGCCGTGCGCGAGCGCGACCTGCGATGGTTCGAGGCCGAAAAGGCCGTGCTCGGCTTCGGCCACGACCGCATCAACGCCTGGCTGGCGCAGCACTGGCGTCTGCCGCCCACCCTCAAGGAGGCCATGAGCGCGCACCACTTTCCGGAGCGCGCACAGCTCTACCCGCAGCACGCCGCGGCCGTGCATCTGGGCGACTTCATCGTGCGTGTGTTCGAGTACGGCAACGGCGGCGACGACCAGGCCGCGCCGCTCGCGCCGCAGGCGCTCAAGGCGCTGAAGCTTACGCTGGCGGACCTGGACGCCGTGCTGGACGGCTTCGCAGAGAACCTGAGCGAGGTCTCGGGCGTGAACTTCGCGCCCGAGGTTCCGGAAAAGTCCACGTAGGCCGGAGGCCCTGTGCCCGCATGCCTGTTCTCCCGCCAACAGCGCGCCATGCTGCTTTCGCCCGACCCGGAGCTGGCCGCCCTCTTCAGAAGCCTCTGGGATCCGACCGAGGTCGAATGGACCGTCATGGCCGAGGGCCGGCGGGCCATGGAGGCCATCTTCAACGAGCCCCCCGACCTGCTCGTGGTGGACAACCGCCTGGCCGACATTCCGAGCGCCGAGGTGGCGGCCATCGTCAAGAGCGAGAACGTCTACCGCCAGCTCCCGGTGATCCTCTGCCTCGACGCCGTGGACCTTGAGCGCGACTGGGACTGGAGCGAGATCGAGGCCGACGATTTCCTGGCGCGGCCCTTCAGCGCGCGGGAGGCGCGCGAGCGCGTGCAGCTCACCCTCTGCCGCGCGTCCAGGGGCATGGACGCCAACCCGCTGACCAAGCTGCCGGGCAACACGAGCATCATCGGCCGCATCCAGGATCTCATCGACCGCCAGGACGACTTCGCCCTGGCCTACTGCGACCTGGACTACTTCAAGTCCTTCAACGACAAGTACGGCTTTTCGCGCGGAGACGAGGTGCTGATGATGACCGCGCGGGTCATCGTGAACACCATCCGCGGCTTCCAGGGCGTCAAGAGCTTCGTGGGCCATGTGGGCGGCGACGACTTCGTGTTCATCGTGCCGGCCGACGTGGCCGAGGAGGCCTGCAGGCGCGTGGTGGCCGCCTTCGACGACATCGTGCCGCACTTCTACGACGAGGACGACCGCGAGAAGGGCTGCATCGTCTCCACCGACCGCCAGGGCGAGGTGCGCACGTTCCCGCTCATGGCCCTGTCCATCGCCGTGGTCTTCAACACCGGCGGACGGCTCAAGCACTACGGCGAGGCCTCGGCCATCGCCATGGGCCTGAAGAAGAAGGCCAAGGAAAACCCCAAGAGCAGCTATGTCCTCGACAGGCGTTCCGAGTAGCCCGGCGGCCGCGCCGGTTCTGCCGGAGCTTGCCCGGGGCTTCCTGGCGTTCCTTGAGGTGGAGAAGGGCTACAGCCCGGCCACGGTGAGCGCCTACGCCTCGGACCTGGCGCAGTTCGAGGCGCACCTGGCCAGCCGCGGCAAGAGCCTGGCCGCCTGCGAGGCCGTTGGCCGCGAGGACGCCACGGCCTTCCTGGCCGAACTGCACCGCACGCGGCAGAAGAAGTCGAGCATGGCGCGCAAGCTCTCCACCCTGCGCTCCTTTTTCCGCTACCTGCTCCGCCACCAGTACCTGAAGAAGAGCCCGCTGGCAGGCCTGCGCAACCCCAGGCAGGAGCGGCGCCACCCGCGCGCGCTCAACGTGGACGAGGCCGTGGCGGTGATGGAGGCGCGCACCCAGCTCACGCATGGCGATCTGCGCGACCTGGCCCTGGTCGAGCTGCTGTATGGTTCGGGCCTGCGCGTGAGCGAGGCGCTGTCCCTCACCGTGGACGACGTGCGCACGGATCGCGGCTTCGTGCGCGTGCGCGGCAAGGGCGCCAAGGAGCGCATCGCGCCCCTGAGCGAGGCCGCGCGCGACCGCCTGCTCGATTATCTGCCGGTACGTTCCGCCTTCGGGCCAAAAGACGGCGAAGCCGCGCTGTTTCTCGGCGCGCGCGGCGGGACGCTCTCCCGGCGCGAGGCCCAGCGCATCGTGGCCAGACTCGCCGCCCAGGCCGGCATCGGCCAGAGCGTGCATCCGCACACCCTGCGCCACAGCTTTGCCTCGCACCTGCTCCAGGCCGGGGCGGACCTGCGCAGCGTGCAGGAGCTGCTCGGGCACTCGCGCC
>Ga0209467_1002123_pt1 | contig 14809 bp, 11 predicted proteins | sample Higcelwee11metaG_FD_187175 | JGI IMG/M metagenome (GOLD analysis project Ga0209467, IMG submission 187175) | Freshwater pond sediment microbial communities from the University of Edinburgh, under environmental carbon perturbations - High... | ecosystem: Environmental > Aquatic > Freshwater >...
CCGACAACGTGATGGCCTGCGTCGGCGGCGGCAGCAACGCGATGGGCATATTCTCCGCCTTCATCGAGGACAAGAATGTTGCCCTGTATGGCATCGAGCCGATGGGTCGCGGCCCCAGGATCGGTGACAACGCGGCGACCATCACGTATGGCAAACCCGGCATGATACACGGCTTCAAGTGCATGCTGCTGCAGGACGAGAAGGGCGAGCCATCGCCCGTGTACTCGATAGCCAGCGGTCTCGACTACCCCGGCGTTGGCCCGGAACACTCGATGCTCCATGACATCAAGCGCGTGCAGTACACGTCGGTCACCGATGACGAAGCGATCGACTCATTCTACGAGCTGAGCAAGAAGGAGGGCATCATACCCGCGCTCGAGAGCGCCCACGCGGTCGCGTACGCATGCAGGCATGCGAAGGCGAACCCGAGGCAGTCGATACTGGTCAACCTGAGTGGACGTGGAGACAAGGATATAGACTTCGTGTACGACACGTACGGGGCACGATAGCGATGTACTCGGCGCGGGCTGGCCGCCATCCCGGCATCGGGATCCGGCCACCTGCGGCTATATCTTGAACCGACCGATCTCGGATTCCATGCCCTGGATGCTGTCGCGGGTCCTCACGGCTATATCGGCAACCTCCTGCGCCGAGCGGCCAATCTCCTGGGCGCCAGCGGCCATCTCGTCCATGCTCCCCGCTATGTTCTGAGACACCTCGGTGAGCTCGCGCATCGCCTCGAGCACCTGCGCGTTGCCGGCGGTCATCTCGCGGGCACCGGCATGGACCTCGCTCGTGACGCCATTCATGTCGCCGAGCGCCTCCAGTATCTGCTTGGAGCCAAGCTTCTGTTCAAGCATGGCACGTTCTATTTCTCCGACCAGGGCGCTGACGGATTCGATGCCGTCGGCCACCTCTCCGAAGGCCGCGCCGGATTCCTCTGAGGCCCCGACAATAGACTCGATCGTGCCCTTGATCTTGCCAAGTTCTGCACCGATGGTGCGCGACTGTTCCGCCGCCGTCTCGGCGAGATGCCGGATCTCGTCCGCGACCACCGAGAATCCCTTGCCAGCCTCGCCGGCATGGGCGGCCTCGATGGCGGCGTTCATCGCAAGGAGGTTCGTCTGCGACGCTATCTGGGATATCGCGGCATTCGCCTCCATCAGCAATTCCGACTGGCCCGAAATCTCCTTGGCCTGGGCATCGACCGCCGCCTGTTTTTCGCGGCCCCGACCGGATGATCCGCGCAGTTCCTCAAACCGCTTGGCCATCTTCTCGACCGAGGCGGTCACCGAGCCGATGTTGCCTATCATCTCCTCGATGGAAGCCGATGCCTCTGAAACACCCGCAGCCTGCGTGGCTACGAGCCTGTCGAGCGATTCGATATTCTTCGCCACTTCCTCGACCGCGCTCGAGCTGTTGTCGACACTGCCCATCTGCTGCACGGTCTGCCTCCGGACACCATCAACGTTGGCAAGAATCTCGGATGTCGCGCTGGAAGACTGATGGGAGGTGGCAGCGAGGCTGTCGCCAATGGCAGCCAGTTCGTTCTGCGAGTGCTTGAGGTTCGTGACGATTGCACGCAGCTTGGCGACGAACTGGTTGAAGTCCCTGACCAGGTCACCTATCTCGTCGTCACGATGCAGATCGATCGAAGCGGTGAGGTCGGCATCGCCCTCTGCAATCTCACGTATGGCCAGACCGGCGGCCTTGAGCGGTTTGAGTGTGGCCCCGAGGAAAAACCAGATCACGAAGCCGAGTATGAGGAGCGCCGATCCACTCATCAGCGACACCGTCATGGTCAGACCGCGCACCGCGTCGAGCATGACGCTTACGGGAATCGTCGTCCCGAGGCTCCATGATCCGGTCGTGCCGCCGAGTCGGACCGGAGTAAAGAGGACGTATGCCTTTTCACCGGTTTTCGATGTGATCAGGGTGGAATATGCGGCCCCTGCAGCAATGGCCTTGCGTATCGGCGCACCCATGGAGCTGCCAAATCCGTCTTCAAGGCTCTTTCCTATATATGCTTGATCGAAGTGCGCCAGGAATGTCCCGCCGCCCGAGACGAGGAATGCTCGTCCCGCATCGAATGGCCGAATGGCGCTGACTGCCTTCTGAAAGAGATCGAGCCCGAGGTCGACACCTGCGACGCCGACGATCTTCCCGCGACTCTCGACAGGCGCGGCAACCGATATGACCTGTGTCGATTTGCCGCCGATGGTGCGCGCTGTCGGCTCGCCAAAGTAGATCTTTCCGGTAGCCATGGGAATGGTATAGAAGAGTCCCTCCGGCTTGCCGGCATCATTGTCGAGAGCCATGGCCAGGGTCGGTTCGCCATTCTGCCTGCTCCAGTATGGCTCGAAGCGTGCGTCGAGTCCGTCATAGGCACCCGGCGCAAACACGGCCCATGCCGAGAATATGCTTTCGTGTTTTTCCAGGAAGCGGCTGACGAGATCGGTCGCAGCCTCCCGGGGGACCGACGCCTCACTGAGGCCAAGCAGGCTGGCCGACAGGCTGGAGGCTATGGTCTGGGCCACTTCAAGTTGCTGTTCTATGTCACCAGCGTAACTGCGCGCCAGGTAGTTGGTGGAGTAGTACGACAGGGTCGTTAGCGCGGTACGTGATTTGATGGCCACGAGCGTCACGAGGCCTCCAAGGCCGAGCAGCTGCACCAATCCCAAGACAAGGAGCATCTTGCCCCGCAATCCCAATCTTCTCATACTACCTCTTTCCCGCATCTTCGTTGCCGAATGGTTCCCACGAGCGACACCACCAGTATATTGTGGCCGCCCCTGCCTGTGTAAGGGTGCCCCTTCGTCTCGCATCATCGACATTTCCATGGTAGGATATTTAAAAGGAGTACGACCATGGATATCGCTACGCTCGAACCCAGGGATGTCTGGAAGCATTTTCTGACGATTTGCTCCATCCCCCACCCATCACACCACGAAGAAGCTCTGGCCAAGGCACTCGTCGCCTGGGCCCGGAGCAAAGGTCTGTCAACACATATCGACGCCGCCCACAATGTCATCATCAAGAAGCCAGCCAGTCCTGGAAAGGAACACTCGCCTGGCATCATTCTGCAGGCCCACCTGGACATGGTGCCGCAGGCCGCCGGCTCGCTCGGCCATGACTTTACCAAGGATCCGATCAAGCCGCGCATCGATCCGGCGGATCATGCCTGGATCATCGCCACCGGCACCACGCTCGGCGCTGATAACGGCATGGGCGTCGCGATGGCGCTGGCTATTCTTGAGGACACGAGCCTGGCGCATGGTCCGCTCGAGTGCCTCTTTACGACAGACGAGGAAGATGGCATGTCAGGCGCGCGCGCCGTCGAACCCGGCGTGCTTTCCGGCAAGATACTCCTCAATCTTGATGGAGAGGATGACGACGAATTGACCATCGGCTGTGCCGGTTCGATACGGACATCTGCGGAGCTGGTACACCCGGCGGAGCCTGCTGGCGCCGGCCTGGCCTGGTTCGAGCTTGCCGTCGGAGGCCTCCTGGGCGGCCATTCGGGCGTAGACATTGACAAGGGGCGGGCGAATGCGACCCTGGTGCTTGCGCGTCTCATCGCTATGAGCGGGATACCCTGTTCGCTGGCTTCGATGTCGGGCGGTACCGCAGCCAACGCAATACCGCGGGAAGCGAAGGCCATCATCGGCATCGGCACCGATCAGGAGAAGGCATTCCGCTCGGCACTGGACAAGGAGACCGCCGCTATCAAGGCCGAGCTGGGCGCCGCCGATCCCGGCCTGGTGGTCAGCATCGTTCCGGCCGCCGCACCGGCGCTCCGGGTACTCGGCCAGGCTGGCACACGGTCGTTGCTGACTGTCCTTCTGGGCATGCCCAACGGCCTCATCGCGATGGAACCGGACATGCCCAACCTGATACGCACATCGCTGAACCTGGGCACGCTGTTGGGCGAGACGACGCACAATACATTCACACTCTCGACAATGACCCTGGTCAGGAGTTCATCTGATGCTGACAAGGAAGCCCTGGGCAAGCGCCTTGAAACATCCATCCATTCGGCAGCGACGATGGGCTGGAGCGTATCCCACGAGCGACGGGCCGAATCTCCCGCCTGGAGCCCCAACACCGCTAGTCCCTTGCTGAAGCAATGCAAGGAAGTCTACAGCTCGCTGTTCGGGTCGGCTCCGCGTGTCAGCTCGACTCACGGAGGGCTGGAGACGGGACTGTTCCGTCCCAAGTTCCCCACCTGGGACCAGATATCGCTCGGGCCGACCATACGCTATCCACACTCGCCCGACGAGCGGGTCGAAATAGCGTCTGTAGCTCGATCATACCGGTTTGTGGTGGAACTGCTGAAACGCCTGTAGTTGCGCATTCCTCGGCCGACTGGTAGCCCGGCATCGCCTACCGGTCGGCAGGGTCGCGATGCTCGCGTCGGAGCGGAAAATGAGCCGGCAGGTTGTTGCGCACGGCGTGGAAGAGAAGCCGCAGCGTTTCGAGGAGAGCCTTCCTGGTCTCGTCATCGATACTCCGCAGCGCCTCTCCGGCCGGCCGCGCGCGTTTGAACCAGTCGGTCTCCAGCTCGGTCAGGTCCTTGATCTCGGTCGCGGCAAGAATCTCGTACAAGGCGTTTATGAACTGAGCCCGCTGCGAAGGCTGCATGCTCCGTATCCATTCCTTTACGGTCTTGTCAATGAACTGGCTGGTGTTGGTCACCGTGTCCATCACAACAAATTCCTTGCCCAATATGCTCCACGAATAGGGATCATGCTGCATGATCCCCTTCTGCACGCTGTGGACGATGGCATACTGCTCGGTATGCTCGAGGAGCATGCCGATTATCGATGATTGCGGCACATAGGCGCGCAACCGCTCCTTGACAACCTGGAAACCTTCCGTGGCTATGACCGATTCATCAAATCCGGGACCATCGTTGTTGTATACGCTGACGACTCTCTTCTGGATACTTCTGCCACAGAATGCCGAGGCATAGACCGCCAGGTTGCCGCCCTTGGAATGGCCACCAACACGGATCGGGCCCCATAGGCTCCTCGCGGCCTGCTCCAGATATGCCACCGCGTCGCGTTGCGCTGGCACCGGAGTCATGAAGCTCATGTTGAAGTCTTCTTTCCAGCCGACCAGCGAGTGGTCGGTTCCCCTGAACGATATGTAATTGGCGCCATCACCGGTCCGTATGGTCAATGCGGCGAACTGTTCCTGTCTGGCCTCATCGAACAGGCTTGAGTACCCGGTCAGCCGCATGGTGGCGAATCGGGCCGAGGCCGCCAGGGCGGCAAGCAGTCGAACGTCGTTGTCCGAGCGCACGGACACGCGTGCCATGTCGCGCGCCAAGAATGCCGTCTGAGCATCGGCAATGACGATACCCCTGCGGTCAAACGCGGATGGTACGATGCCATCGAAAGGCAGATAGGACAGCACGCTCAGAATCAGGCTATCGACGGCATTGAACGGGCTCTGCGCGAGGGTGATGTCACCCCGCCAGGCAAGGTAGTCAAATATGTTGGCCATGGTCGTCTCCACGAATCATGATCGGCGCGGTTCGCGTCCGGGACGTCAACACTAGCACGGCGTGCTGGTATGGTGCCAGCTTCAGCGGATGCGGTCACGGGAATCAAGCGGCACGGCCTGATTGCCGATTACTGATTGGCGCCGGAATGATCATGACTCCTGGCCGCGCCATCACGCGCCTCTACCACATGCGACATAGCGTTTGCAGCCATTCTCTTGACAAGATCATACGACTGATGCTTCTCGCTCTCGCTGAAACCTTTCCACAGTGTCTCTTTCCATTCCAGCAGGCACATGTCCAGCTCATCCCCGAGCGCTTCGCCATGTGCGGTCGGAAAGAGCCTGTTGGTGCGCCTGTCGGAGCAGTCAGGTTCCCTGACGATGCAGCGCTCGTTCTCCAGCTCCTTGACAGCCTTCGCGGTCGTTCCCTTGTCCAGCACCAGGATTTCCGACAGGGCTTCCTGATTCAGGCCCGGCTGCCGGCATATTGCCATGATGAATGGATACAGACCGACACCGCTATGCAGAGGTTTCAATCGTACCGCAGTATCGCAGGCGCGTGCATCTGCATCAGGCCTTCGTGCCATCATCGCGAAGCGATCGGAGCGTGCCCAAAGTGAGCGGTATGGCGATCAGGAATGTGATGCCGTCGGCCAGGGCCTGGCTCATCTCCACGCCGGTGAGGCCAAACAGCGCGGACAAGATCAGCAGTGCTGGAACAAAGACCAAGCCCTGACGCGACAATGCCAGAACGGACGCTTTCGCCGGCTTGCCGATGTACTGGAACATCATGTTCGAAATGACAATGAAGGCGGTCAGTGGCAGCGATACGCTCTGCATCCGCAATGCAGCCGCGCCGATCCGTATCACTTCAGGATCATCCCTGAAAAGGCGAATCATCGGCGAAGCGAAAATTTCGGTTGTCACGGAGAATATGCACAGCATGATCGTTCCGGTTCTGACTGCAAACCAGAAGGCTTCGTGCACCCGGTCCTTGCGGCCAGCCGTGTAATTGAACGCGGCCACCGGCTGGAAGCCCTGGCCAAAACCTATGACGATCGACCCCATGAACACCATGAGCCGCGTGACCACCGACATGCCCGCGACCGCCGCATCGCCATATGCTCCCGCGGCGGTATTCAGCGCTATGCTCGAGAGGCTGGCCAGCGATTGCCGCAGCAGGGTCGGCGTACCGGAGCGCAGAATTTCCTTGTACATGGCGCCACTCCGCGCCACGCTGCCCGGCCGGATTCGAAGCGCGCTGCGGTGATGGACATAATGCGACAGCAGAATCAGGAAGCCGACCAGCTGGCTCAGTATGGTCGCCAGCGCCGCACCGGCTATGCCCATGCCAAATACAAAGATGAAGAGCGGGTCGAGCGCGATATTCAACACGGCGCCGCTCGCTATGCCCAGCATCGCAAGCACGGCACTGCCTTCGGATCGAAGGCTCACGTTCATCACAAAGGAGGCAGCCATGTATGGTGCTCCGAGCAGTATCCAGCCACCATATGCCTCGGCATAGGGCAGGATGGTCTCGGTCGAACCGAGCAGGCGCATGAACGGAGTCAGGAATATCTCACCCAGAATGGTGACAAGAAGACCACAGACGAGCGCCGTGAAGAACGCGGTCGAAACGGCAGAGCTGGCACGCTCTGTATCCTTTTGCCCAAGGAGCCGTGCAATGTAGCTGCCTGCACCAACACCGAGGGTCATTCCCAGCACCTGTATCAAGGTCATCAACGAAAACACGATGCCTACCGCACCGGTCGCACTCGTATTGATCTTCCCCACAAAAAAGGTATCCGCCATGTTGTACAGCGAAGTAACCAACATGGTGACGATGGTCGGCACGGCCAGGCTCGGTATCAGCCTGGACACCGGCTCCGTGGTCATGCGGATGTATCGTTCGTCGGCATCAATTCTGGGTTTCAATACTCATGCCTCGCTCATCCATATTCGTTGCACACGCAACCAGTGTGCCGGGGATTCTGGCTTTGCCCAAGGGGAGGCATGAAGGTTTCATCGCCGGAAAGACGCCGTCGGCAGGCAGCACCAGCGGGTGCTAACGCAACCCTGCCCACCTGGCAAGGTAGTCATCATAGAGCACACGCACCCGTTCGATTTCCCTGCTTGGCGCAAGGCGAACGGGTTGCGTCGGTAGCCCTGGAGCCACGGCCACCGTGAGCGTGGCGACCGGCATGACTCTGCTCGAGGTGCTGGTCAACGCCAGGCTGTACTCGCCGGACAGCGCATCGGCCAGCTCCAGCGGTCGCTCGACCGTGCGAATGGCCGCCTCGTCCAGCGCCATGATCAGTGTCCTCCGCGTTATGCCATCGAGCACATCGACGGCAGGAGGCGTGTATATCGCAGAAGACTCGCCGCATCGCGCGTAGAATACATTGGTGCGCGTACCTTCGGTGATCTGCCCGCGGCCATTGACGAGCAGGGCATCCCAGCATCCCTGCCGTGAGGCCTCGCGGTAGGCGACGGTCGACAGCAACATCGACAGGCTCTTTGCCTGCGGGAAATGCCGCTCCCCCCTGAACAGGAGGCATGATGCGCCTTCGGTATACGCGGTCTCGGGAGCAACGAGAGCGGGCAGCATGAACGCATACCAGTCCGCCGACCGGCCTTCACGGCCAATCATCATGACCTTTATATTGCATTCCCGTATCTGGTTGTCATCGATCAGCAAACCGAGGGACCGGACCAGCACACCAGGCTTCAGGTCGGTGACTATGCCGAGTATCGCAGCCGAGTCGAGCAATCGCGCTTCATGGAATTCCGGAAAATACAGTACGCCATCGCGAACCTTCAGTGTCTCGTAGCAACCGTAGCCATAGGTGACATCGGTGTCGTCGAGCGGCACGACAGCGTCGCCTGCACCGGCCAGCTGGCCATTCTTGATTATGTGCGATCCGATCATCGGCATCCTCGTTCCGGCTCGATCACGAGCTACACACGGTTCATGGAGGCGATGGTCTCCTGGGTCTTGCTGGAAATCGCGGCGATCGAACCGATGCGCTCCAGGATGTCCGCTATCTCGGAAGCGATGTTGGTATATACCGACCGAACCTCTATGGAGACATTCCTGAGCTGCTCGATGCCCTGGGTAACTTCCTTGCCGCCGGCTGACATTTCGGCCAGGGAATCGATCAGGGCAGACATCTCGTCGGCAATGGTGCCAACATCGTGCGATATCTTCTGTATGCCGAGCCCCGTGCGCTCGGTCAATGCGTCGGAAGCCTTGATGCCTTCTATGATCGAGCCGATCGATGACGATATGTCTTCCGCATGGCTGCCGGTGGTTTCGGCCAGCTTGCGGACCTCAGCGGCGACAACGGCAAACCCCTTGCCCGCTATGCCGGCATGAGCGGCCTGGATGGCAGCGTTCATGGCCAGAAGGTTGGTCCGATCCGATACGTCCCTGATGATGTCGACCATTTCGCCTACTCCGGCAACATCCTTCGCCGCCTCGCGTATCGACTTCATCGTCGCCGACATGTCACGTTCTCCACCCTGGGCGGAGTCCGCGAGGTTGGCAATCTGCTGGCGCTTGCCCGAGGCAATGGTCGATGCGTTGACCAGGCCGGCTATCATCTGCTCGACCGCGGCGGCCGATTGCTCTATTGCCGAGAATTGGGTCGCCGTTTTTTCGCTGAGGTTTTCCAGTGCCTTGGTTATGACGCCGACCATGTCCCTGGTCTGAAGAATCTCGTCATGCAACCGTGTCGTTGAATCATCAACCACCTGCTGCTCCAGTACCAGCACCTTCTGCCGGTAGAGGTGGCAATTCTCCTTCTTGTTAAGCCCGTTGAATATGGCTATCGCCATGCCACGGCACGACTTGTATCCGCAGGCGGCGCAGTTGAGGTGGTCCGCCTGGATCTCTTTGAGCATCCCGGTGTACAGCACGGCGAACTGGCTGTCGGTCGGTATCGTAAGCTGGTAGTTTGAAGAGCGGTCAGTATAGGTGCGTCGGTAGAGTCCCGGTTTCCAGTACTGCGACAATACGCTATGCATCTTCTTCATAGCGGTCTTGTCTGATCCGGAACGGCCGCCATAGAGTCGCCGTGCCTCCAATGATCGCTGCTCTATATCATGTTCGATCAGATCCGGCGACTTGTCCTGATTGAGCGTGCCGGGGCCGGCATTGCATCCATAATCGCAATTGAGGCAGTCGACCAGCAAGGGATTGATGCCCCGCTTCAACGATTCCGGAAGCGTATCAAGGTACTGGTAGACAATTTCCGGACCTTCTATCTTTCGGGCCTTTTCACGTATCCCGGGCACATCTCGCTCGGCCGTACGCAGGAGTCCGCCCGGAGACGAGAACAGGACGGCCCGTTCTGCCGGAGGATTGTCGAAATCGGCTTCGGGTTGTCTGGCCAGATCTATGTGGCGCCGCTCCATGGCGTCCTTGAACGAGCGGACCGTCACATTGTAGTCGCCTATCCCGGTCTCCTCGAATTCGCGCTTCTTGGCCGCACACGGCGAGACGATGAGCACCTTGTAGCCTGCGTATTTTGGATAGTATTCCTCTATCATCTTAATCGTATGGAGCATCGGGCTGTCGGCGGGGGCCAGATGCGGCAGCAATTCCGGCCGGTATACCTCGATGTAGCTGACTATGGCCGGGCATGGCTGCGCAATGACGAGCGGCGGCTTGTTCGTCTTTATATGGTCGACATATGACTTTACGGTCAGTTCGGCGCCAAAACTCACATCGAAGCTGGCTGCAACACCGAGGTTCCTGAGCCAGCCCAGCAAGCGGCGGTACTGCCCGGGAAAGCTCGATACGACCGCAGGAGCCACAATCGCCACAATCTTCTCGCCGTGACCAACTGCCTGAAAGAACTGCTCTGCATCGTCCAGGATGTAGCGCGCCTTCTGCGTGCATGCCTTGACGCAACTGCCGCAACCGATGCACAGATCGGCATTGATCGACACCTTCTCTCCCGATCCGTCGATGCAGTACTTGACCGGGCAGACAGCTATGCACATGTGGCAATTGACGCACTTGTCCTTGTCTACGGCAATCACGGGAATCATGGAGAGCGTCTTGTTCGCGGCAGTCATCGGAGGCCTCTTCTTTGGAATGTTATAGGATCGTTCTTGCACGCAGTATAAACCGCACGATTGGATATTGCAAAGCCGGTCTGCAGGCCCGCAGTCAGAGAGTGACTCCTCCCGACACCCGGTAACGTTTTACCGGGTCAGGATGTCGATGCCATCACGATTCATTTGACGCTGTAGTATATTCGCTTTATACTATATTTAATCTTTCCTATAAGGAGCGCTACATGACGCTTGATACCAACCTGAAACACCTGACAACCGAAAAGGAACTGAAAGAGCTGATAACGAGCAAAGAAAATGTCATGGTCTGCTGCGGGCGCATGGGCCCCATGTGCATACCGGTCTATGGAGTGATGGAAGAGCTGGAGAAGGAAGGCGCGTACAGGCACGTCGAGTTCAGGGACATGCTGTTTGACAGCCCCGAATCCAACTACATCCGCACGCTACCGCAATGTTCGACCTTCCGCGGCATTCCATTCACCGTCTACTTCAAGAATGGCAAGGTAGCCAAGGCGACGTCGAGCATCCAGTCCAAGGACCAGGTCGAGACCATCCTGGGCAGTGCCTTCACGAAGTGAGGCGCGAGCATGCAGGAGTTTGATGCCATCATCGTAGGCGCCGGGCCTGCCGGACTGACCGCCGGAATATACCTGGCCAGAGCCAGGCAGCGCGTGCTCATAGTCGACCAGTCAATAGTCGGTGGACAGGTCATATTGACGCACGCGGTCGCCAATTATCCGGGGCTTCCGGAGACATCGGGCTATCAGCTGGTATCGACCATGCGCAAGCAGGCTGAACAATTCGGTTGTACCATCCTGTCCAATGCGCCGGTTACGGGCTTCAACTTCAAAGGCAACGTCAAACGCCTGACAACCAAGGGGGCTGACTATCGGGCCAAGGTAGCGGTTGTGGCGGTCGGCGGTGATCCGCGTACCCTGGGGCTCGAAAGTGAAACGCGCCTCCGGGGCAAGGGAATATCGTACTGCGCCACCTGTGATGGGGATTTCTTCACCGATCAGGAAATAGTCGTTGTGGGAGGCGGCAATTCCGCGCTGGAAGAAGCAGTGTCATTGACTGCCTACGCCAGCAAGGTGACCATTATCCACCAGTTCGATCATTTCCAGGCGTATGCCCATGCCATCGATGAAGCCAGGAACAACCCCAAGATTCATATCGTGATGGAGTCAAAGGTCGAGGAGTTCCTGGGCGACGAATCGCTCTCGGCCGTCAGGATCAAGAGCGTCAAGGATGGAACAACCTCGACTATTCCCGCGACGGGAGCCTTCATCTTCATAGGCTATGTGCCCAAGACCAAGCCCTTTGCTGACTGTGTCGAGCTGACGCCGGCCGGAGAAATAGTCGTCGATGAAGGGATGGCTTCGAGCGTGCCCGGCGTGTTTGCTGCTGGCGACGCACGCAAGAAGCGGTATAGACAGATAACCACCGCAGTAAGCGACGGCACCATTGCCGCGCTGAGCGCCATGGAATACATGTCCGTCTGGAAGAAGGAAGACTGAGCCAGTATCCGGGCCTGCGCCGGGCTACGCCGACTTGTCGACGCGCAGCTCGGACTGGGCCTGTTGCATCAGCCTATATGCCCGCGCGGCTACCTGCATGTCCGCCGCCGACGGATCTCCTGGCGCCTGGGCCGCGTTGATGATGGTGCGCGCCTTGCGTATGGTCGCCTCAGGGTCTCCTGGAACTTCGGACATGTCAACGGCAATACGGCCACCTACGGCTATCGTATCACCGCTCGCACCGGCCAGGGTGTCGTAGACGATGCCCGAGGCGGCATAGGGGCCCAGCGTTGAGAGGTGGGAATTCTCGTGGGCGCGCACCTCGCGGTCGCGGTTCAGGGCCTCGTCGCTCGTCCTCCAGCGCCCTTCCGACGGCTGCGCCGCTCCCGCGTCCGCGCTGGAGCGGCCGACATGGACGACGAGCACGTCTTCTCGGCCGCGGGTCGCCGATACGGCGGGCCGCGCCTTGACTGGTGCTATTGTTCCTCCATAATCGACGACGATACGCATCGATACCAAGTATAGCGCAAAGCCCGCCATAGGCAAGTGATACAAGACACGGCTGACACATCAACCCGATTTTCGGTATACCAATGGTATGGAATCAAACATCGAAACGAAATCCGCCTCGCCCGAAACATCTACTGCGGCGCGATTCGTACGCACACCATTCATCTGGACCCTGTATGTACTGCTGGGCCTGTTCTCATTCATGCTGTCGATGATCGGCCCGATGGTGCCGTACCTGCGCGACGAGTTCGCGATGAGCTACAGCCTGGCCGGTCTGCATCAGAGTGCATTTGCGCTTGGCATGGTGACGATGGGCCTGCTTGGCAGCTCGGTGATCAAGCGCCTCGGCATCACGAGGAGCCTCTGGGGTGGCATGGTGGACATGCTGGTCGGACTCCTTATCATGGTGCTCGCACGCGGGCCGGCTATGACGCTGGGCGGCGTCTTCGTGATGAGCCTGGGAGGCACGGTGGCGCTCGCCAGCATCCAGACGGCACTGGCCAATGGGCCGGCGGCGCATCGTGCCAAGTCGATCATGGAGGCCAACGTCGTGGCAAGCGCCCTGACGATGCTGGTGCCGCTGGTGCTGCTCGCCGGCGCACGCTGGTTCCTGGGCTGGCGTATCGTCTTTCCGGCCATGCTCGCGTCGCTCGTCATCGTGGCCAGCTTTGGCATCCCCGCAACAACACGCCACCAGCAGGGCCGCGACGAGAAGGCCGATGCCGGAGCGGGCACGCTGGGCGCAGCATACTGGCGCATGTGGCTGGTCGTGTTCTTCGGCGTCTCCGTTGAGTGGGCCATCAGCTTCTGGTGCATGACCTACCTGCTCGCACTGCCAGGCAACTCGCGGACCTTTGCCGCCGCAGGTACCGTCCTGCTCGGTCTGTCGGCCGTGGCGGGCCGGTTTGCCTCCAGCAGGATTGGCCACCGGATAACCGGGCACAGGCTGATGTTCATCGTGATGGCTCTCGTGCTGCTGGGATTTCCGCTGTACTGGCTTCGGCCATCGGTGCCGCTCACCCTGCTGGGCCTGGTTCTGTGCGGGCTGGGTTCGTCCAATTTCTACCCGCTGGGGCTTTCGCTCGCGCTCAACCATGCACCGGGCAATGCGGCCAAGGCGAGTTCGCTGATGCCGGTCGCTTCCGGATCCGCCATCGGGCTGGCACCGTTCCTTCTGGGACGACTGGCAGACGTGACCGACATACGCCTCGCCATGGTCTATATACCGGTTGGCATAGCCATCATCCTTTCCATCATGCTCATCGATGGTCGATGCAAAAAACTTGACAATTCCGCCAACCCGACTCAATGATTGACACGATTACCAAAAATGTATGGAGGTGATCGCATCGTATCGTTGCGATCAGAGACGCGGATCAAGGAGGCTTTAATGTCGGAAGAACAGGGCGTATCGACGACGCGTGTCGTGCCATGGCCAGTGGACAGTCGTCCGCCGTGGGGCTTTTCTATCGTTGCAGGACTTCAGCACATCCTGACGCTGTTTGGTGCGACAACGCTGGTTCCAATACTGTATGGACAGGCGATGGGCATGGATGTCCAGCAGATGGGCGTATTCATAGCCACAGTCTACATGGTTACCGGTATCGGGACACTGATCCAGGCTTATTCCAAGATTGGCTCTGGTCTCCCGATCGTCCAGGGTTCCTCGTTCTCGTTCATTCCCGCGGCAATGATCATTTTCGAAAGCGTCAAGAGCGGCGGCGGCGGCGTCAATGAGATGATGCAGGCACTTGGTGGAGCTCTGGTCTATGGCGGTATCTATGAGCTTATCGTAGGCTACTCCGGGCTTGCGGGGCTGCTCAAGAAGGTGATTACACCTGTCGTCATCGGGCCGACCATCATGCTGATCGGATTCGGCCTTGCCGGAACAGCCGTGAACACGGCAGCATCATTCTGGCCGGTATCGCTCGTCGGCGTGGCGATGGTGCTGACGTTCTCCTTGATCATCAAGAACAAGAGAATCAACGCCTTCCCCGTATTCCTTACGATGGTCGTGCTGTATCTCTTTGCCCTGCTGGGCACGGTCGTCGGCTGGTTCCCCGCCGGGCACCCGATGTTCGTCAACATGAAGGCAATAGGCGACGCCAAGTGGATCGTCTTCCCGACCCTGTTCCGCTATGGAACGATCGGCCAGACCCTGCACTTCAACGTGCTGGCGTTCACCGCCATCC
>Ga0209467_1002125_pt1 | contig 14803 bp, 12 predicted proteins | sample Higcelwee11metaG_FD_187175 | JGI IMG/M metagenome (GOLD analysis project Ga0209467, IMG submission 187175) | Freshwater pond sediment microbial communities from the University of Edinburgh, under environmental carbon perturbations - High... | ecosystem: Environmental > Aquatic > Freshwater >...
CTGGTCTGCGGCCCGGTTCAGATCTGCTGGCACAAGTTCGCTCGTTACTTTGACGTGGAGCTGCGGGAAATTCCCATGCAACGGGACCGGCTGATTATGAGTCCGGAGGAGGCCGTGGCCCGTTGCGACGAGAACACCATCGGGGTCGTCCCCACCCTCGGCGTGACGTATACCTGCCAGTATGAGCCGGTGGCCGAGGTGTGCGCGGCCCTCGACACACTTCAGGCCGACACAGGTCTCGACATCCCGGTGCATGTGGACGGGGCCAGCGGCGGTTTCCTCGCCCCCTTTCACCAGCCGGACCTGATCTGGGATTTCCGCCTGCCCCGGGTCAAGTCCATCAATGCCTCGGGACACAAGTTCGGACTGTCGCCGCTTGGCGTCGGCTGGGTGGTCTGGCGTGACGCCAAAGAACTGCCCGAGGATCTGATCTTCCAGGTGAACTATCTGGGCGGAAACATGCCGACCTTTGCGCTCAACTTCTCGCGTCCGGGCGGCCAGATCGTGGCCCAGTACTACAACTTCCTGCGTCTGGGGCGAGAAGGCTACCGCAAGATCCAGGACGCCTGCTACCGGACGGCCGCCTACCTGGGAGACGCCCTGCGCGGCATTCCCTGCTTCGACGTCATCTACGACGGCCTGGGCGGCATTCCGGCCGTGACCTGGAGCCTCAAGGAAAATGCCGCTGCGGGGTTCAACCTCTACGACCTCTCCGACCGGCTGCGCTCACGCGGCTGGCAGGCGCCGGCCTATTCCATGCCCGCCAACAGGCAGGATCTCGTGGTCATGCGCGCCCTGGTACGGCACGGTTTCAGCCGCGACCTGGCCGATCTGCTCATGAGCGACCTGCGGCGCTGCCTGGAACACTTCGCCAAAAACCCCATGTCGCATTCCCTCTCGGCCCAAACCGGCTCAGGATTCAGCCACACGTAAACCTTTGCGGGGAAAATGCCGGGCCGCAGGCATAAAAAAGCTTGCGGCTGTTTCCCCTGGCCCGGGCCGCCTCCTCATCATGAAAAACGACGGTCACTCGGAAAGACCGCCAAGGCCAAGAGGACACCCGGCCGATGCTCGCCGCCGGGTGTGGCGTCGCCAAACATTTCGCTTGCCTTTTTTGGGGGGCGCGTCTAGAGTTTTGAGCTTTCGGAGAGGTGCCCGAGCGGCCGAAGGGGCACGACTGGAAATCGTGTGTACTTTTACCGGTACCGAGGGTTCGAATCCCTCCCTCTCCGCCAGTCAACAATGACGGAAGCCGGGCGGCGGCGACGCCGCCAACCCCGTCAGGTCCGAAAGGAAGCAGCGGTAACGGTTGTTGCCGGGTGTCCGGTTTCCATCAAAGGCGCGAGGAGCGATCCCCGCGCCTTTTTTTATGGCCTGCCCCCGGTACCCGTCAGGCGGCGTGGGCTATTCGATGCATTCGCGCTCAAGCGCGATCAAATCCTCGTAGGTTTCGCGTTTTCTGGCCACCACCGCCACGTCGCCGTCCACCAAAATCTCGGCCGCGCGCGGCCGGGAATTGTAGTTGGAGGACATGGTGAACCCGTAGGCCCCGGCCGAGAACACGGCCAGCAGTTCGCCGGGTTCGATTTCCGGAAGCTCGCGCCCCCGGGCCAGAAAGTCGCTGGATTCGCAGATGGGGCCCACCACATCCACGTTTTTCTCCGGCCGTCCGTGTTTTTTGACCTCGCCGATGGCGTGGTAGGAGTCGTACAGGGCCGGGCGCACCAGATCGTTCATGGCCGCGTCCACGATGACGAAATCCTTGCTCGGCGTGCTTTTGGCATACATGGCCTCGGTGACCAGGATGCCCGCGTTGCCCACGATGACCCGGCCGGGTTCGAGGATGAGCGTCATGGGATGGTTCTCCAGGGCGGCGGTCAGGGCCTCGCCGAACTGGGCCGGATGGGGCGGCTCCTCCTCGTTGTAGGTGATGCCCAGGCCGCCTCCCAGATCGAGATAGCGCAGCGGCACGCCCCGGGCCATGAGCTTGTCCCCGAAGGCCACGATCTTGTCCAGGGCCTCCAGGAAGGGCTCGATGCTGGTGAGCTGGGAGCCGATGTGGCAGTCGATGCCCACGGGTTCGATGCCGGGCAGATCCATGGCCCGCTCGTAGGCCCGAAGCGAGTTGTCCATGTCCAGGCCGAACTTGTTTTTCTTCATGCCCGTGGAGATGTAGGGATGGGTCTTGGGGTCCACGTCGGGATTGATGCGCAGGGCGATGTGCGCGGTTTTCCCCATGCGCGAGGCGATGGCGCTTATGCGGTCCAGCTCCCCCATGGACTCCACGTTGAACATGAGGATGCCCGTGGCCAGGGCCTGCTCGATCTCCGTCGGGCGCTTGCCCACCCCGGAATAGACGATCTTTTGCGGGTCCACCCCGGCGGACAGGGCCCGGTGCAGTTCCCCCCCGGAGACGATGTCCATGCCCGCGCCGCATTCGGCTAAAAGCCCCAGCACGCACAGGTTGGAGTTGGCCTTGACCGAATAGCAGGTCAGGTGCGGCAGGCCGTCGAAGGCCGAGTCGAAGGCCTCGAAATGGCGGCGCAGGGTGGCCGCGCTGTAGATATACAGCGGCGTGCCGTGGCGCGCGGCGAGTTCGGCCACGGGGATGTTCTCGGCGAAAAGCTCACCCTGCCGGTAGGTGAAATGATTCATGACGCGTCTCCTTTTACGATGCGTTTTCCCCGCCGTAGCGTGATTTGAAATCCCCAAGCATCCGCAGGGCCTCAAGCGGCGTGATGCGGTCCACGTCCAGGGCCGCCAGTTCCAGGGACAGGGGGTGGGCCGTGCAGGGCAGGCATGGCTGCAACGTGGCCCCGGGGTTGGCGAAGATCCCGGGCAGGGCTGATTGCCCGGCGGACTTCGGGCCATGACCGGCCCGCTCCCCGGCGGCGGCGTCGCGGGTCTTCTCCAGCTCTTCCAGTATCTCCCCGGCCCGGCGCACCACGGCCCGGGGCACCCCGGCCAGCCTGGCCACCTCGATGCCGTAGCTGCGATCCGCCGGGCCCGGCACCAGGCGGCGCAAAAAGATGATGTCCCCGCGCCACTGTTTGATGGCGATGTTATAGTTGCGCACCCCGGGGAGCACGCCTTCCAGGCGGGTGAGTTCGTGGTAATGGGTGGCGAAAAGCGTGCGCACCCCGCCTTCCTCGCGGTCGGCCAGGGCCTCGGCCACGGCCCAGGCCAGGGCCAGCCCGTCGAAGGTGCTGGTGCCGCGCCCGATCTCGTCCAAAACCACCAGGGACCGCTTCCCGGCCTGGCGCAGGATGCGGGCCGTCTCGCTCATCTCCACCATGAACGTGCTCTGGCCCATGGCCAGATTGTCCGAGGCCCCCACCCGGCAAAACACCCGGTCCACCAGCCCCACCCGGGCCGAGGCGGCAGGCGCGAAGGAACCGATCTGGGCCAGGACGGCGATGATCGCGGTCTGCCTGAGCACGGTGGATTTTCCGGCCATGTTCGGGCCGGTGATCAAAAGCACCCGGCGGTCGGCGTCCAGCGTCAGGTCGTTTGGGATGTAGTCGCCCCCGGCCATCGCCTCCACAACGGGATGGCGACCGGCCCGTATCTCGATATCCAGCCCTTCATGGATATCGGGACGCGTCCACTCGAAGCGCACGGCGGCCTCGGCCAACCCCTGCCAGACGTCGAGGCGGGCCACCACCCCGGCCATGGCTGACAGGCGCTGCCGACAGGCGGCGACTTTCTCCCGCACGTCCTTGAACAGGCTGTATTCCAAGGCCTTGCGCTTCTCCCCGGCCTCCATGAGCCTTTCTTCCAGCTCCTTAAGCCGGGGGGTCACGTAGCGTTCCCGGTCGGCCAGGGTCTGGCGGCGCTCAAAGTGCTCGGGCACGTAGCCGCCGGACTTGGTCAGTTCGAAATAATAGCCGAAGACCCGGTTGAACCCGAGTTTTAAGCGCGGCAGCTTCGAGGCCTGCTGTTCTTCGGCCAAAAGCTCCTTGAGCCTGCCCTCGCCGTGCTCGGTCAGCTCCATCAGTTCGTCGAGCTCGGGATGATACCCCGGCAGAAACAGCCCGCCCTCGGTGACCAGGGGCGGCGGCGCATCGACAAAGGCCCGGGTCAGAAGATCACGGATGTCGGCCAGATCGTCCCACTGGGCCAGGACCGCCGCAAGCCCGGCCACTGCGCCGGGGGCTGGCGGAACCGGCGTGACAGTCGTGACGGGCGAACCCGGCAAGCCCGGCGTGACAGGCGCGTCCGGGCCATCGCCCCCCCCCGGGGCCGAATCCAGGCCCGGAATGTCGCCAAAAACGTCGCAAGTAGCGTCGCTTGATACGTCGCCAGAAATGTCACTCGATACGTTGCTTGATTCGTCGCTAGAACTGCCGCCAACCGAGGCGGGCCCTTGGTTTTCACCGCCCGCAGGGCGAACGTCCGAGGCTGGCGTCCCCCCGGGCATGGCCAGAAGGGCCGCCCGCAACGCCGCAAGCCCCACGAGGCTTTGCCGCAGGGCCACGAAGTCCTTGGGGGCGCACCGGTTGAGATAAATACGCGCCGCCAGCCGCTCCAGGTCGTAGACCGAATCCAGGGCCCGGCGCACCGTCTCGCGCAATTCCCCATTCGCCGCAAAATACGCCACCGCCTCCTGGGTGGCCAGGATGGGGGCGGGCTCCAGCCAGGGCTGGCGCAGCATGGACTCCAGCAACCGGCCGCCCATGGGGGTGATGGTCCGGTCCAGAACGTGGACCAGGGTGCCGGGGCCCTTTTTGCCGTCCAGGCGGCGAAAGATCTCCAGGTTGCGCTCGGTGACCTCGTCGATGAGCATGTGCTTCGAAAGATTGACCGGACGAAACGGGGATAAATGGGTGATGTCCTGCTTCTGGGTCTGGATGAGATAGCTTAGGATCGCGCCCATGGCCCGCACCAGGGGCGGCTTGTCGGCCACGTCCAAAACGGCGAGGTCGGCCACGCCCTGGGCGGCGAGGATGCGCTGGGTGGCCGGGGCCAGGTCGAAATGGGGCCGGGCCGGGTAGCGGCTGATCTGCAGCCCCGCCGCCGCCGTCTGGCGCGGCGGCTCGAAGCCGTCGGGCAACAGCAGCTCCCGGGGGGCCATCTTGATGGCCCACTGCCACAGCCGGGCCTGGTCCCGGGAAAAAAGCCCGGACCATTCCCCGGTGGAAAAATCCGCCCAGGCCAGCCCCCCGGCCTTTTCCCGCTCGTCCCAGAATAGCGCCGCCAGATAGTTGTGTTCCTTGGCCCGAAGGCTGGCGTCCTCAACGGTGGTGCCCGGGGTCAACACCCGGGTGACGGCCCGCTTGACCAGCCCCTTGGCCAGTTTGGGATCCTCGATCTGGTCGCAGACCGCCACCCGGAAGCCCTTCTCCAAAAGCTGGCTCAGGTAGCCGTCGGCGGCATGGTGCGGCACCCCGGCCATGGGCACGGGAGAGGCGGCCCCGGGGTTGCGCGAGGTCAGGGTGATCTGGAGTTCCCGGGAGGCCGTGACGGCGTCCTCGAAGAAAAGCTCGTAGAAATCCCCCATGCGGTAAAAAAGGAGCGTATCCGGATATTCGGACTTCACCCGGAGGTACTGCTCCAGCATGGGAGTAAGTTTGACGCCGTTCATGCCGGGGGCGTTCACCTCGTGGCGCGTCCGTCGGGGGGAGTTCCCCCGCTTCGGAAACACATCGGGAAGGCCGCTCGTGCAGCGGACCAGGACCGGGCGGGCACGTCCCTACTTCTCTTCCGCTTTGTCCCTGGCGTACCCCGCGTCATCGGACGCATGGGACGCATCGGGCGTCTCAGCGGACGCGTCGGAGCCGGATATCCCGCCGGACATGGAGTCGCTGGATTCCGAACCCGGGGTCGAGGTCGTCTCGTAGGTCGAGGCAGAATACGAAGAAGCGGTTCCCGTGGACAACCCGGAATAGCTCTTGGAGGCCGCCAGCTCTTTTTCCAGGGAGGCGAGGCGGGCGGCCTGGGTCTTGATCACCCCGGCCATGCGCATCTTCTCCAGCACGAAATAGCACAGGCTGAAAAGCCCGCCCACCACGAAGGACAAAAGAAGCACCACGTAGAACGGAACCTCGGGCGAGGTAAACGACAGGGAGAAGACATCCATCTTGAGCAAAAGCGGCGTGGACAGAATGGCCGTGTTCTGCACGAAAAAGATCATGCAGAAAAAGAAAAAGAGAATCAGTAAAAGCACCTTCAGAACACGCATGGTCTTTTCCTCCCTGGTTTGAGCAACCGGCGCCGTCGTCGGCCGCTGGAAAGAGTCCTTCGAAAACCGAGACGCTCCCCGTCGTCAGCAGGCCGCATCGCCGCGATGGGGATAGTCCGCAAACAGGGGTCTGATCCGGTCGTAGGTGGATAACAGCAGTTCCGGCACCACCCGGGTTTCGCTGAAAACCGCCATGAACGACGAATCCCCGTTCCAGCGGGGCACCATCTGGAAATGCAGATGGGCCGCGATGCCCGACCCGGCGGCCTCGCCGATGTTTAAGCCGATATTTATGCCCTGGGGGTTGAAGGCCTTTTTCATGGCCGCCGTGCAAAAGGCCAGCCCATTCGACACCTCGAACATCTCCTGCGGCGTCAGTTCCGTCAGGCAACTGGTGTGCCGGTAGGGCGTGACCATGAGATGCCCGCTGTTGTAGGGGTATTTGTTCATGATCACGAAGGTGTGCGGTCCCCTGGCCAGAATCAGGCGCTGCCTGTCCTGGCCCGTGTCCGTGGGAATGCAGAAAACGCAGTCGTCGGCCTTGGGACCGAGAATGTACTGCATGCGCCAGGGAGCCCACAGAACTTCATTTTTCACGGGTGCGCCTTTCTTCGTGATTTTTCGTCGGCCGCTGCCGTACATGGGGGGCAGGCCGAAAACAGCCCGCTCCCGATGTTTCGCGACATGCGGGCAGTGCGGAAACGTACACGCCTAAGGCCCCAAGGGCAAGAACCCGGCGACACGGCCCCCTGGCCATGCCCCGTGGATCGGTCACGTCGTGCGCCGCCTGAATCGGTCATGTGCATGCGCCATTGACGGAACCGACGACACGGCGCCGCCCCGCCCGCATGCCGTCTACTCCACGCACAGCATGTCGTAGCGCGTCCCCGTCAGGCACACGCCGCCGGACGCCGTGACCTCGAAGGTGTTCTCCACCCCCACCATGCCCACCCCGGGGATGCCGTGTTTGGGCTCCAGCGCCAGGGTCATGCCCTCCCGCAGCGGCTCGTCAAAACCCTTGGCGATCACCGGCCATCCGTCGATGGCCAGCCCGATGCCGTGCCCCAGGAAGTTCACCTTGTTGCCGCCAAGCCCCATGAACCCCTCCTGCAGGCCTGCCTTTTTGGCCATGTCCATGGCCATGGCGTACAGTTCCGACGGGACGGCCCCGGGCCGCAGGCCCTCGGCCAGGCGGGCCTGGACCTCGATGCAGAAGTCGTGCGCCTTTCGGACCTTATCCGGGATGCCCGAGGCCGGTCCCGCCCAGTACACCTGGGTCTTGTCCGTATGGTAGCCTTCGAGCACGAACCCGATGTCCATGGTCAGCGGCTCCCCGAGCCTCCAGACCTGCCCCGCGCATCCCATGAGCGCCAGGGCCGGATGTTCGCCGCGAAGCCCCACCGGGCCGTTGAAGACGCTTGGGTAGTTGCCCGAATCCCCGGCCGCCACATGCCCCAGAAAAATCTCCTCGCCGTGGGCGTTCATGCGCATGTGCCCCATGTGCCCCAGGGAAAAAAAGGCCTCCCAGGCCTTGTGGGCGGTCTCGCGCTCGGTCATGCCCGGATGCAGCATGGCGGGCAGAAGTTCCTGCAGGGCCTTGTCGTGCCGCGCCCCGCACAGGCGCATCTTCTGAAGCTCCCAGTCGGATTTGACGGCCATGGCCTTGGCCAGGGCCGCATCCCCGGGCATGAAACGCACATCCGTAACGCGCGCCCGCAAAAGATCCGAAAGCGCCCAGGTCAACCCGGACATCTCGGCGGCCACAACCGGGGAAAACGGACTTCCGGCCTTCGCCAGGAGCCCCGGCAGATCGGCATAGGACCGAAACGGAAACATGGCCCCAAGCGGCGATTCCAGCCTGGCCCGCTCGATGCCCTTGCGGCATAAAAATACCGGCTCGCCCGACTGCGGCAGCCACAACACGCCGTTGCCCCAGGTTCCCGTCAGATAATAAATCCCCAAACGGGAAAACACCGCAAGGCCGCCCGCCTCGGGCGCGACCTCGGCCAGCCGCTCCCGGCAGGCCGCATGCCGCATGATCATTTCCGAAACCGGCAACCGTTCCAAGGCCTCAAACATCCCTGCCCCCTTGTCTCTGTTCAATCGGTGCAAAACGGCCTATAAGGCCTACCCCGCCGGTCGTTCCGGCCAACGTGGCGGACTGCCGCCGAATGACGCTGCCCGTGACGAACCGCCATGCAAAAAAACGCCTCCCTGCCGGCCCTTTCGGCCCTGACCCTGGCCACCATCCTGTGGGCCGGGTCGTTTATCGCCATGAAGCTGGCCATGGGCGCTTTTGCGCCCCTGCTCGTGGTCTTCGGGCGCATGGCCCTGGCGGCGGCGGTCTTTTTACCGCTTCTGCCGCGCATGGGCGGATTCGCCCATGTCCGCCGGGACATACGGCCCATCCTTTTCATGGCCCTGTGCGAACCCTGCCTCTACTTCATCTTCGAGGCCAACGCCCTGCGCTTCACCCAGGTGTCCCAGGCAGGCATGGTCACCTCCATGCTGCCGCTCATGGTGGCCGCCGCCGCCGCCCTCGTGCTCAAAGAACGTCTGACCCGGCGCACCCTTTCCGGACTCATCCTGGCCGTCTCCGGGGTTTTGGTCTTAAGCGCCACGGGAACCACCACCGAATCGGCCCCGGCCCCGGCCCTGGGAAATTTCCTGGAATTTTTGGCCATGTGCTGCGCCGTGGGCTACATCATCACCTTAAAAAAGCTTTCCGCGCGCCACAAGCCGCTTTTTCTCACGGCCGTGCAATCCTTTGTGGGCACGATCTTTTTCACCCCGACGCTTATTTTCATCCCCCTGCCCCAGCACTACCCCCTTGTCCCCAGCCTGGCCGTCATCTTTCTCGGGCTGGGGGTCACCTTCGTGGCCTACGGACTCTACAACTACGGCGTCAGCCAGATACCGGCCGCCAAGGCCTCGGTCTTTATCAACCTCATCCCCGTGTTCACCCTGCTCTTTTCCTGGCTGATCCTTGGCGAACGCCTGACCCCCGTCCAGTACGCCGCCGCAGGCATCGTGCTGGCCGGGGTCTTTCTGACCACGTCGGTCGGGGAGAGGGCGAAGCCCCCTCCCCGAACCCCTTCCCCGACCGGGGGAAATCATTTCCCCCGGACCCCCTGACTCCGGGTGTTTTTCCCGGTGCTTCGCGCCGGGAAAAACACCCGGAAAGCCAGATGGTTCGGAGAACGTGATTGCTCCCGCAGGCGGACGCGAAGCGCGTAAAAAGTTTTTGGAGGAGGGTCCAGGGAGGAACCTTTTTTCAAAAAGGTTCCTCCCTGGCCGCCGCAGACCCCCTTCCTCAATCCCGGAGGCTGTAGTCCATGTTGCGGCGCATGGGGGTGAATCCGGCCGTACGCACCAGCCGACGCAGTTCGTCCTCGGGCAGCCGGAAGCTGACTCCGGCGGCGGCCACCACATTTTCCTCGATCATGGTGGAACCGAAGTCGTTGGCCCCCCAAAAAAGGGCCAACTGGCCGATTTTGGGGCCCTGGGTGACCCAGGAGGCCTGGATGTTCGGGACGTTGTCCAGGAAAAGGCGGCTTAGGGCCAGGAAACGGAGATATTCCCAGGAGGACAGCTCCGGGGCGGGCAGATTGGTGTTGGCGGGCTGAAAGGTCCAGGGGATAAACGCCGTGAATCCGGAGGTTTCGTCCTGGAGGGCGCGGATTTTTTCCAGGTGCTCGATGCGGTCTTCAATGGTCTCGCCCATGCCGAACATCATGGTGGCCGTGGTGCGCAGCCCCAGGCCGTGGGCCGTGGCCATGACCTCCAGCCATTCGTCGGCCGGACACTTGTTGGGCGAAACCTTGGAACGCACGGCGTCGACCAAAATCTCCGCGCCGCCGCCGGGGATGGAATCGAGTCCGGCCGCCTTGAGTTCGCCGATGATCCAGGCTATGGATTTCTTTTCTTTTTTGGCCCAATAGGCGATCTCCGGGGGCGAGAAGCCATGGATGGCCACCTGGGGAAAAGACGTCTTCAGGAAGGCCAAAAGGCCGGTGTAGAACGACAGGTCCAGGTCAGGATGCATGCCGCCCTGCAGGAGAATCTGGTAGCCGCCAAGCTCCACGGTCTCGCGGACCTTGGCCGCCAGTTCCTCCCGGGAAAGCACGTAGCCGCCGGGCTGGCCCGGGGCCGTGAAAAAGGCGCAGAACCGGCACCCGCAGGCACAGATGTTGGTATAATTGATGTTGCGGTCCACGATGTAGGTGACCACGGGGTCCGGGTGCAGGCGTCGGCGCATGGCGTCGGCCATGCGGCCCAGGGCGAAGACGTCGGCCTCCTCCCACAGGCGGGCGGCGGCCAGCGCGTCCAGGCGGCCGGGCGCGGATTGCGGGACAGATTGTGGCGCAGAGTGTGGCGCAGAGTGGGGCGCAGAGTGGGGCATGGAGCGTCCTTTTGCCGCACGGGAAGGCGCGGCGGCGTTTCCCGGCGGATACACCTTTTTTTCCGGAACGAAAACCCAAGGCGAACCCATGCTTCAAGATGACAGCGCCCTGCGCGCCCTGTTGCGTCAATGCCGCAGCGTGGCCGTGGTCGGGGCCAAGGACCGGCCCGGTTCCCCGGTGGACGGCGTGGGCCGGTATCTGCTCCAGGCCGGGCTGACGGTCCATCCCGTGCATCCCGTGCGGAAAACCGTCTGGGGGCTTGCCGCCTATCCGTCCCTGGCCGACGTTCCCGGCCCAATCGACATCGTGGACCTGTTCCGGGCCCCGCAGCACTGTCCGGACCATGCCCGGGAGGTCGCGGCCCTGGCGGTTTCGCCAAAAATCTTTTGGATGCAGTCGGGGATCGAAAGTCCCGAGGCCCGGGCCATCCTGGCGGGATTGCCCATCACGGTGGTCTCGGATCGTTGCCTTATGGTTGAACACCATAGACTTCTGGCGTAAGGCAACCCCATGATTGATAATTCGGCCTTCACCTGCCGCCTGTGCGGCCATTGCTGCCAGGGCGAGGGGGGCATCGTGCTTGCCGAGGCCGACATTGTCCGGCTGTGCGCCCACCTTCACCTCTCGCGCGAGGATTTTTTGGCCCAGGCCGTCTCGACGGTCTGCGGCAAGCACCGCATAAAAAGCCGTCCCGACGGCTATTGCCTGTATTATACGGAAGGGGCGGGATGCGGCGTGCATCCGGCCCGGCCCGACATCTGCCGGGCCTGGCCCTTTTTCCGGGGCAACCTGATCGACGCCATCAGTTGGGAGATGGCCCAGGACTTCTGTCCCGGCATCGCCCCGGACGTGCCCCATGCGGAATTCGCCCGCCAAGGCCTGGCCTATCTGCGGGAACAGGGCATCTGCCGCTGCTCTGGGCCGTGCGATCCGGCCGCCGCAGGATCGGACGGGAAAAAAGCCGATAAACGCCGCGAGGCCGACACCCCCGAGGCCCTGGTTATCAACGATACGGATGCCGACGCCATGGCGAAACCTGCGGGAACCGCCCCCCATGCGGCTTGACGAAGGCTACCGCATTCTGGGCATAAGCCCCCGGGCGGATATCGAGGAGATCAAGTCCGCCTACCGCAGGCAGGCCTTTGCCCTGCATCCGGACTTAAACCCCGACGACCCTTCCGCCAAACGCAAGTTCCAAAAGCTCAACGAGGCCTATCTCCTGGTCAAGCACGCCCACCAGGAGCGTCCCGACGCGCCGCCCCCTCCGCCGCCGGGCCGCGACGACTCCCAGGCCAGGGGACAACGCTTCGATCCCGGCCCCGAGTCGCGTCCGGGCGGGGCCACCGGCCCGGCCCCAGGCTACCAGAAACACCGGGGCCAGGAAGCCTACCGCCGGGCGGCCGGAAGCGCCGGCCCCCAGACCGGATTCTATTTCCGACGCGAGGAGGTGCTGCAAGACCTGCTCAAGGATCCCTTCGCCCGCCAGGTGTTCCAGGACATCTACCGCCAGGTGCGCAGCGCCGGACGGGGCGTGACCCCGCTTGGGAAAAAGGAGCTGACCTTCAAGTGGGGGGAGAGGGCCTTTTCCCTGGACCTGACCAAGGGCCTGTGGGGCAACATCAAGTCCTGGCTCTTCTCGCAGCTTGACGACGAGCAGACCGTGGCCGTGCCCGGGGCCAGCCTCATGCCCGGCGCCCGCATCCGGGTGGGCATCCGCCACGGCGTCTTCACCCCAAAGCCCATCACCGTGGAGGTGACCCTGCCCGGGGATTACCTCCCGGGACGTCCCCTGCGGCTTCGCGGCATGGGCCGCCGTTTCGGCCCCTGGAAAGGAGATTTGTACCTGCGCATCGTATCAAAATAAGAAAGGTCACCCCATGAACAACACCTTCGTCACCCTGGCCGCCCTGGCCGCCGTCATGCTGGCCGCAGGCCCGCTTTTTGCGGCTGCCGGGAATCCCCCTCCCGATGCGCCCGGCATCCGGGTGGGCGGCCCCTGCACCTACGCCGACCATCCCGGCACCGCCACCATCCTGGCCGTTGTCCCGGCGAAGCCGGACAAGGACGTCCCCACCCCGCCCTATCCGGGCCTGACCGTGACCTACGCCTTTGCGCCCGTCGGCCCCATGCCGCCCCAAGGCAGCCGTCTGGCGGGCAAGGTCCAGACCATGACCCTGGTCAACGGCTGGCCTCCCGGTCCCCGGTTCCTGGAGAAGTACGGCATCCGGCCCGGGGCCGCCCTGCCCTGCGTGCTGCGGGTCATCCAAAGCGGAACCTGCACGCCGCTTCTCTTCGAGTTCCCGGGCGTCGACCTGGCGGACTATTTCGAGATCGAAAAATAGGGTGCGGCGTAAAACGTCCTTCGCGCCATGAAAAACGGGGCGTCCGGGATCATGCTCCCGAACGCCCCGCGTCTTTTCCTGAAAGCCGACGGCAGGCTAGAACATGTCCTTCTCGGTCTCCTGGATGGTCCGGTCGATGACCTCCTTGAGTTCCGCAGGCAGGCCCATGATGTCCACATTGAGGAATCCCCGCACGATGGTGGAGGTGGCCTCCTCCTCGTCCATGCCCCGGGCCATGAGGTATTCGATCTCCTCCTGGGCGATCTTGCCCACGGCGGCCTCATGGGACAGCTCCACGCCGTCGCGCGCGCCCAAAAGCTCGGGAATGGCGTGGATGATCCCGCCGCCCAGGATCAGCCCCTTGCACTCCAGGTGGCCCCGGGCCGGGACGCTGTGTCCGCCGATGTAGCCCCGGGCGATGATGGTTCCGCCGGAGGCGATGGTCCGGGAGATGATCTCGCCCCGGGTGTCGGGGGCGTTTAAGAGGATCTTGCTGCCCGAATCCACCTTGGAGCCCGTCGGGGCCACGATGACCGAATTGAAACGGGCCACGGCCCCTCGTCCGGCCAGGGTGATGGCGGGGTAGCTTTGCAGGTCGTGAACAGGCTTTAACAGCACGTAGTTATTGAGAAAAACGCCACCCTCCTCCACAATGCCGCCGGTGCGCGGCCGTACCACCGTGGTCTCGGCCCAGTTGTGGATCATGGTGAAGGTCAGCTTGGCGTTTTTTTTCACGAAAAATTCGGAGATGCCCAGGTGCGCCGCGCCCTTGGAGCCGTGGGCCACGGAACAGCCGGTAATGATGTGCAGTTCCGAGTCCTCCTCCACAATGACCACGTTGTGGACGTTTTGGCCCACCATGTCGCTTTTAAGAAACAGGCAGGACTGGACCGGATCGGCGATCTTGGCCCCTTTCTCGGTGCGGATGAAATAGCCGCCGTGCAGGTTCTCGGCCGCCGCCCGGGTATATTCGTCCTTGTCCTTGTCCACCTGGGTCCAGAAGTAGCCCGGCAGGCCGTCGTACTTGGCCAGGGCTTCCTTGATGTCCAGGATCTCCACCCCGGGCTGGGAGGCCCGACAGTGCACCTTGCCATGGTCGATCTGCAGGTAGGTGCCGCTACGGCCCCTGCCGCTCACGTCCACGCCGGACATGAGCATCTCGGTCTTGTCGGCGGCGTCCAGGGTGGTCAGATCGGGAATCTCCCCCCGGTTCATGCCGCTGAAGGTGAAGGCGTCGAGATTGATGTCTTTCATGATCGGACTCCGCGTCTTATTTCAGGCAGCGCACGCATTCCTGGTAGCCGTACTTGCTGATGTGGTCCAGGATGTCCCGGGGGTTGGCCTCGCAGCACAGATGGCCGTCGTAGAGCACCTGGCCCCGGTCGGCGTTGATGTATTCCAGGATGTAGCCGGTATGGGTGATGATCAACCCCGAGGTGCGGCGGCGGGCCTTGAGCTCCTTGAGCTCCTTCATGCTCTTGTCCGGCTGGGGGGCGGCCGCGCCGGTCAAAAGCTCGCGCACGGTGGTGCCGATGAGCTTCATGTTCTCCAGGTCCACGCCCGATTCCGGCTCGTCGAAGAGCAGCAGGTGCGGCTGTTGGGCCATGAGCTGCAAAAGCTCCGAACGCTTGATCTCGCCGCCGGAGAATCCGGAATTGATGTCCCGGTCCAGGAAGGTCTCCATGTTCACCCGCCGGGCCAGTTCCTCCACCGGAACCTCGCGGCCCTGGCCGCACATGGACACCAGGTGGCGGGTTTTCAAGCCGTGGATGGTGGGCGGCCGCTGGAAGGACATGCCGATGCCCAGCTTGGCCCGGTCATAAATGGCGGCGTGGGTGATGTCCTTTTCGCGGAACAGGATGCGTCCCTTGGTGATC
>Ga0209467_1002127_pt1 | contig 14796 bp, 14 predicted proteins | sample Higcelwee11metaG_FD_187175 | JGI IMG/M metagenome (GOLD analysis project Ga0209467, IMG submission 187175) | Freshwater pond sediment microbial communities from the University of Edinburgh, under environmental carbon perturbations - High... | ecosystem: Environmental > Aquatic > Freshwater >...
GGTCTGATGCCACTGATTGAGAATGCCGGGGCGATCTTTATGGGGCACTGGACTCCTGAGGCAGCCGGAGATTATCTGGCCGGTCCCAACCATACCCTGCCGACTGGCGGAACAGCCCGTTTTTTCTCACCGCTGTCGGTGGATGACTTTGTCAAGAAATCCTCCATTATCAGCTTCTCTGAGCAGGGACTTAAGCGGCTGGGCAGCCGGATCGTGCAGATTGCCGGGCTGGAAGGGCTGGAGGCCCATGCGAGATCGGTGAGTGTAAGGTTGGAAAGTTCGTAGAGGATACCAAAAGGGGAACACTGTATGTTTAGCAAGGCTACCACTTTGACGGAAGTATCCAACGCCTTTCAGCCACGCCCGCTTGATGCTACCGAACTGGCAACCTATTACGTGCAGGTTGATCAAGAACGGGATGCCCACCTCTCTCGTCTGGTAGAACTGAAAAAAGCGCTTGAAAAGCAGAATATCAAGATCCTGTTTGCCGGTCATCGTGGTTCCGGCAAATCCACCGAGTTGAATCGCTTGAGGAGCGAGATTCAGGAACGCTTCTTTGTAGTACCGTTTTCTGTTTCCGACGAGCTGGATATCGGCGACATGGATTATATAGACCTGGTCATGGTCATGATGGAAAAGCTGGCTGAAGCTGCTGTTTCTGAAGGTTTGATCAGCCAGGATGACCAGCTGCTGGAGAAGATCACCGGTTGGTTGACTGATGTAACCGATATCAAGGCCGAGCAGACGGCATATCAGGCAGAGGTTCAGGCCGGGTTAAAGGCTTCACAGGGGCTACTGGGGGTATTGTTGGGGGTGGTGGCCGAGTTCAAGGCTTCTGTCAGAGCGGGTACCGATCAGAAGCGTGAATACCGTAAAAAGATCGAACCCCGCATCAGCCTGCTGAAGGCCAACTGTAACATCCTGATTAACACCGTTGATAAGGTTCTTCTGAGCAAGGGTAAAGAACTGTTACTGCTGGTTGAAGATCTGGATAAGGTGGAACCGCAACGTATTCAGGACATCTTCAGTAAACGTTCCGGGGTCTTATCGGAGATCAACACACGCATTATCTACACTGTATCACTTTTTTCGCTCAGCTCGCCCTCCCTGCGAGACATGATGAGCAGATTCCAGATTCAAAGCCTGCCGATGATCAAGGTTTGTTCCAAGGAAGGAACTGAGCATGCGTCCGGCATTGCAGCTATCTGGCAGATTGTAGAGCGCCGGATGGACACGGCTCTTTTTGCGAATGAGTTGGTACTTGCGGCGATGATAAAAAACAGTGGTGGTGTGCTGCGGGACCTGTTTGAGATGGTGGAGGTTGCAGCCAATGCCGCTGACTACGGTCGTTCAACTGTCATAACGGCGGAGCATGCCGACTATGCCTTGCAGCGTCTTAAATCAAAATATCATGACATGATTTCGGTGGGTAATGAAAAGGCTGCCGGACTGACCACTGAAAAGCTGTATGAGAAGTTGGTGGAGATCGCTGGATCGTCAGTGAAAAAGTTTCCGCTGGATGAGATATTGCTGATGTTGCTGTCTTGTCTGGCGGTGGTCGAATACAATGGCGAACAGTGGTTCGATGTGCATCCGGCGGTTAAATCGCTGCTTAAGGATATGGGTAAGGTCTAGTGAACCCACAGGAACTTGGCCTGCTGATCAATGCCCTGCGCAACAAGGAACAGGGATTGTTCCTGGTTGAGGTGGATGGTACTGATACGCTGAACGACCTGCTCCTGAAGCTAAAGGTGGCTGCCGGGCAGGCGGGTAAGCGATTGGCAACGCTTAGCTTTACCGGTTTTAGTGCCGGAAAAACCGTGGCTAACTATATTGAACAACAGGGCGTGTTGCTTGATGGCGTCCAGATCGTTTGTCTGAGCAACTTTATCTCTCCGTTACAAAACGATGCTTCCACGCATGTTTTCAGGTTATTGAACCAGGCGCGGGAGTATTTTCAACGCCAAGGCAAAAACTGGCTGTTTCTCCTCTCACCAGCTGAGCATACTGCCCTCCGTGTCCACGCCCGCGATCTCTACTCCTGGATTCCCCAACGTTTTGTACTGCATGGCGGTATTGCCTCACCACGGGAGTTTTCCCATGCACTACGGATGCAGGAAAACCTCCGCTTCCATGGTGATAAGGATCGAGCCTACCTGGGTGAGCTGATTGCTCTCTATGAGGCGCAGTTGCAGGTAGCGCCCGAAGATCAGAAATACCGCATCACCAAAATAGTTACTCCTCTTGCAGATCTGTATAAGGAGAGCGAACAGTACGAACAGGAACTGCCTCTCCGCCGGGAGATACTTGACTTTTGGCAAGACCAAGGAGAAACACAGGCCTTGGGAAGGGGGCTGAACAATTATGCTACATGTCTTTGTCGTCTACCTGTTGGTGATCGTACAGAAAACCTATATCTGGCCATCAGCATCTATCAGGAAGCGCTAGTACTTTTTGCAAAAAAATCCTACAGGTTTGAGTATGCCATGATTCAAAATAACCTTGGTTGTGCCTATGCTGGTCTGCCGATGGGGTATTTGGTGGAAAACCTGCCACAAGCCATCAATGCCTATCAGGAGGCACTGAGTATTTATACAAAAGAGGCGTTTCCGGTGCAGTATGCCATGACCCAAAACAATCTCGGCAATGCCTATGCTGACCTTCATGCAGGTGACCGTGCTGAAAATCTGAGACAGGCCATTGCCGCTTATCAGCAGACGCTGATCATCTACACCAAGGAAGCCTTTCCGATTCAATATGCTACAACACGGTACAACCTTGGATCTGTCTATGAAAACATTCCTGGCGGTGACCGGTTTGAAAACCTGCAAAAGGCTATCAGTGCCTATCTGGATGCCCTCACAATCTTAACCAAGGAGACCTTCCCGGTTCAGTATGCAGAGATCCAGAACAATCTCGGCAATGCCTATGAAAGCTTGCCTGTCGGTGATCGTGTTGAGAACCTGAAAAAGTCCTTAATCAGCTACCAGGAAGCGCTTTGTATTTTCACCAAAGAGGCCTTCCCGCAACAACATGACACTGTTTCAGGCAGGCTGGAAAAGGCCCAAGAACTTCTTCGTGGTCTTGAAGCTCCCTGATCGTATACGCTCTTTTATTCAGATTCTTACTTGAACGCCACTCTTTAGCGTGCTATTCCAGAGAACATTATGAAAACTTCCTTTCTACGTCCCTCCATCGCATCCATGGCAGGCTATGTACCCGGCTTTCAACCGCCGGACATCGCCTCCTGGATCAAACTGAACACCAACGAAAATCCCTATCCGCCGTCGCCCAAGGTGAAAGAGGCGATTCTGGCTGAGCTGGGTGATGATGCTACTTTACTGCGGACCTACCCCAGCGCTTCCAGTGAAAAGCTGCGGCTGGCTGCTGCTGAGCTGTACGGTTTTGACCCTTCCTGGATCATTATGGCCAATGGATCGGATGAGGTTCTGAACAACCTGATCAGGGCCTGTGCCGGAGAAGGAGAGGAGATCGCCTATGTGCATCCTTCCTACTCCTATTACGCCACCCTGGCTGAGATTCAGGGGGCCAAGGTACGCACCTTCGGCCTGACTGATGACTTCAGGATTGCTGATTTTCCTGAGCGCTACAGCGGCAGGCTGTTCTTCCTGACCACTCCCAACTCGCCGCTGGGGTTTGCTTTTCCGCTTTCCTATGTGGAGGAACTGGCAACTCGCTGCGATGGCCTGCTGGTGGTGGACGAGGCCTATGCCGACTTTAATGACTGCAATGCCCTTGATCTGGTCAGGCGGTATCCCAATGTGGTGGTTACCCGTACCCTGTCCAAGAGTTATGCCCTGGCTGGCATGCGTCTTGGTCTGGCCATTGCACGGCCTGAAATTGTTGCTGCCCTGGATAAAATCCGTGACCACTACAATCTGGATCGACTGGCTCAGGCAGCCTGTGTTGCTGCGTTGCAGGATCAGGACTATTTTAACATGCGGTGTGATCAGGTGGTGGCTACCCGGAAGTTTTTTGTAACAGAGTTGCAATCTTTGGGATATGCGGTATTAGAATCAGCTGGGAACTTTGTTTTTGCATCACCACCGGACCGGAATGGGCGGCGCGTCTATGATGGCCTGTATGCACGTAAAATTCTGGTGCGTCATTTCAGTGATCCGTTGCTTTGCCACGGCCTGCGGATTTCAATCGGCACCCGTGAAGAGATGGAGCAGACCCTGAGTGCCCTCAGGGAGATTGGTTAACAAGGAGGATCAGCATGCAGCTTTCAGAGATGCACACCCGTTGTGGCCAATGTGGATTCAATTATTCACGGATTGATTGTGAGGCATGGGGACGCTTCAGCTCCCGTCGTATCATGTGCCCCATTTGTGGCTGGACGGTCTATGAGGAACACCGTTGGGATGAAGATGGCTCTTCAGTTCTGATAAAACGTAATGAAGCCCAGGGTTTTGGGGCCTATCGGCTGATTCCGCCGGGTGGCTATACCGGGTATAACGCTTTTCATTCGGAGCCCCCTGAGGAGGTGCTTAACAATATCAGGGAGCTACTGGCTGATAAAGGCTGGAAGGGCTACCTTTCTCTCTGGGACGCCAAAGAGAAAAGGGCGTTGCTTGTAACGGGCCATCCGTTGAACAAATTTGACGTGGCTGGTATGAATGGAACCAGGTGAGGAGACGATGATACGTACTGCAGAGATTGAACGCATCACATCTGAAACGCGGGTTCAGCTCGCGTTGTCTATAGACGGTAATGGGCAGGGCGTTATCCGTTCAACAGTGCCTTTTCTAGATCATATGCTGCATCTGTTTGCGCGTCACGGCCTGTTTAATCTCACCGTTGAGGCCCAGGGAGATATTGAGATAGATTTCCATCACACTGTTGAGGATATCGGAATTGTACTCGGTGAAGCCTTCCGTACGGCGTTGGGTAACAAGCAGGGAATTGTCCGTTACGGGACTGCCAGAATTCCGATGGATGAGACGCTGGCAGAGGTGACCGTGGATCTCTCAGGGCGTCCCTATCTGGTATATAATGTTGATCTGCCCAAGGTTAAAGTGGGGAATTTTGATGCGGAGCTGGCTCGTGAATTTTTTCAGGCTTTTGCCAACACCTGCGGCTGTAACTTGCATTTGAACCTGCTCTATGGTGATAATATTCATCATATTATTGAAGCGTGCTTCAAGGGATTCGGACGTGCGCTGGATGCTGCTACGAGGATTGATTCCCGGCTAGACGGTGTTATGTCCACCAAGGGAGTGTTGTAGTCTTATAAATTTAGAAGTAAAGGAGCTGATCATGACCCCAAAACTCGCGGTTGCAATGATGGTTGCAGTATCTCTTGCCGGTTGTACTGCATGGCAGCCCCAGCCAGCTGACAGCCTTTCGTCAGGCAGCGGCCAAAAACAGCAGTCTGTCGAAGATGCACAGAAAAAGCCTGACCCAAATGCTGCGGTAACCGTCAAACAGTTTGTGGAAGCCCATGATCAGGTGATGGGCGGCATCGGGGATATCAAGGCGTCAAATCAGAAGATGCAGGGTGATTTAGCTGAAATCAAGGCTACTAATCAGAAGGCTTTGGAAACAGCTCAGAAATCCCTGCAGATCATCGAAGATATGGCTGCCAAGCAGGGAACCGGGGAAATTACCCTGTTTTTCCCCACCAGCGGTTCGACACTTTCTAAAGGCTCCCTTGAGTATGATCGACTGGTTCGTTTTGCTGATTTTCTTTCACGGGAGAGTCGAGGACGAAAGCTTATCTTCCTTTCCATCGGCAGTGCGTCGGCAACTGGTCATCATCAAACCAATATGAAGCTGGCGAAGAAACGTTCTGAAGCACCTCTTGATGTTCTGGACAAATATCTGATCAATATTCCCCATGAGTTTTACAAGGTATATGGAACTGGCGATCTGCATAGCCCCAAAAGCGTCAAGATGAAAGAGAATCAGCGGTATCAGCATACCCGTATCATTGCACTTTTTGATACATCTCAGGCTCCCAAGGTAAATGAAGAGCCAAAGCCGTAGAGGTTATAAAAAGAAAGGGGTGGCCAAGTATTGGTCACCCCTTTCATGTTTCTGGAGATGTAGGGGAAGCTATTTAAGTTGCTTTATCAAGACCTTTGCCTTCTTTGCTTCTTCGCTCTTGGGGTAGTCGGTTGTGAGCCGCTTCAGTAGATACTGGGTGCTTTTCAGATCTTTCAGGGCTTTAAATGATAAGGCTTGCTTTAACATAGCAGATGGCGCTTTTTCTTTTTTGGGGTATTGTTTGACCACTTCCTGGAACTCAAGGATAGCTTGTTCATAATTTTTCTCGCCATAATACGTTTCGCCAATCCAGTAACGGGCATTAGGGGTTAAATCATGGTCGGGATTTTTTTCAATGAATTGCGTCAACTGAGCTCGTGAACCGGCCATATCCCCCGTTTTAAAGGTTTCCAGGCCTTTCAGGTACAGTGAGTCTGCCGTTGTCTCCTTGCTGGTAATTGGTCCGGCCGGTGCTACTTCTTTCATCCGTTTGTTCAGTTCATCAAGCGCTACCTGCAGTTTTACAACTCTGTCCTCCAGTGCAACAATTCGTCGATCAGAATCCTCGCGATAGCGTGCCTGCTCTTCAATTTGTTTTTTTGCTGTCAATCCCTGGTCATCAAGCTTGCCAGCAATAGTCTGCATATCTGACTTGAAGCTGTCAAGATTGGCTTGTAAATCAGCATCGGTTTTCCGAAGTGCGGCAAAATCAGTTTTGAATGCTTTTTCACCCTCCCGTGCCATTCCCAGATCTTTTTCAAGTGAGTAAATACGATTTTTAGTCTCGTCCAGGTCTCGACGTACTCCTTCAACAGAGCCGGTTGAGGCGCAGCCACCCAAAATGGCAGGTAACAGCAGGTATATCGAGTAATTTACAAGTTTCATATATCGGGCCTCCATGAGTTGCAGTTCATTAGCTGCTTGCCTGCAGAAATATACTACAGGAGTGCCCCGATGACAAGAACAGCCGTACAAGGCAGTTTATGCAACAAAAAACCCGACTAAAGTGGTTTGGTCGGGTTTTTGCGGGGTATTCGTAAAGGTTACTCTCTCACAAAGGTGTCAACGTCGCTATCGCTCACCATTCCCATGATATGTGCGTACTCCGCCTCAATCAGAGCGTAATGTGCTTCAGTTTCCTTTACTACTCGCTCGAAAATTGCCTTTACCATCGGATCGACAACATCTGCAGCAAGTTGGGTGTATTGGCCTATACAGTCTTTTTCTTCTTGCAAGGCAAGTTCCAGGGCTTTTTGTTCCCCCATATCTTCGCTAATCGCTTTTTCCAGCTTCATGTAAGTGGGGTTCTTGACGTCAACCGGTGTAGCCATAAAACTCTGTAGATTGCCAAATTCTGTGCCTTTGTAATGGTCGAAGAAATGTTTTACGTGTGATGCCTCTTCAGCTGCCAACATTTCTAAAACTTTCTTGGCCCGTTCATTTTTTGCGATTGATGCTGCACGAGCATAGAAATCCATACTGTCTTTTTCTGCTTTGATGGCGAGCTTCAGTGCTTCCTGTACAGAATATTCCTTGCCCATAAATGTACCCTCCCGAAAATGTGGTGTGTGTATGTGAAGCGTTATACCCGCTAATTAGGATTCTTCAAGTTCTGTTGGCAGTTTTTTTATATCACTCTCTGCTTATGTGAGTTGTCCTGGCTTGTGTCTCTTTTCAACTGTCCGATATTAAAGTGATTATTTGTTTCAATGCTTTTGGGGGTATGCGAATTTTTTGCAGTTAGTTATGTCACGTTGTTGAGGGGGGAGCGACATATATTACCCCAAAAAAACAGTTGCCACAGAGAACACAGAGGTCTCAGAGTAAAAACAGGAAGATACAACAAATAACCTGATTCTTTTTGGGTGAGGCTCTTATAACAGGTTTATCTTGTAGTTCTCTGTGTTTCTCTGTGACTAACTGCCGTTTTAAGGATTACTGCTGAAATCGGTCGAATATTATATGCGGGAGGGGGGAAATAGACGTCTTCATAATATTTCTTGGGGATAAAAATGAATTAATACTGTGTGGAGGAGATCGACTGGAGGAAAAGATATTGTGAAAATTAATGTGATGAGTATGAAAAAAGGGCTAGCCTGATTTGGCTAGCCCCTTGGATTTTTGGCTCCCCAGCGCGGACTCGAACCACGGACATGGTGATTAACAGTCACCCGCTCTACCGACTGAGCTACTGGGGAACAAATGAGACCGTACTACTATCATGGCTGTTTGGTTTGGTCAAGTAAAAAACTTAAATTGTTTTCTTGTTATTTGGATTTTAATTGAAAAACGATCTTGTCTTGACACCCTGTAGAAATTAAGTATAAGAGCCTTATTAGAAAAAACAAATGTTAATAGCTATTTATATGGATTATTGAATATGTTTGGCCTCGATGCGAGGTAATTCCAAGAAGGGGGAACAATGTGTATGAAGTTTATGAGTGTCTTTGCACATGCTGCGCTACTGTTGGGTTTTGCTCTGGCAACGACAGCTGCTGCTGGTAACCATGTGGACTATGTCGGTAATGGTCCTTTCAAAAATGGCCCAGAGGTAACCAAGAAGTGTATGGAGTGTCACGAGTCTGAGACCAGGTCTTTTATGAAATCAGTTCATTGGACTTGGGCTAAAAAGCAGAAAATAAACGGCAAGGAGCTGGAGTACGGCAAAAAAAATGCTGTCAACAACTTTTGTGTTGCTATTGACTCCAATTGGCCTCGATGTACCAGCTGTCATGCTGGCTACGGCTGGAAGGACAAAAACTTTGATTTTTCAAAGGCTGAAAATGTTGACTGTCTTGTCTGTCATGACACCACTGGAACTTATAAGAAGTTTCCCGCTGCCGCCGGGCATCCGGTTTACCCTGGCGAAGACAAAAGCTTTGGCGGGAAGAAGTGGGCGGCTGTTGATCTTGTGAAGGTGGCCCAGTCAGTAGGTAAGCCAACACGTACTGCCTGTGGTTCCTGTCATTTCTACGGCGGCGGCGGTGACCGGGTTAAGCATGGTGACTTGGACGGGACCTTGGTGAATCCAACTCCTGAAATTGACGTCCATATGGGTGGCAAGAGCAAGATGACCTGCCAGTCCTGCCACCAGGGGGGTAAAGACCATGCGATCAAGGGGGAAGCTGCCTCTGTATCAGTGGGTGCTGGCAAAAAAATATTTGGCTGCACTGACTGCCATAAAGAAGATCTCCATAAGAATAAATTCCTGAACAAGCATGCCAAGAAGATAGCTTGCCAGACCTGTCACGTTCCTGCCTTTGCCAAAGCCAAGCCGACCAAAGTCTGGTGGGATTGGTCAACCGCTGGTAAGGACATTCCGGCCAAGGATATCCCGCACGACAAGTATGGTGAGCATCTGTACGCCAAGATCAAGGGTGACTTCAAGTGGGATAAGGATGTCGTCCCTACCTATTATTGGTACAATGGTTCCGTTGAACGTGTGCTGCTTGGCGAGAAGATCGATCCTTCAAAAGTAGTTAAGCTTTCTTCCGCCAAGGGCGACCGTAAGGATCCAAATGCCAAAATCTTCCCTTTCAAGGTTATGAAGGGTAAGCAGCCCTATGACGCTGGCAATAACACCATCGCTGTGGTCAATACCTTTGGTCCGAACGGCTACTGGACCAAGTTTGATTGGAATTTGGCTATTGAAACCGGCATGAAAGCCGCCGGTCTGCCCTACAGCGGCAAGTTCGGTTGGATTGAAACCTCAATGGTATGGCCGGTAAACCATATGGTGTCTCCAAAGGAGAAGGCCCTCAGGTGTGCCGACTGCCACGGTGAAAAGGGGCGTCTGGACTGGAAGGCTCTTGGATACAAGGGTGATCCCAAGAATCCGGCTAATCGTTAGTATCTAAAGTTTGAGTTGCGATTGTCACAAAAAGCCCGCGGAGAAATCTGCGGGCTTTTTGTGTGGTGACTGTTGCAAAGAATGTTCGAACCTGACATATTTCCCCAGAAACATGCTTGTAGATCTAAATAAAACTTGATTTTAACGCTATGGATAGTGTAAGTAATTTTAGTGTAAGTGAATGTGTATGGCAATTATGTTTATTGAAACAACTGATTTGAATATGTGTAAAAAAATAATATTTAGTTTAAATAAAATGGTGTTCCCATGAAGAAGAAAAAAATGCTCATCTCGCAGGAGACCATGGATATCGACATGGTCCGTAAGGTGGAGCAACTCTCTGGCACGTCTGTCAGGCGCTGTTTTCAGTGTGGTAAATGTTCTGCCGGTTGTCCCATGGCCACTTTTATGGACCACCCACCCAACCGGATTGTACGCCTGCTGCAGTTAGGGCAGTGGCAGCGGATCTTGGCGGGGCGTTCAATCTGGTACTGCGTCTCATGTGAAACCTGCTCTACCCGTTGTCCTAATCAGGTGCATCTTGCCTCCATCATGGATGCCCTGCGCAAACTCTCCTGGGATCAGGACGGTCCCTCCAAAGAGAGTTACGTTCAGCTTGCCAATCGTCTTTTTCTGGATAACATCCGTACCTATGGTCGTCAGTACGAAATGAGGCTGGCAGCTGTCTTTAACGTAAAGTCCGGGCAGTTTCTGAAGGATATGATGTTGGGGCCAAAGTTGTTAACCAAGGGTAAATTAAAGGTGTTTCACCAAAAAAACAGAAATATTGCCGAAGTTGAAAAGATCTTCAGCCGTATTGAAGAAATGCGTCGCAAAGGAGAAGCCCTGTGAGTACCCTCAGCTATTCCTACTATCCAGGCTGCTCTCTCCATGCTTCGGCCTCAGAATATGATCTGTCTACCAGAGAACTGTTTTCGGTGCTGGAAATTGGTTTGAAAGAGATTCCGGACTGGATCTGCTGTGGCGCGACACCGGCTCATAACGTAGATGAGCTGCTTTCCTTGTCACTATCAGCCAAGAATTTAGAGCTGGCAGAGCAGGTGCCGGGCGATATGGCTGTTGCCTGTGCATCCTGTTTTTCTCGGTTAAAATTTGCGCAGCATATACTGGGTGAAAATGAAACCAAGCGAAAGCTGGTTGAAAAGGCTATTGACGCACCGGTTCATCTTGAGCGGAACGTAAAGCATCTGCTTGAGATTCTGGTGCGGGATTATGGCCTGGATCACTTGGCTAAAGAGGTGAAGAAGCCACTTTCCGGTTTGACGGTGGCCTGTTATTACGGTTGCTTGCTGACTCGTCCAACGGATGTTCCGAATCTTGATTGTACCGAGGCACCAACCATCATGGAGAAGGTCATGGAAGCAGTTGGCGCAAAAACCGTTGCCTGGACCCATCGTCTTGAGTGCTGCGGCGCCAATTTTACCCTTTCCCGCCCGCCGGTTGTGCAGCAGTTGTCAAGTGCCGTGTTGGAATCTGCCAAGGCAGCTGGCGCTGACTGTATTGTGGTGGCTTGCCCGCTCTGTCATGGTAATCTGGATATTCGCCAGAAAGAGATTGAGGGGTTGTATGAAACAAGTTTTGGTCTGCCGATTTTCTATCTGACCCAGTTGATCGGTATCGCTGTGGGGGTGCCACAAGGACGGCTTGGGCTGGATGCGCTGATTGTCAGCCCCCAGAAGTTGCTGAAAGAGAAAAACCTGAATTAAGGCGGTAGTATGCTGCGTTGTCTGATAATGGAAGATGATGAACTGAGTCGTGAGCTGCTGGCATTACAGATGGAGCCTTATGCCCGGTGCGAGCTGGCCGCCGATGGCCGCGAAGGGCTGGCTAAATTTGTAACGGCCCTGGAGGCTAACGAGCCTTACGATCTGATTCTGCTGGATATCGTTATGCCTGAGATGGATGGCCTTGAAGCTGCCAAGGCCATCCGCGTATATGAGGAAAAACATGGTATCCCCATTGCCAACGGGGTGAATATTATTGTTCTGTCTTCGCTGAGTACGCCGCAAGATGTGATTCAGGCCTATGTGGCAGCTCAGTCAGCTGCCCATCTGGTCAAGCCGGTGCAACCGGAAAAACTGGTCAAGACCCTGCGTAAGCTGGATTTGATCCCTGCGGAGAATGCCTAGATGTCCCGTATCGGTGTTTTTATTTGTCATTGCGGCGAGAACATCTCCCGCACGGTTGATGTAGAGAGAGTAGCTGCTGCGGCTGCCCTGATGCCCGGTGTAGCCTTTGCCGTTGACTACAAATACATGTGCTCTGATCCGGGACAAAACCTGGTAAAAAACGCAATTGTAGAACACCGTCTGACCCATGTCGTGGTGGCTGCCTGTTCACCCCGCATGCATGAACGAACTTTCCGCAAGGCAGTGGAGCAGGCTGGTCTCAATCCCTTCCTGTGCGAAATGGCCAACATACGTGAACATTGCTCCTGGGTGCATGAAGATCGGGAAGAAGCAACAGTCAAAGCAACTGAGATCGTTGGTATGTTGGTGGAGCGGGTCAAGAAGAACCGGGTACTGCCCACCATAACGGTTCCGGTCACCAAGCGGGCCCTGGTGATTGGCGGAGGTATTGCCGGTATCCAGGCCGCCCTTGATATTGCTGATTGTGGACATCAGGTGGTACTGGTGGAGCGGGAACCCTCCATTGGTGGCCATATGGCCCAGCTTTCTGAAACCTTTCCCACACTTGACTGCTCCCAATGCATCATGACCCCTAAAATGGTTGATGTTGCCAACCATCCCAATATTACCCTGCATACCTATAGTGAGATTGAACAGGTAGACGGTTACATCGGCAACTTCCAGGTCACCATTCGCAAAAAGGCCCGCTCGGTTGATGAGCACAAATGCACCGGCTGCGGTGTCTGCATGACCAAATGCCCCCAGAAAAAGATCCCTAACAGCTTTGACTGCGACAGGGGGATGCGCACAGCCATCTATGTCCCGTTCCCCCAGGCCGTCCCCAATGTGCCGGTCATTGACCGTGAAAACTGCACCATGTTCAAGAGTGGGAAATGTGGGGTCTGCCAGAAAGTCTGCGGCCCTGGCGCGGTTGATTTTGAACAGGAAGATACGCTGGTCGTTGAACCGGTTGGTGCCATTGTCGTCGCCACCGGATTTGAACTGTACCGTATCACTGAAAAGCCGAAGGGATCCCCCATCAAAGGCTATGGTGAATTTGGCCACGGCAAGATTCCTGATGTGATTGACGGCATGACCTTTGAGCGTCTGGCCTCAGCCTCTGGTCCCACCGGCGGTAAGATCCTGCGTCCCTCAGACGGCAAAGAGCCGAAGCAGGTGGTCTTTATCCAATGTGTTGGCAGCAGATCAAGGGAGAAGGGGATCTCCTACTGCTCCAAGGTCTGCTGCATGTACACGGCCAAACATACCATGCTGTACCACCACAAGGTGCATGATGGCCAGGCCTACGTCTTCTTTATGGATGCCCGGGTGCCGGGCAAGAGTTACGACGAATTCTGGCGACGCTCAATTGAAGATGAAGAAGCGGTCTATATTCGTGGCATGGTTTCCCGGTTGTATCAAAAAGGGGACAAGATTGTCGTCATGGGCAGCGACATTTCCGTTGGCGTACAGGTAGAGATAGAAGCTGATCTGGTGGTGCTGGCCACGGCGGTACAGCCCCAGAAAGGTGCCGACCTTCTGGCGCAAAAACTTGGTATCTCCTACGACAAGTACAACTTTTACTCAGAGGCCCATGCCAAGCTGAGGCCGGTAGAATGCGCCACCGCCGGAATCTATCTGGCCGGTGCCTGCCAAGGCCCCAAGGATATCCCGGATACTGTCTCCCAGGCGTCAGCTGCTGCTGCCAAGGTCATGACCCTCTTTGCCAAGGATAAACTGGAGCGGGAGCCGATTGTGGCCAGGGTCAAGGAAAACGGCTGTGTTGGCTGTTTTGCCTGCAAGAAGGTCTGCGCCTACGGAGCTATTGAAGAGAAAGAAATTCGGGATCGTCAGGGCAACCTGATTAAAGTGGTGGCCTACGTCAACCCCGGTGTCTGTGCCGGATGCGGTACCTGTCAGGCAACCTGCCCGTCAAAATCAGTTGAGCTGGATGGTTATACTGATGAACAAATTGTAGCGATGATAGAGGCACTATAAAAACATTGATCCACGAAGAGCACGAAGGGACACGAAGAATATCTAAAAAGGATTTTGAGGTTGTTTTTATGATTTGCCTTCTCTTCGTGAATCTTCGTGTGCTTTGTGGATAAAAAGGTTTTGAATATATGCACCCTGAAAAACCAAAACACACCTTTGAACCAAAGATCATCGCTTTTGTCTGCACCTGGTGTACCTATGCCGGGGCCGACCTGGCCGGCACCAGCCGGATGCAGTACCCATCCAACGTACGGGTACTGAAATTCCCCTGCACCGGACGGATTGATCCGGTTTTTATTCTTAAGGCGTTTCAACAGGGGGCTGACGGCGTACTGGTCTCCGGCTGCCATCCAGGTGACTGCCACTATATTGCCGGTAACTACCATGCCAGAAGACGTTTTGCTGCCTTCCGCAAACTGCTTGAATTCATCGGTGTTGACCTGAATCGGATTCAGTTCTCCTGGGTTTCTGCCGCCGAAGGGGGCAAGTGGGTTGAGGTGGTAACGGACCTGACCGAGCGGGTACGGTCCATGGGGCCGATGGTGGAGTTTAAGGATCTGGCCCTGGAGGAACAGTGGTCAGGCAGCCTGAATACGCCGGAACTGCAAGAGGCCTATGATGCAATCTGAAATAGTAGATATCTCCTGCCATACTGCAATCGCTGAAGCAGTCCGTAATGAAGCGAGACGTATTCTGTCTGACAACACGGTCACGGCGGTAATCGGTTATGCTGCCAGCCGTCGCAAAGGCTCAACTCAGCCGATTGTGATCACCTCTGCTGACGATGTA
>Ga0209467_1002134_pt1 | contig 14773 bp, 15 predicted proteins | sample Higcelwee11metaG_FD_187175 | JGI IMG/M metagenome (GOLD analysis project Ga0209467, IMG submission 187175) | Freshwater pond sediment microbial communities from the University of Edinburgh, under environmental carbon perturbations - High... | ecosystem: Environmental > Aquatic > Freshwater >...
TCCCGGGGATATTGGCGTTGCCGGTTGGCCTCGAACACTTCGTCGACCCAGGCAGCCGGCATCGCCCGCTCCAACGCCAGCCGTGCCATGACACTGGCCGGTGCCTGCTTTTCGAATCGCGCCAGAACCTCGTCCCACATCGCCTTGCCCCCTCGCTGGTTTTCGGGAAGGGAGTTTACGCAAAGACCTTGAAAGGGGTGCCTCATAGAGCACGGTGGTGCAGCCGGCCATCAGCGGGCCGTAGACGATCAGCGAATGGCCGACCACCCAGCCGACGTCGGAGATGCCCCACCAGACGTCGCCGGCCTGCATGTCGTAGATGTGGCGCATGACGAACTTCAGGGCGACCGCATTGCCGCCGTTGTCGCGGACGATGCCCTTGGGTTTTCCGGTGGTGCCGGAGGTGTACATGATGTACAGCGGATCGCCGCTGTCGACCGGCACGGGCTCCACCGGATCGGCCAGCGGGACGATGGCGTGCCAGTCCAGGTCGCGCCCGGGAACCAGCGTGACCGGCGCCTGTGGCCGCTTCAGCACCAGCACGTGCTCGGGCTGGTGGCCGGCCAGCTCCAGGGCCTTGTCGACCAGCGGCTTGTATTCGATGACCCGCTCGAACTCCAGGCCGCAGGAGGCGGTGAGCAGCAGCCTGGGCTTGGCGTCGTCGATGCGCAGCGCCAGCTCGTGGGGGGCGAAGCCGCCGAACACCACCGAATGCACCGCGCCGATCCGCGCGCAGGCGAGCATGGCCATGGCCGCCTGCGGCACCATCGGCATGTAGATGATCACCCGGTCGCCCTTTTCCACGCCCAGTTCGCGCAGCGCGCCGGCCAGACGGGCCACCTCGTCGCGCAGCTCGCGGTAGCTGTAGCGGGCCTTGGTGTGCGTCACCGGCGAGTCGTAGATCAGCGCCGTCTGCTCGCCACGGCCCTGCTCGATCTGCTGGTCCAGGGCCAGGTAGCAGCTGTTCAGCCGGCCGTCGGCGAACCACTGATGCGTGCCGTCGGGCAGGGGACGGAGCGTTTCCGTCGGGTGACGGAACCAGCTCACGGCGCGTGCCTGCTCGGCCCAGAAACCGGCGGGGTCGGCGATGGAGCGGTCATGGGAGTGCTGATAGTTCATCGTTTCGGCTCTCTGTTGTTGTTATTGACGAGAACGGCGAATGCGCGGGAACGGCGGCTACGGCGGAAGGCGCGCGTTCGGCAGGTCAACTCTGAGCCTAACCCTGTGCCCTCCCTTGGCAAGGCGGCCAGGCGCAGAGCCGGTCTGCATTTATGCACAGAGGTTGAAAGCAAGGAGCCGGGCTGTGCAAAACTGCCTCGGCGCTGCATGATCGAAGACTGCGATCTTCCCCAAGGCAAGGGACATGGACTGGGACAATCTGCGCTTCTTTCTCGAACTGTCGCGGGCGAAAAGGCTGACGGTGGCGGCGCGCCGGCTCGGCGTCGATCGCACCACGGTGGCGCGGCGGGTGCAGGCGCTGGAGAAGAGCCTGGGGCAGCCACTGTTCATCCGCGACGGCTCGGGCTACGGCCCGACGGAGGCGGGGCGCCGCCTGCTGGTCCAGGTGGAGGCCATGGAAAGCGCCTTTCGCGCCATCGAGCAGGAGGACTCGGGCACGGCCGACCAGTTGTCGGGGCTGGTGCGCATCGGCGCGACCGAGGGCTACGGCGTCGAGCTGCTCGCCGGCCAGTTGGCGGCCCTGACCCGGCGCCATCCCCACCTCGGCGTCGACCTGCTGGCGGTGCCGCGCATGGTGCGCCTGTCGCGCCACGAGGCGGACATCGTCATCACCCTGGAGCGCCCCGAGCGCGGCCCCTACATCATCACCAAGCTGACCGACTACGTGCTGCGCCTCTACGCCTCGCCCGACTACCTCGCCGCGCATCCGCCGATCCGCAGCCGCGACGACCTCCGCCAGCACAGCTTCGTCAGCTACATCGAGGACCTGCTCTACAGCAGGGAGCTGCACTACCTGGACGACATCGGCCGGCCGCGGCAGATCGCCCTGCGCAGCACCAGCATCCTCGCCCAGCAGAAGGCCGCCGCCGCCGGCGCCGGCATCGCCATCCTGCCCAGCTTCGCGGCGCGCAGGGACCCGGCGCTGGTCGAGGTGCTCGCCGATCAGGTGGAGTTCACCCGCACCTTCTGGATGCTGATGCCGGTGGAGAGCAAGGACCTGGCGCGGATGCGCGTGACCTGGGATTTTCTGCGCGAGATGGCCCGGGAGCAGCAGGACCTGATGCTGGGCCGCTGAGCGGCAGGCCCGCTGCGGGCCCGCCGCCAAGGTTCACAGCGGGTAGTCGGCCAGCTCGCGGGCGATCAACAGGCGCTGGATCTCGCTGGTGCCTTCGTAGATCTGGGTGATCCGCGCGTCGCGGTAGTAGCGTTCCACCGGATAGTCCTCCAGGTAGCCGTAGCCGCCGTGGATCTGGATGGCCTTGGAGCAGACCCGCTCGGCCATTTCCGAGGCGTACAGCTTGGCCTGCGAGGCTTCCGACAGGCAGGGCAGGCCGGCGCTCTTCAGGCGCGCGGCGTGCAGGGTCAAGAGGCGTGCGGCGTTGAGCTGGGTGTGCATGTCGGCCAGCAGGTTGGCGATGCTCTGGTGCTCGGCGATCGGCTTGCCGAACTGCACGCGCTCGCGGGCATAGGCCAGCGCCGCCTCGAACGCCGCGCGGGCGATGCCGAGCGCCTGGGCGGCGATGCCGATGCGCCCGCCCTCCAGATTCGAGAGGGCGATGGCCAGCCCCTTGCCGCGCTCGCCGAGCAGGTTCTCGGCAGGAATGCTGCAGCCGGAGAGGCTCACCGCGCAGGTGTCGGAGGCGCGGATGCCCATCTTGTGCTCGCGGCGCTCGACGACAAAGCCGGGAGTGTCGGTGGGCACCAGGAAGGCCGACAGGCCCTTCTTGCCAAGTTCCGGGTCGGTCACCGCGAAGACGATGGCCAGTTTGGCGCGGCTGGCGTTGCTGACGAACTGCTTGGCGCCGTCGAGCACCCAGCGGCCGTCCCTGAGTTCGGCGCGGGTGCGCAGGTTGTGCGCCTCCGAGCCGGCCTGCGGCTCGGTCAGGCAGAAGCAGCCGATGGCGCGGCCGGCGGCCAGTTCGGCCAGCCAGGCGTCCTGCTGCGCCTGGCTGCCGTAGTGCAGGAGGGGACCGCAGCCAACCGAGTTGTGGACGCTCATCAGCGTGCCGAGGGCGCCGTCGCCGGCGGAGATCTCCTCCACCGCCAGGGCGTAGGCGACGTAGTCGACGTAGCTGCCGCCCCATTGCTCCGGCACCACCATGCCGAGCAGGCCCAGCTCGCCCATCTGCGCCACCAGGTCATCGTCGATCCAGCCGGCCTTCTCCCAGTCGCGGGCCCGCGGGGCGACTTCGCGGCGGGCGAAGTCTCGGGCCAGGTCGCGGATCATGCGTTGCTCTTCGCTCAGTTCGATATCGTGCATCGCGCTCACCTCTCGCTGTCAGGCCTGGCGGCGGGTCTTGCCGGCGCTCGGCCGGAAGCCGGCAAAGAAAGTCTGGACCCGTTCCGGCGTGACGTCCGCCAGGCGGGGCGGATTCCAGCGCGGCGCCTTGTCCCTGTCGATCAGCAGGGCGCGCACGCCCTCCATGATGTCGCCGCTGGCGAACCACTGGCGGTCCAGGTGCAGCTCCAGGGCGAAGCAGTCGGCGAGGGACAGCCCGCGGCCGCGGCGCAGCAGTTCCAGGGTCAGGCAGACCGCCAGCGGCGAGCGGCCCTCCAGCAGCTCGAGGGTCTTCTCCGCCCAGTCGCGGTACTCCGGGCGCCGCTCCGCCTGCAGCGAGGCGCGGATGGCGGCGATGTCCGGCAAGGTGAAGTGCCGGTCGATGGCCGGCTGCAGGGCGGCGAGCTCCGAGGCCGGCAACTGGTTCGAGCTCAGGGTGGCGAGCAGGGTGCGCAGGGCCTCGGCGGGGTGCACGTTCCAGTGCATCCCGTCCAGGCAGCGATCCAGCTCGGCGAACTGCTCGACGGGCAGATGGCAGTCGGCCAGGCCGCCGTGCAGGGCGTCGGCGCTGCCGACGTGCACGCCGGTGACGCCCAGGTAGATGCCCAGCGCCCCCGGCATGCGCGACAGGAAGTAGCTGCCGCCGACGTCCGGGAAGTAGCCGATGCCGACCTCGGGCATGCCCATCTTCACCCGCTCGCTGACCACCCGCAGCGCGGCGCCCTGGGCCAGGCCCATGCCGCCGCCGAGGACGAAGCCGTCGAGCAGCGCCAGGACCGGCTTGGGGTAGACGTGGATGTACTGGTCGAGGGCGTATTCCTCGACGAAGAAGACCTCGTGCTGGCCGTCGGCCTTGCGGTAGCTGTCGTACAGCCAGCGGATGTCGCCACCGGCGCAGAAGGCCTTCTCGCCGCTGCCGCGCAGGACCACGGCGAGAATCTGCGGGTCGTCGGCCCAGGCCTGCAGCTGCCGGTGCAGGAGGCGGACCATCGGCAGGCTGAGGGCGTTCAGGCCGGACGGTTGAGGGTGAGGTGGCCGACGCGGTTGCGCACCGCCGCCAGTACCGGGGCTTCGCTCATGCCTGGGCATCCTTGCGGTAGAGGTTGATGATCGCCGAGAAGTCCAGGGCGCCGTGGCCCTGGGCGCTGAACGCCTGGTAGAGCTGCTGGGCGAGGGCGCCGAGGAACACCGGCTGGCGTGCCTGGCGGGCGGCCTCGCTGGCCAGGCCGAGGTCCTTGAGCATCAGGTCGGTGCCGAAGCCGCCGCTGTAGCCGCGGGAAGCCGGGGCATTCTCCAGCACGCCGGGAAAGGGGTTGTAGGTGTCCGAGCTCCAGCAGCGGCCACTGGAGGTATTGATGATGCCGGCCAGCACCTGCGCGTCCATGCCCAGCGCGACGCCCAGGCTCATGGCCTCGGCGACGCCGAGCATGGAGATGCCGAGCAGCAGGTTGTTGGCCACCTTGGCGACCTGGCCGTTGCCGGCGCCGCCGCAGTGGACGATGTTCCGGCCCATGGCGGCGAGGACCGGCCGGGCGCGCTCGAAATCCTCCGCGCTGCCGCCGACCATGAAGGTCAGGGTGCCGGCCGCGGCGCCCGCGGTGCCGCCGGACACCGGAGCATCGAGCATCGGGTTGTCGTGCGCGCGCGCTGCGGCGGCGACTTCCCGGGCGCTCAGCGGGTCGATGGTCGAGCTGTCGATCAGCATCACGCCGGGGCGGATGTGGGCGAGCAGGCCGTCCGCGCCGAGGTAGACGCTCTTCACGTGGGCCGCGGCGGGCAGCATGCTGACGATCAGCTCGACGTCCGTTCGTGCCCGCGCGGCGGGGGAGGCGGCGGCCGTGGCGCCGGCCTCGACCAGCGCGGCGACGGCCGGCGCGGACAGGTCGAAGACGCTCAGCCGATGGCCGGCCCTGAGCAGGTTGCGGGCCATGGGCGCGCCCATGTTGCCGAGGCCGAGAAAGCCGATATGCATGGTGATGTCCTCTTGTTCTTGTTATGGGGTGGGACGGCTGGCGCCGGCTGTAGGAGCGGATTCATCCGCGATGCTTCTGCTTTTGCCGGTGTCGCGAATGAATTCGCTCCTACGGCTCTCCGGCAAGGGAGTGCGCGAGACCTCGTCAGCGATCCTTGAAGTCGGGCCTGCGCTTCTCGACGAAGGCGGCCATGCCTTCCTTCTGGTCCTCGGTGGCGAAGGTGGAGTGGAACAGCCGGCGCTCGAAGCGGATGCCCTCGGCGAGGGGCGTCTCGAAGGCGCGGTTGACCGACTCCTTGGCCATCATGGCGATGGGCGCGGACATCTGGGCGATCTTCGTCGCGGCGGCGAGGGCCTCCCCGATCAGCTTGTCGGCCGGCACCAGGCGGCTGACCAGGCCGCAGCGCTCGGCCTCCTGGGCGTCCATCAGGCGCCCGGTGATGACCATGTCCATGGCCTTGGCCTTGCCGATGAAGCGGGTCAGGCGCTGGGTGCCGCCGGCGCCGGGAATGGTGCCGAGGGTGATCTCCGGCTGGCCGAATTTGGCGCTGTCGGCGGCGATGATGAAGTCGCACATCATCGCCAGTTCGCAGCCGCCGCTCAGGGCGTAGCCGGCCACCGCGGCGATGCTCGGCTTGCGGAAGCTGGCCAGGCGCTCCCAGCTGGCGGTGATGAAGTCGGACTTGTAGACCTCCATGTAGCTCCAGTCCTTCATCGCCTTGATGTCGGCGCCGGCGGCGAAGGCCTTCTCGCTGCCGGTGAGGACTACCGCGGCGACGCCATCGTCGGCTTCCAGCGCATCGAGCAGGGCGCTCAGCTCGGCGGTCAGCGCCGGCGACAGGGCGTTCAGGGCCTGCGGGCGGTTGAGGGTGATCAGCGCGACCTTGCCGTGCATGTCCAGCAGCAGGTTCTCGTAGCTCATGGCAATGCTTCCTTTCCCGGTGCGCGAGGCGCACGGCTTACTTGAGGGTGATGGTGGTGTTGACCGGGCCGCCGACCTCGCTCTCGTCGAACCAGCGCGCCGTGACGGTCTTGGTCTGGGTGTAGAACTGCACGATCTGCTTGCCGTAGGGGCCGAGGTCGCCAAGCTTGGAGGCTCGCGAGCCGCTGAAGGAGAAGATCGGCACCGGCACCGGGATCGGCACGTTGATGCCCACCTGGCCGACGTCGATTTCCTCCTGGAAGTGCCGGGCCGCGGCGCCGGAGCGGGTGAACAGGGCGGTGCCGTTGCCGTGGGGGTTGGCGTTGACGATGGCGATGGCCTCGTCGAGGGTCTCGGCCTGCATCACGCAGAGCACCGGGCCGAAGATTTCCTCGCGGTAGATGGCCATGTCCGCGGTGACGCCGGAGAAGAGGGTCGGAGCGACGAAGTTGCCCTGCGCGTAGCCGGCCACCGCGGGGTTGCGGCCGTCCAGCTCCAGGCGGGCGCCTTCCTGCACGCCACGTTCGATCAGGCCGCCGACCCGGTCCAGCGCCGCGCAGGAGATCAGCGGGCCGACATCGGTGCCGGGCTCGCTGCCGGCGCCGACCTTGAGCGTCCTGGCCTTTTCCACCAGCTCCGGCAGCCACTCCCGCGCCTCGCCGACCAGGATCGCCACCGACAGCGCCATGCAGCGCTGGCCGGCCGCGCCGAAGGCGGCGCCGGCCAGGTTGGCGAGGGTCTGCTCCCTGTGGGCGTCGGGCAGGACGATGGCGTGGTTCTTCGCGCCCATCATGCACTGCACGCGCTTGCCGGCCTGGCTGGCGCGCTGGTAGACGTGGCTGCCGACCTTGGTCGAGCCGACGAAGGAGATCGCCTTGATGTCCGGGTGGTCGCAGAGCAGGTCGACCGCCTCGGCGCCGCCGTGGATCACGTTGAGCACCCCGGGCGGCACGCCGGCCTCCAGGGCCAGCTCGACCAGGCGCATCGTGACCATCGGGTCCTGTTCGGAGGGCTTGAGGACGAAGGTGTTGCCGGTGGCGATGGCCATCGGGAACATCCACAGCGGGATCATCGCCGGGAAGTTGAACGGGGTGATGCCGGCGCAGACGCCCAAAGGCTGCAGCAGGGTATAGGTGTCGACGCCGGCGGCGACGTTGTTGGCCAGCTCGCCGAGCTGCAGGTTGCCGATGCCGGCGGCGTGCTCGACCACTTCCAGGCCGCGGAACACATCGCCCTCGGCGTCGGCCAGGGTCTTGCCCTGTTCGGCGCTGAGGATCGCCGCCAGCTCCTTGAGGTGCTCGCGGATCAGTTGCTGGTATTTCAGGAAGATCCGCGCCCGGGCGCCGATCGGCGTCCGCCGCCAGCTCTTGAAGGCCTCGTGGGCGCTGGCCACCGCGGCGTGCATTTCCGCTTCGGTGGCGAAGGGGACGCGGGCCAGGACCTCTTGGGTCGCCGGGTTGACCACGTCGCGCCATTGCGTGGTGGTGGATTCGACGAACTGGCCGTCGATCAGCAGCTTGAGGGTGAGGATGGAATGGGTCATCGCATGTCTCCGCCTGCCGGGCATTGTTGTTGTCATGGCGCTCGTCGAGCGCTGCGAGGGGATACCTGGAGCCTAGCAGTGCGAATTTACTCGTAACAATGGCGATATATGCAGAGTAACTCTGCATAAATACACATTGGCGAGGAGGGAGAACTGGCGATTTCGGTGCCTTGTCTCGAAGCCCCGGTTATCCGCAGTCCTCAAGAAAGAGCGCGGTTGCAAGAGCTGACAAGCAAAGGCAGAAGTGCGGCAAGCAGAGCTGCGGACCTGCTCCCGAAGGCCATGCGCGCTGGACGCTCAAGCTGTTGGCCGAGCGTGCGGTGGAGCTGGAATATGTGGACTCGCTGTCGTCGGAGACGGTGCGGCGCGCTCTAAAAAAACGAACTCAAGCCCTGGTGCAAGGTAGGCTGGGTGATCCCGCCGAAGGCCAGTGGAGAGTTCGTGGCGGCCATGGAGCAGGTGCTCGATGTCTACAGTCGGCCCTATGACGAAGGCCATCCGGTGGTCTGCATGGACGGAAACGCCGCGGCAACTGATCCGCCAGGTGCGCGAGCCCCTCGAGGCGGTACCGGGGCATCCCGAACGCGAGGACTACGAGTACGAACGCGCCGGCACCTGCAACGTCTTCGTGGCCTGCGAGCCGCTGGCCGGCTGGCGCATCGCCAAGGTCACCGAGTACAAGAGAAGGCAGGACTGGGCGCTGTTCCTGCAGGACATCGCCGAAGCCTGGTCCGGGGCCGAGCGCATCACGCTGGTTATGGACAACCTCAACACCCACAGTGCGGCCTCGCTGTACGAGACCTTTATATGCCCGGGCAGGCCAAGGCGCTGAGAGATCGCTTCGAGTTCGCCTACACCCCAAAGCATGGCAGGTGGGCTGAGCATGGCCGAAATCGAGATCAACGTACTCGTCGGCCAGTGCCTGGACAGGCGCATCGACTCCCTCGAGCTGATGTGCAAGGAGGCCACCACATGGCAGCAACGCCGCAACCACCTCGATGCCAAGATCAACTGGCAGTTCACCACCCAGGATTCAAGGGTCAAGCTGCGCAGATTATATCCGCAGATTGAGGTGTGTTGAGATACTAGATTGTTCTGCAGGCAGATCCGAACCTCGGCGCGCTCTGCCACGCCGAGTTCGTGGTAAGTTGCGGCCGTTTTTTTGCTTTATTCATCCATTTGCGACTGCAGGTAGTTCTCCAGACCAATCTTGTCGATCAGGTCCAGTTGGGTTTCCAGCCAGTCGATATGCTCCTCTTCTGATTCGAGAATATCCTCCAGCAATTCGCGACTAGCATAGTCCCCAACGCTCTCGCAGTAGGCAATAGCAGCTTTCAGGTCGGGTAGTCCCGCTTGCTCGAGTTTCAGATCGCACTCAAGCATTTCCTTGGTGTTTTCACCGATAAGGAGTTTACCCAGCTCCTGCAGATTGGGCAGGCCTTCAAGAAACAGAATGCGCTTGATCAGCTTATCGGCATGCTTCATCTCGTCGATGGATTCGTGGTATTCGTGCTTGCCGAGCTTCTCCAGGCCCCAGTCCTCATACATGCGAGCGTGCAGAAAATACTGGTTGATCGCGATCAACTCGTTGCCGAGGATCTTGTTGAGGTGCTGGATGACTATCTTGTCGCCTTTCATGTCCATTCCTTTCGAATCGGGATGTTGATTAAGGCAGTTTGGTCCGTCGGACTGGATATGTCAAAAGCTAAGTGATTGAGTCAATTGGAGAATAATTCTCCAGTGCGATTGCATGAAAGATCGCTTTGGCAAGACTGGAAAGAAGGGGGCTGAATGGAAATCAGATGCCAAGGACCAGCCTCCATGGCGAATCAGGAGGCGGCTAATACTGCCGGGCAGAAACTAGCATCCTGACCATTCTGCATTTCTTCGCCAAGGGTCTCCCTCGCAATCTGCTTGGCTACGCAAGCACATTTGCCGCACTGGGTGCCGACACCGAGAGCGATACGCACATCGCGATAGGTACAGCAGCCGCCCTGGATTGCACTGCGGATCTGACCATCGGTAACACCTTGACAGAGACATACGTACATGGGCGCCTCGGCTCGACAAGTAGTAGCTTGATGGAGAGATCCTAATCTTAATGAGAATGATTGTAAATATTTTGCCGGCCGCTGGTCGCTCCGGAGCCTTTCAGGTCCGAGCAACGAGCGGGGGAGCTTTTTCTTGGCCTTTGACTGTCAAGGGGAGGGGGCGCTGTCAGTCAGCATGTCGGCTCAGGCAAAATCCACCCAGCCGCCCATTTCTTTCCAGCGGTTGACGATTCCGCAGAACAGTTCTGCGGTCTTTTCCGTGTCGTAGCGCGCCGAATGCGCCTCGCGGCCATCGAACGCGATGCCAGCACTCTGGCATGCCTTGGCGAGTACGGTCTGCCCATAGGCCAGACCGGCCAGGGTGGCCGTATCGAAGCTGGAAAAGGGGTGGAAGGGGTTGCGTTTGATATCGCAACGGGCCACGGCGGCGTTGAGGAAGGCCAGATCGAAGCTACTATTATGGCCGACCAGTATGGCTCGTTTGCAGCCATTGGATTTCACGGCCTTGCGTACGCTGCGAAAAATCTCCTGCAGTGCCTGGTCTTCGCCGACCGCCATACGCAGTGGATGATCCAGTTTAATGCCCGTGAACTCCAAGGCAGCTGCTTCGATATTGGCGCCTTCGAAAGGCTCGACCCGAAAGAAGTGGCTGTGTTCGGGGAACAGGAATCCCTGCTCATCCATGCCGATGGTAATGGCTGCGATTTCCAACAGTGCATCGGTTGCGCTGTTGAATCCTCCCGTCTCGACATCCACAACGACCGGCAGGTAACCACGGAAGCGTTGTGCCATAGGATAGCGTGACGTGCTGGTGGAGCTGGGTGTTTCGAGGATGTCGTCGAAGCGTTCTTCGGTCACGTGTTTTCCTCCAGCAGGCGCCAGCGCAGTTTCTCCCCGGCGCGCAGCGGAGTCAGGCTGTGCTCGCCAAACGTCAGATCGGTCGGCGCCACCCATTCCTCGCGGATCAGCGTGATGTGATCGGTGTTTCGCGGCATATTGTAGAAGTCCGCACCGTAATGACTGGCGAAGCCTTCCAGCTTTTCCAGTGCATTGCGCTGTTCGAAGGCTTCGGCATACAACTCGATGGCTGCGTAGGCCGTATAGCAGCCGGCACAGCCACAGGCCGCTTCCTTTGCGTGCCGGGCATGTGGCGCTGAGTCGGTGCCGAGGAAGAACTTCGGATTGCCGCTGGTAGCGGCGTCCAGCAGGGCTTCCTGATGAGTACGGCGCTTAAGGATCGGCAAGCAGTAGAAGTGCGGGCGGATGCCGCCGACCAGCATGTGGTTGCGGTTGTACAAAAGGTGATGGGCGGTGATAGTGGCACCGACATTGCCACCGCTGGTCTCCACAAACTGTACGGCATCGCGGGTGGTGATGTGCTCGAACACTACCTTAAGGGTGGGGAAGCGCTCAACTACGCGGACCAAGTGCTCGCCGATGAAATGCATCTCGCGGTCGAACACGTCGACCTCGCTGTGGGTCACCTCACCATGCACCAGTAGCGGTAGGCCTACTTCGGCCATCGTTTCCAGTACCGGGAAGATGTTGTCGAGGCTGGTAACCCCGGAGTCCGAGTTGGTCGTGGCTCCCGCAGGATATAGCTTGGCCGCATGCACGAAACCGCTGGCTTTGGCAGCCCGGATATCCTCCGGAGTGGTCCGATCCGTGAGATAGATCGCCATCAAGGGCTCGAAGCGGCTGGCCGCAGGACGTACAGCCTGGATGCGTTGCCGGTAGGCTTCTGCTTCGGAGGCGTTGCGCACGGGCGGAACCAGATTGGGCATGACGATGACCCGGCCAAAAACACGCGCCGCGTCGGTCACCGTCCGGGGCAGAACGGCGCCATCGCGAAGGTGGATATGCCAGTCGTCGGGGCGCAGCAGGGTCAGGCGATCGGACATCGAAGCTTCCAAAAGATTAAGGCTGTCGTGCATCCTACCGGAAAAGGTTGGTGGCAGCATCTTGCTGCTGAGTCCTCCCGGGGCTTGCGGTTCGTCCTCTCCCCATGTGCAGTATCTGCTCTGCTTGCTCAAGTAGCCTTCCCGGCCCGAGCGCTGGCCAAACTCGCCGTATCTCCCGAGCGAGGGCGTGGCATCTGAACCACCCCTGGCTTTCCCGGAGGCTTCAGCTCTTGAGAGGATGGAGCGATGAAGGTATCGACCCAGTATTCCCTGGAGGTCCGAGAGCGGGTTGTCCGCATGGTGCGTGAACACCAGGGCGAGCATGACTCGCAAGGGGCAGCCATCTGTTCGATTGCCGCTAAGATTGGCTGCACGGCAGAGACGCTGCGCCAGTGGGTTCGTCAGGCCGAGAGGGCAGCAGTAAATACGAAGGGCTGACGATAGCCGAGCGCGAGCGCCATTAGCCCCTTCCACTGGGCTCGTGGCTCCGGTCAGTCGAATTGGCCGCTCAGACTGTAGCGACGCACCGCGAGGCGGTCATGGCCCTTGTCGATCAGCACATAGCCGGCTTTCGCCGTGACGATCTCTTCGGCCACGGTTTACTGGCAGCTGATGGTGTCGATGCCGATCAGCGCGCGGCGCAGGTCCACCGGCTTCATCAGGTCCGGCAGGGCGGTGATTTCGTTGGCCTTGCCGGGCACCTTGTGCTGGGCCAGCATCAGCCTAGCCTCGGTAGCGAAAGCACTCATCAGGTGCGCGGCGCTGCCGTTCTGCCGCGAGCCGCGCAGGGTCTTGCCGTCGAGGGCGATATGCCGAGCATCGAGGCCCGGCAGGCTGTCCTGCATCCAGCGCGCGAAGGCGTCGGCGAAAGCCTTGCGCTCCAGGCGTCCGATAACGTCGCTGGGGGTGTCGTGCGAGGGAATGCCGTTGGCCAGCGGCAGGAACTCGCGCAGCCAGGCTTCGTTCTCGTGGGCGAAGTCCTCGATGCCGACCCAGTCGTCATGGCCGCACAGGGTGGCGCAGAGTGTGATCATGACAATGTCCTGCAGGGCGTGCAGCTTGTTGCGGGTTTCGCGTCGCGGGTCGACGAGCTTGGCGAAGTAGGGCTGGGGATTGGGCAGCATGATGGGGGCTCGGAAAAGTCTTATCCGCTATCGGCAGTCCACGTCCAGCGCAAGAGGGATGTAGCGCGATTGCCCTGGGAGGAAGGATGGCACCTCTGTAAAAGGTCTGGCGCCGCCGGTACAATCAGCAACTTTTCGTAAACCCCGTGGAGCTGATGGCATGGCGGACGTGAAAAAGGTTGTCCTGGCGTATTCCGGTGGCCTGGATACCTCGGTGATCCTCAAGTGGCTGCAGGACACCTACAACTGCGAAGTGGTGACCTTCACCGCTGACCTGGGTCAGGGCGAAGAGGTCGAGCCGGCTCGTGCCAAGGCACAGGCGATGGGCGTCAAGGAAATCTACATCGACGACCTGCGCGAGGAATTCGTCCGCGACTTCGTCTTCCCGATGTTCCGCGCCAACACGGTGTACGAGGGTGAGTACCTACTGGGTACCTCCATCGCCCGCCCGCTGATCGCCAAGCGCCTGATCGAGATCGCCAATGCGACCGGCGCCGACGCAATCTCCCACGGCGCCACCGGCAAGGGCAACGATCAGGTGCGATTCGAGCTGGGCGCCTACGCGCTGAAGCCGGGCGTGAAAGTGATTGCTCCCTGGCGCGAGTGGGATCTGCTGTCCCGCGAGAAGCTGATGGACTACGCCGCCAAGCACGAGATCCCGATCGAGCGCCATGGCAAGAAGAAGTCGCCGTACTCCATGGATGCCAACCTGCTGCACATCTCTTATGAGGGCGGCGTGCTGGAAGACACCTGGACCGAGCACGAAGAAGACATGTGGCGCTGGACCAAGTCCCCGGAAGCTGCGCCGAACGTGCCGACCTACCTCGAGCTGACCTACCGCAACGGCGACATCGTCGCCATCGACGGCGTCGAGATGACCCCGGCCACCGTGCTGGCCACCCTGAACAAGATCGGTGGCGAGAACGGCATCGGCCGTCTGGACATCGTCGAGAACCGCTACGTCGGCATGAAGTCGCGCGGCTGCTACGAGACCCCCGGCGGCACCATCATGCTGCGCGCCCACCGCGCCATCGAGTCGATCACCCTCGACCGCGAAGTGGCCCACCTGAAAGACGAGCTGATGCCCAAATACGCCAGCCTGATCTACAACGGCTACTGGTGGAGCCCGGAGCGTCTGATGCTGCAGCGGATGATCGACGCTTCCCAGGCCAACGTGAATGGCGTGGTGCGCCTGAAGCTGTACAAGGGCAACGTCATCGTCACCGGCCGCAAGTCCGACGACTCGCTGTTCGACGCCAACATTGCCACCTTCGAGGACGATGCCGGCGCCTACAACCAGGCCGACGCCGGTGGCTTCATCAAGCTCAACGCGCTGCGCATGCGCATTGCAGCCAATAAGGAGCGTAAGTTGGTTTGAGTTGAGGGGCGGGGCGGGCTTTCCGGTTTTTGTGTGGCGGTGCTTGCCCTGTTGTCCTTTCGTCGGCCGGTATGGCTGGTGTGGGATGGCGCAGTATGCCTCTGCTATTTTTAAACACAGGTCATGTTTCTTGAGTATGAGGGGTGTGATTTTTACTTGATACTGTTGAATAGTTTGATGCTGTTCATATGGATATCTTGGTGGGTGTGTAGGTGGCTAAAGAAAATTTTCTTATGCTGCTTGACAGGTTGGAGGGCTGCTGTAGAATGCGCGGCCTCGGTTGAGACGAAAGGCTCAAGCGAAACGCTCTTTAACAAGTTGAATCAAGCAATTCGTGTGGGTGCTTGTGGGGTAAGACCGGTGGTCGCAAGATTATCGGCAACACAAGCAACACTCGTGAATTCATGAGTTTGTTTGCGATTGCT
>Ga0209467_1002135_pt1 | contig 14770 bp, 11 predicted proteins | sample Higcelwee11metaG_FD_187175 | JGI IMG/M metagenome (GOLD analysis project Ga0209467, IMG submission 187175) | Freshwater pond sediment microbial communities from the University of Edinburgh, under environmental carbon perturbations - High... | ecosystem: Environmental > Aquatic > Freshwater >...
TACTGTTCTTCAGCGTGGTCATACCCGGCTTCATCCTGATCTACCTCTCGGGGTTCCTTATCGCAAAACGTCACGCAAGAAAACAGGGCCCGGCTTCATCCTGAAACCGGCAACCGTTCAGTTGCGCGGTTCGAGCACCCTGCCCTTCTCGCAGGTAACCTCTCCGGCAAGGCGGCCTGCCTTCAGGCGCTTTTTCGGCCCCGATACGCTTTCAAGATCAAGATAGAGTACCGGGCGATCGGGCTTTATGAGATGCCGCACTGTCGCGGTCCGAGAATTGCCGTGACCGGATAGTGTTTCAACCCCTCCCCGACATCTGCAGCAATACGGCGCTTAAGATATTTGGATCATTCGACCATGTAAATTGAAATTATTATTTTCAATTTACATGATTAACAGCAAAAAAACATAATGCGGGAACCATCCCCGACCTGAAAGGTAACGTCCTCACTCGTCTGTCCGGAATTTCCGGACAACCACGCTTTCACACAGCTGAAAACCTGGACATATCACCGGCCTTGACTGTTCCTGTATGCGGCATCGACATACAGTTCAAGAAACTTCGAGGTGATATCGGCTGCCGAAACAAGCTTGATGTGCCGCCGCAGCTTTCCGCTGCCCTCAAGCACGCCGTGCGGATCGTCAAGATCGCACCCGCGTCCGAACTCCACGCTGACATGCTCCCTGTATGCGAACACCCCGCAGAACTGAGCCTCGCCCGAAAACATGAACCCGCCATACATCACCCGCTCCTCCGCATCCGGCACAACGCTGTAAATCGCATTTCTTGCGGCCTGAACCAGTTCGTACCGCTCCGGATTCGTAATCTGCAGCTCCTGCAGCAGACGGGATACGTTGACGTCGATCATGGTAATCTGAGTTTTTCAGGAATGGCTCTTCACGTATTCGTAAACCGGCAGCAATCGGTCGAACCCCTTCTGCATCAACATTTTCGCCTCCTGCAAATCAGACGGGACACTGCTCCATATCCCGGTATAGATCGTCAGATGCGGTGATACCTCCATTTCCTTTTCGATACCGCTCTTGGTTACCACCTGCTTTGCTCGGCCTCGATAGTTGTTGCTTTCGTCAAGGCAGGCATAAGCTTCTTTAAGTGTTTTTTTCCACTGGATATCAGTCAAATCGTCAAGAAGCATACCACTGCACCCGATACTCTTTTCTTCTATTGCGGGTCTATCCTTTACCTGCCATGCATCGCGTTCAAGGCCTACGTGAATTTTTTCTTTTTCCACTTGCAAGGCAAACAGCCCCCGGTGCCCAAGCTCATACTCGATAAAACGGGCAATGGGCCAGCCGTCATACTTCATGCCTTCGAGATTCACGCCAAGCCTTGCTTTACCCGGACGATCCTTGAAAACAGCCACATTCCACTGAACGCCTTCATATCCATCGCTGATCCCATCATAAGATTTGGTTTTACCACCGAAAGAACAACCCTGAATCCCAAGCAGGGTTCTGAATGAATCGACTGCGTAATCAAGCGCCATTTTCTTCATTTCCGTTGAATTTATCATGCGTTATTTCCGGGAATCACCGAAGCCCATGTTTCAAGTGACTGTGCAAACCTGTGAGAAACCACATCCTTGTGGCCTTTTACAACCTCTGCAAAGTCCTTGAAGGTGATAACCGATACCTTGTCTTCAAGACTGAGATCAGGCTTATGTTCACGACAATCATTCGGCTGAACATAGACAATATGAATTTCCGAGGGTGAACCCAGATACGTTATCTCTCGTATCAGTTCATTCAACCCCTGCAGGTTCGACCTGTTCATAAAAACCCGCATCTGATCTGGTATAGAAACCATGCCTGCTTTTTCAAGAAGATCGAATAAGTGGAAATATTTGCGCTTAGCTGCAGTTGCCATAAATATCTTCTTCAGGCCATCGATCAGTCGCTCTAATCCCTCTTTTTTTGCCTTGCACAGGTAGATATCCTGACTACCACGCCGTGACGCATCATCAGTTTTCAGTTCGACAAGAAAGACCCGATCTCCGTCCTTTGAAAAAGCGACATAATCGATTTTGTATGATTTATCCGTAGGCTTATCCGGGCAAATGGTATTGATATGAACAGGAAACTCCGGGACAAGAACATCCTTCACTGGAAAACTGAAATGCTTTTCAAGAACTTCGGGAAGATACAGTGAGAAGAAAATATCGGCGCGTCTTTCAAGCTGATAATTAGGCAGATGTCTCCAGGCATCCATACGACCAAAAAGAATGTCGATGTTTTTCATGAGCTATTTGTGGTTGTTATCCCGCCTCGGCGTAAACCCCCGCATCGCGTTCGGGATAGGATTCGTAGACATGTTCGAATACGGCGGAGCATTTCTGCCGGTAGATTTCCGGCGTATAGGCTCGGGGTAAACCTTGGTCGAGGGCATCCTCGATGGTGAGCTTCAGCCTGGAGCGGGCCTCTGTTTTTTGCCGCCAGTTCAGCACCAGGAGACCCTTGATCTTGACGAGCAGTTCGCGGGCAACCTTTTTCACTTCGCTGCGTTCATCGGTATTGAGTTCCGGTGCCGGACGGGTGAGAATGTCGAAAATAACCAGCTCCTCCTCGTTCATATTTTCCCGAACATGGCGCTGCTCCTCATCGCTCAGGCTGAGCGACAGCTTGAGGAGTTCGTCAAAGAGATCTTCGATGCTCCTGCTGCCTGCATTGTAGCTTGCAATCAATTCTTCGAACTTCCCGGCAAAGTCCGCCCTTGTGCGATTGAGGCGAATCATGTTTTCCAGCTTGGCGTTAATCGCGGCCTTGAGTATTTCCAGATCGGTGTTCCTGTGCTTCGATTGCCTGAACCGATCAGAGAGCGCCTTGAAATTGATTTTCGAGAGATCGAGTACCGGCGGCCCGGATTCGCGGATGGCGTGACCGGTAATGGATTCGTCGAGCAATCTGCCGATTCCCTGCATGATTGTGGAAATATCCGGCGCAACGGGATTCAGCTTCCCCCGTATCGCTTCAGCAATTGCCGCAATACACGCAACCCTCTCCGAAAAAGTAATCGCAGCTGGATCGGGCTTTACCGCCTGGTAGAGCGTACGGACAAGACGTTCATGGCCGAAAAACTCCCGTCGCAGGGTGTCACCAATCAGGGCGTTTACCGCATCCTCGATTCGCTGCAGCCGCTCCATGCCTGAAGCCGCATCTTCGATTCCGGCAAGATGCACCCCATGCTCCATGCAGAAGGCTGTTGCCAGCTCGACCGCCTTGCGTAATTCTTCGACAAGCGCCTCTTTCCCCCTCACCGGATTATGACCGCCCTTCCCTGCCCCGTAGATAGCCAGCGCCTTTTCAAGCGAGGCGAACACATTCGAGTAATCCACAATCATGCCGCTGTGCTTGCCGGGAAAAACGCGGTTTGCCCGCGCTATGGTCTGCATGAGCGTATGGTTGCGCATGGGTTTGTCGAGATAGACCGTCGAACAGCTCGGCGCGTCAAAACCGGTCAGCCACATGGCGCAAACGAATACGATTCTCAGCGGATCGTCGCTGTCCTTGAACTTCTCATCCAGACCCGGCTGCGACTCGACCATGCGCTTGCGGTGCTTCACAATATCGAGGCCAATCTGCTGCATCTGCCCGATTTCGTTCTGGCCGGGAGAAACGATCACGGCCATGTCGGTGCTCTCAAGCACCTGAAGCCGCTCCTGCAGTTCCCCTCTTCTTTCAGACGAAAGATCATAACGGACAAGCTGCTGCCGGACAAGCTCCGTCTCTTCCATCCAGAACCGTTGCACTTTGTCGTACATCCTGATTGCTGTGGCCTTGTCGATAGAGACCACCATCGCCTTACCGATGAACCCCCGTCCGAGAAAATGCCGCACAATATCCTTTGCAACGGTCTCAAGCCGATCGTCGCGTGTCAGCAGATGATACTGTCGTTTCAGCTCCCGCTCAAGCTTCGATTCCTGATCGGGATTGAGTTCGGCATCCTCGATAAGCCGGTAGATATCGTCGTTCAGGTCGGGATTGACCAGTTGCAGCTCGGGCGTACGGTTCTCGTAGAAAAGCGGAACCGTAGCTCCGTCCTCGACGGACTGCTGGAAATCGTAAATGGATACGTAATCGCCGAAAACCTCTTTGGTGCGCTCCTCTCCGGCAATGAGCGGCGTACCGGTAAAGGCGAGAAACATGGCATTGGGAAGAGCCGAGCGCATATTCAGCGCCAGTGTATCGTACTGGCTGCGGTGCGCTTCGTCTGTCAGCACGATCACGTCGGAGCGGTCACAGAGCATTTCGGGCGACTGAAACTTATGGATCAACGTAAAGACGTAGCGGTGATTGCCCCGCAGCAGTTGCCGGAGATGATCGCCGCTCGAAGCGTGGCATGCATCGCCTTCAGCATTACTTACGGCTCCTGCAGCCTTGAAGGTTTTTGCTATCTGCTCGTCAAGCTCAATACGGTCGGTCACCACCACGAAGGTCCAGTTGCCCGCAACCTTTCGAAGCACCTTCTGTGCAAAAAAGACCATCGAAAAACTCTTGCCGCTTCCCTGCGTCTGCCAGAACACACCGCCCCGTCCATGCCCGAGCCTGCGTGCATCGAGCATCGACGCAATTGCCGCATTGACTCCGAGATACTGGTGATTCTGTCCGATGATCTTCACCAGCCCGCTTTTACTCCGCCCCTCTACCCCTGGGAGAGGGGTTGGGGTGAGGGTGGCGGGATTTGCAAATCCCGCCTTATGCTCCGAAAAAAGCGTAAAGTTCTCAACGAGGTCGAGAAAACGACTGCGGTCGCACGTGCCGCGAAGCATCACCTCAAGCGAGACCCTGCGGGGCTCGTTTTCCCGCGCGATGCGCTTCCACTCGAAGAACCGTTCCCAATCAGCAGTGAGCGAACCGACACGGCTTTCCGTACCGTTCGAAGCGATAAGCAGCGCATTGTACCAGAAAAGCGAAGGAATCTGCTCCTTGTAGTGCCTGAGATTTTCGTCGAAAGCCGTCCGGGCAGGCACACCGGGCTTTTTCAGCTCGATCACCACCATCGGCAGCCCGTTCACGAAACCCACCAGATCAGGGCGGCAGGTGTAGAGCTGTCCTGTAACGCTGAACTGGCTCACCAGCAGAAAATCATTGTTCTCCGGATGCTCCCAATCAACAACTCTCACCCGCTCCATCTTCTGCCCGCCATGTTCACGATCCGGCACAGATACCTTGATTCCCTCCTTGAGCAGCAGATAGACTTCGCGATTCGCTGCCTCCAGGAGCATGGCTGAACGGTCTCGAGTCAATTCATCCACAGCGGAGATTATAACCTCAGGCGACAGCGCAGGGTTCAACCGCTCCAACACCGCACGCAACCTCGAAACCAGCACCACATCTCCCTTCGTCTCCCGCCCTAATGATATCCGGGAATCTCCATTACCCTCGCCCTCCGGGAGAGGGGGGCCAAAGTGGCCGAAGGAGGGTTCGGCAACGCCGAATGTCTCATCCAACGCCGACACCGTCGTCCAGCCAAGCTCCGCAAACAACCCGATAGCAGGCTGCTCGACAAGCTGGTCTTCGGTGTAAGGGTGAATGGTCATTATTCAGGACTCCTTGTCAGATTTTTCAATCATGGCGCGACCGGCTGCGGTCGTAACATATCGCTGCTTCGGACTTCGGGGTTTATCGGGAACGGTGCGTTCCAGTAACCCGGCGGAAAGAAGCGGTTGAAGGTAGTGCTGATAGAAATGCTCTCGATTTTTGATCTTTGCGACTTCTTGCAGCACATCACGTGTCTTTGCTTCTCCTTCAGCCAGGTTAAGAATAGCTATCACTTGCGGGGTACATGCGGGGTACATGTCGGGTACATGTGCGGTACATGTCGGGTGCATGTCGGGTACATGTCGGGTACCTTGCTCTGACGCCTCATGAATCGGACGAAACAGTGCGGAAAAAAAGTTGCCTGCAATAAACTCCGGTTCAGGATATCCCATCTCCCTTGCTCCATCGCGCATCCGCCGGATTCCGGTTCCAGCCTTCTCGATAAATGCAATGCGATGCAGGAGATCGGCAATGAGGGGATTACGGCGAATGCTTTTGCTTCCAAGATCCTCCGGAAGCATTCCTTTCGGAAGCGTACCGGGACTTGACACCTCAATGCGATCATCGTAAATCTCCACAAAAACATTACCCCCCTCGATAAACCAGTCGCGGTGCATCACCGCATTGGTCAGAGCTTCCCGCAGGGCGGCAACCGGATATTGCGGAATCTCCTCCCGCTGGAGCTTCTCGATCCGGTAGGCTGTGCGTGTGTTACGTTCAATAAAGCGCAGGCTCTCTTCGATATCGGCAACAATCCCTCCGGCAAAATCCTTGCGATCAAGAACATGCAGCTTGACTGTCCCCTTGAAGAGCAGGCAGGTGACGTAAGCGTGATTGAAAAAACGTCTCGGCTCACGGGCAAAAAAGAGCACTCCGGCATTACGGAAAAGAAGTTTTCCGCCTGAACGCTCCGCAGCTTCAATGTTTACCAGAATATCCTCCACCGGGCTGGGCTGTGAAATAGTGCTTTTTTGCAACCACTCCCTGAATTTAACGGGATCAAAATCCTCAGGATAGCGAAAGGCTGGACAGGGGGAAAGATCGAATCTTACTGCCCCTCCCTGCCTGAACATATCCCGAATCTCCTCACGCGAGAGCTTTTGGGTTACAGCTCCCTGCCGCAGAAAAAAGCCATCGCTGCACTGCACCGGCTTTGCATCACTTTCAAGAACCGTCACCACCGTTACCATGCCGATATGCTGCAACAGAATCTGCACAGGAGGATCACAATTCCGGGCAATATCCTGAATTCGCGCCCGCAACACGTTTGTATCAGCAATCCCCTTCACTGTCCCGTTATCCCGCACACCAAGCAGAATCTTTCCTCCTGCCGTGTTGGCAAAAGCCACCAATTCACGGGCGAATGATCCAGAGATACCCTCCTTGTACTCAAGCATCACCCCCTCACCCTCCTGGAGCAGAATATCGAGATCAGCGGCGTTCATGGAACCATCTCCCTGGATATAATTTTTGGCAGCAACGACACCTCCAGCGCCGACACCGTTATCCACCCAAGCTCCGCAAACAACCCTATAGAGGGCTGCTCGACAAGTTGCTCTTCTGTGAAGGGGTGGTTGCTCATGTGATGGCAGTTGTTAATTCGTTCATTTCAGAAAACCATTCAACGCCTTGAAAACAGCCTCAAACTTATCATACGATTGTATAACCTCTGGAGCCTCACCATCAAGAAGTTCTGGATGACGAAGCAAATATTCAGCAGGAACATAATGTCCAAAGTTCGGGATCTCTCCTGGCAATGTCCTGCACACTGCCTCCACCTGTTTGACTACTCGGGGTGTCCCATTACCAGCACTCTCAGCCTTCTTTACGGTGATGGCTTGGATCTTACTCAACCCTAACGCTTTGTTTACCAGTGCGCAATAAAACGTTGCATCGAATAAATCCTCGACGTCACTTTCAGTTTTCCCTGTAAAATCCGCAGCTGTAAGAACTCGTTCTGTTTTCAATATCTGACTTTGCCGAAGCCGTTCAACTTTTGCTTTGTCACCTGAACCATAATCGCAAAACACTGCAATATTTAGGCTGTTTCCTGAAAATAAAGAAGCAAATGACATAACCTTATCTAACCCACCAGTGGGACAGATAGTCCATCGATTATCCAAGCCCGTTCGTCCTCTTGCTTCCAACGCTCTCGATACAACTTGGAAATAGACTATATCTGAAGGACCTTCGACCAACAGACAATTCTGCCCTATAAAAAGAGATTGCGTTATCTCATAGCCAAGATGTGCCTGCAACGGAAACAAAGTGTCCTTATCTACAGACAAAACATCAGCAGAAACCTTGGTTCCTTTCACAATAGAACGGCGGGGGTCAGTGTATTCAACAACATCCTCAACAACACGTACATCTGCGAGTCGTTGTGCTGGCACCATAAAAGGTGAGTGTGTCGTGTAAATGACTTGATGTTCAGGAAGAATCCGGCTTTCGATATAACGGAGAAGATCCGACTGAGCCTTGCCATGCAGCGTTAGTCCTGGCTCGTCAAGCAAGATGATGACGTTTCCCGTATTCTTCTTTAGTTGTTTGAACTGTGATAAAAAAGAAAAGAACCAAACAAACCCAGCGCTACGCTCTGATAACGGCACAGATACTCGGTGATTTTTATTCTCAATTCTGACCTTTGCAACCATTCCACTATTGAATGGCGGAGAATCTTGCACTCGGCCTTCGTTCAGCTCTATCTTAACGGCAAGGGCTTCATTCTGGCTCCAGAATTCAAAGATTTCATCCGTAATATCATTAGATGCTCCTTCACATTGAGCCACTAAATCCTCAAATTTGGTGGCATCTCGCAGTTCTTCGATCGTAGTTCCAGCATATTCGAGGAAATCTAAAAAGATACGATCACCGATACTCACCGTATTTTGCTGCTTATCAGTAGCTAACTTGTTCAAAGATACCTCTCCTGACATTCGCTCAAAATGAGAAGTATAGAAGAATTTCGGCTTACGATCTTCAAGCAGGTCTATTGCAGCTCGCACAGCAGACCCATCCGGAAATTCATTCAACGCCTGCAAAAGCGCTTCTTGTGGAGCTGATCTTTCAACCTCTTCCGTCAAAATATCTAACGCATCTTTTGTCTTTTCTGCATTACAGAGTATACCCTTGTCCTTTGCGTTCAATCCATATTTTACCTCTAAAGCTGCAATATATTTTTTCTCTTCAATGGAGATCTCCCAAATATTTTCATTACGCCCAATAAAACTGGTAATTACAACCTCTCTACTTTTAAGAACTCCTGAACAGAGCAACTCTTCTAAAGCTGCAATATCTTCATCTTCAAGTGACCAAACTGTTCTAGCCACAGGCGACTCACCGTTGCGGTGTCTTTCATCGAACTTGCTTAAGTATCGACGAGGATAGTCACGTGTCCGATCATATGCAAAATCATCTGTCGGACTGACTCCATGAATAGCTTTGAGAATAGCAGTTTTTCCAGCCTCGTTTTTCCCGACAAGACAGGTTATCTCGCCAATATCAAATACCTCGCTATCCTCCACAGATCGAAAGTTGGTCACTTGTAGTTTGACTAATTTCATATAGTCCTCCAATACGGATGGTTGTTAGGATTAAACACTTTTAGGATGAAAGTACATGATATATCAAGGTCAATTCATGGAGTAGTCCCCTTGGTTAGCAATTCGTCACGAACAAAGCACCCGATAGCATCTAAAACAAGCTCAATCGTTTTGTCGCAGTGCTGTATGAAATTGTCAGACATAAAGAAAATCCAGGGATTGTCATTATGTGTAGCGACTGAAAACCAATCTTTTGGCCATCCTTCGTTTTGAATTCTCTTTGCAAAGCGTTCACGTTCCTCGACCGGCCATTCAAACCCATGATGGAACATGCTGTTGCGGTATGTGAACAATGCGGGAAGTACAGCCTTCAAATCCGAAGGAAATCGCTCCGAGAGCCCTACGGCATCAGACAACTGAAAAATACCTTTAACAATGTCTTTATGTATGCGGCCATTCGCAATAACGTAATGGCAGTCCCACTGAATATCTTGAGCTGCATTCCAACGATCATGGATTTTATAATGTTTCTTTGCAGAATAAAATCGTTTTCCAATACCTTTAAAACTTTGAAAGAAGATCGTTTCATAAAAAGGAGCTAGCGCTCCAACGGCAGACATACTGTGAGCGGCATCCTGATAAGTGGAATAATATATCTGATCAACCCATTCATCTACAGCTCGATCAGCAGCAAGACCTTTCAAATAGCATGTGCGCTCTTTTAATTCTTTGATCTCATCACTAATGGACTTATCCGCATTACGGTTACGGCTCAGAAGACCTCTGATAGCTAAAAGCTGAGAATCAATATCAAAATCGACCTCAAGATTGTAAATAATATAATCCCGAGGCTCAAGAAAATTTCTCAAACCACTGGCTAGCTTAGAAATATCAGTTGACTCTTTCATCATTTTTTACAATTTGCCCTGACAGAAAGCGAGGCAGCAACAGGTCGCGCGTGCAACGAAGATTATGGATTTGCTTAGACAATGCTACAAGTTCAGAATGTATCGGCATAAAGTATTTGGAGGCCACTAAAATGAGAGAAACCGGCGGGCAAATCAACTCGATATTCTGCATATCATCCTTTGTCACCGCTGCGAAGATAGCGCCATTGCCAATCATATCATCTTCGGTAAAACGGTTACGCAACTGCTCCCAAAGAATAGCTTGAAAACCCTCTTTATGTCGAATGGCAGAAAGACCTCTACCAATGACAATCTTTTTGTCAGCTATATTCATTCTGCCAACCGGAGCCCGAACACTGAACAAAATATCACCTTCTTCAGCGATACGTACTTGAATAGAACAGAATAGGCGGTCAGTTGGAAAGCGTTCGCCAAAATCACTGACTCCTTGATGGAATGGCAAGCCTTCACCCGTTTTATTATAGAACTCTGATTTTGGCGACACTCCCATTGTCAAATGACAAACATCTTTGAGCTTTTTCACCTCCCACCCCTGCGGAATATCACCAAGAGGAGACGATACGAGCGGAACGTTTTCGTGGCCGGGAAAACGAAAATTGACAAACCATTCACGATAAAGAGCACGGGCCATCGACTCCAGAATCCGGATGCGTCGCTGACTGTTCTCGATCAGTTCATCATAGGTCGACAGGATGCCCGCTATCCGTCGTTGCACTGCGAGAGGGGGAACACTTACTTTCACATCTGCAATTCTTGATGGTGCTGTGTGTCGAATCTTTGTACCACTGGCAGATGCACGAATCTGCTGTCGAACTGGTTTTGAGTTGAACAAGTAGTAAATAAAACGTTGGTCAGCCAGTTTCCGGTCGCGAATCTTGACAAGCCCGAGTCGCTGGTTGTGCAGGTAAACCCCGCTTCGGGGAATAATTGCACTACTTCCAAGCAACCCTTCTGCCTGTTCTGTCATTGCAACGATAAGGTCTCCTTCATTCAAAACGTAGTCATCAGGAATCGGTCCGCTATACCATTTCGCTTTGTCAATTTTCTCTTTAAAACCTCCTTCTTCATGAAAATTACCGGGAGTCAGAACGACATGCGTACCGGTGGCACCAAAATGCTCACCGCGGAAAGCGAAACCATGCTTGATTTGAAGCAAATCACCAAGTTTGCAAGCATGCCACTTTGTCATAATTACGTATCCATAATCTCCACCATTTGTAAATGTATCCTCCCTATCCTCAACTGAAAAGAATTCCTTGTGAGTTGCCTCCAGCAATTCGTTCATCGTCCCGCATCCAGAATCTTCGTCACCTTGCAAGCAACACATTGTTTTAGTTGGCGCCTCAGCGCATTGCAAATTTTCAACAGTCATTCCCATCACTCCTCTGCTGAGTCTTTCAAGCCGTCAGGATTCTTCAACGACTTCTTTTCCTCGGAGGCCAGACGACGCTCGACCTTCTTCACATCTTCGGCTGGCGGCAGCGATTCCGGACGGATACCCCGTTCGAGCAGGGTTTTCCGTACCGCCTTGTTGTTGGTGATGTGTTCCGTGGAAATTTGCCCTTCACTTTTCATCCCGTGTTCGCGTGCGTTGAAAATGGTGATCTCCGTGGCAAAGTCTTTGGCTTTCAGGATGATGGTGGGCGCAAAATCGGCCAGAGGGCGTTTATCCGGCACATTCCACGAAGCTTTCATCGCCTGTGTGCTTTTACCAAAAAGTGCCTGGTCACCCTTGCTGCGGATCACAGCGAAATTCTCGGTACTTCCGGTCTGCTCGAAGATCACGCCCGACAGCTCCTTTTCCGTTGCGCTGAGCTTTTTTCGGGCGGATACTCTTTCGGCTTCCAGTAGTCGCTGCTCGATGATTTCAGCGCGACGTGTCTGGATGGCAAAATAGGTCTGGGCAAAAGCGATTTCAGGCTTCTTCGGATCGCCATTCTGAGCAATGAGATAGCAGGCATAGCGAGTGAGCATGATATCCGATACCTCCTTGGTCGCACCCTTTGGCATCTGGATCGTTTTGCCGACGTCGGCAAAATGATCCGAAACCTTGTGGCCAGAGAGTTCGCAAGCAGTTTTTGCTTTTGAGACAACACTGACAAAGTTATCCCACTTGGTATAGCCAAGCAAATGCTGAAGATCACGGGCCAGCCAATATTCCACTGCTCCTTCGACCTTCCGGGCGTGCGCCTCAAATGTTGTCGTGAGTGTTTGTATCAGTTCAGTTTTCATGATTCAAGAATTTGAGTGACGTTTGCGGCAATCGTCGCCTCCAGTTCTCGCGCCTGCGCATTCAGAAGTTCCAGCTCCTCATTCAGCGTTTCGAGTTGCGCCTTGAAATCCTCGTCGCTGATTGCCTCGCCGGGAGCAACGCCGACATATCTGCCGGGATTGAGCGACCAGCCCTGCGCCTCTATTTCCTTTAATGTGGCGACCTTGCATAAGCCAGGAATATCGCGGTAGGCGATATTCCTGGCACCCTCATCCCCAACCCTTCTCCCAGAGGGCGAAGGGAGTGCTTTTGCTTCATCGCGGTAGGCGATATTCCTGGCACCCTCATGCTTGACAGCACCCTCATCCCCGGCCCTTCTCCCAAAGGTAGAAGGGAGTTTTTCAATTTCATCACTTGATCCGTATGGAGTGGGGGACTCGGCGGCCAGTGCGTGGGCAGAATGCCCCTCCTGCCCGTTCAAGCCTGCCGGGTCAGAACTTTTGGCAGCGAAAACCTCTTCGATCTTCTCGCGAGCTTCGTCGCCACCCAGCGTGTAGTCGAGCACTTCGCCGCGCCAGAGACGGACAAGGTTGGCCATAAAGCCGATCTGGGCGGGCGTCCAGTCGCGATGAGCCCTGTCAACCTGCCGGTAGATGTGCCGTGCATCGATAAACAGCACCGTATCCGCCCGGTTCGGACAATTCCCTCCCCCTTCGCGCTCTGTGAGAATGCGTCTGGATGAGAGCGCATATTCTTCTCCCCCTTCTACCTCTGGGAGAAGGGCCGGGGATGAGGGTGGCGAAAGCCTTGCTTTCGCCTTAGCCTTGTCGAAAAACCACAGCGTGCAGGGCAGCGTGACGGTGTAGAACATGTTTGGCCCTACTGCGACCATTACGTCCACCGCACGGCTTTCGATAAGCTGGCGACGGATTTCCTGCTCCGAGGAGCGGGCGTCGGAAGCCGAGTTCGCCATGACGAAGCCGGCTCTCCCCTTTTCGTTCAGTGCCGAGTAGAAAAGCTGTATCCAGAGATAGTTCGCATTGTCGGTTCGCGGAAGACCGAAAGGAAAGCGTCGTCCCGGACCGACCGAATCTTTCAGGCGCTCCTTGTCAACGGCGTTAACATTGAACGGCGGATTGGCCAGTACGAAATCAAAATTCCCCGTTGCATCATGCGGATCGTCGTAGTAGCTGTTCACGTTGCCGCCATGCATGATACGGCCTTCAAGCCCGTGCACCGCAAGGTTCAGGCGGCAGAGCCTTCCCGTCTCGTCGGTCTTCTCGATGCCGTGGATGGAGAGTTCGGCCGCAGGGTTCTGTTTATGTTCGGAGACAAAGCGGGCCGAGGAGACGAACATGCCGCCGGAACCGCATGCGGGGTCGAGAATGCGCCCGTGATATGGCTCGATCACTTCGGTCAGGAGACGAACGATGCTGACTGGCGTATAGAACTCTCCCCCGCCCTGTCCTTCGCTCATGGCAAATTCGCCGAGAAAGTACTCGTAGATGCGTCCGAACGCATCGTAATCCATCGAAGAGGGAATCTCCGACACCTTTTTCAGCAACTGCTTCAGAAGCGGGCTGTCAAACAGGTAGTAGGTCTTCGGCAGCACACCGGCAAGCTGCGGATTGTGCTTCTCGATGTCGCGCATGGCTTCGTTGACCATCACGCCAATGTTCTCGGCTTCCGGACGGTTGAGCAGGTAACCGAACCGCGCTTCTGGCGAAAGGTAGAGCACTCCTTCGGCATGATAGGCCGCAGGATCGTCCACACGACTCCCCCGACGGGAACTGCTCTTTGCCGATTCAAGCTCAGCCCTCCGGGCGGCGAACCGAACGTCGGCAAAGAGCAGGAAAATAAGCCCGAGAACGGGTGCGGAATACTCCTGGGCCTTGAGGCCGGAGTTCGCCCGAAGCTGGTCGGCGGCATCCCACAGGCGCTTTTCGAGTGCGGCGGTGGCGGTATCTTTTTCGGAAGGTGCGATCCAGTGCATGGTTACTGCTTGACTATCGGCGCTAAATGGATAAAATAAAGAGTAATATACAGCTAACAGGCATTGTATTCCAATGAAACCTGTCCGATTATCCTGCTACGGCGTGTCGGAGAAAACAGGGTTTCACAAAAAAAACACTTTGCTTATCAAAGAACAATTCGCGAATATTGAAAAACAGGAACAAGCCTTCCCGGAATGAAAGACCCGTCAGGGTTTTCCCGAAACCTGATTTTCTTTTTGTGAAAAAAGACCGCGCAATAGGACGCAGCAGAACGGCATCATGCGTCGCACTCCCCGAATCGCTGTTAAGGGTCATGATGCTTCTGGCCGTTATCATGATGGCGTTCTCCTCCGCTTCACCGAAATGCGAGGCTGCAGAGCCTGCAACCGATAGTTCCTCCGGTATTTATCCCGAAACAAGCCGGAAAATAACGGTAACGCTCACGAAGCGCGCCGGCGGGGTGACCTACATGAAAAGCCGGATCTACATTCAAGCCAGCCCCAGCGAGGTGTGGAAGGTGCTCACCTACTACGA
>Ga0209467_1002139_pt1 | contig 14738 bp, 11 predicted proteins | sample Higcelwee11metaG_FD_187175 | JGI IMG/M metagenome (GOLD analysis project Ga0209467, IMG submission 187175) | Freshwater pond sediment microbial communities from the University of Edinburgh, under environmental carbon perturbations - High... | ecosystem: Environmental > Aquatic > Freshwater >...
GCGCGGCTCCGTATCCAGGCTCTTGGCGAGCGACACCTTCTGCTGGTTGCCACCTGAAAGGTTCTCAAGCCGCGCATCGAGCGATGGTGCCTTGATCTCGAACTGCTCGACATAGTATGCGGTCTTCTCCAACTCCAGATTGTGATGGAGGACAGGAGTCCCGTAGTTGGCAATCGAGACCAGTGTCACATTCTTGTAGACCTCGAACGCTGTCAGGATTCCAGATCCCTGCCGGTCCTCCGATAGATACGCGATGCCGGCCTTCACCACGTCGCCCGGGTTTCGCATGGCCGGTTCACGTCCGCCCACAATGACCTTACCGGATGATCTCTTGCGCAGACCCATAATCGTCTCGGCTATCTCCGTGCGCCCCGCACCAATAAGACCTGAGAAACCCAGAATTTCACCGGCGTGTATTTCGAAGTTGATGTCGTACAGAAGTCCGGGGACCGTAAGACCTTCCACGCGCAAGGCGACATCATCACGGGGCTGGACCTTGGCCGGGAATATCTGATTCAATTCCCGGCCGACCATCCTGCGCGCCATATCGTCGATCTGCAGGACGGAGGCCTCCTCCAGGCAAATGAAGGTCCCATCGCGAAGTACCATGACCCTGTCGCATATGGCCTTTATCTCTTTCAACTTGTGCGATATGTAGACAATCGTAACGCCTTTTTCGCGGAGGCCCCTCATGATGCGGAACAGAATCTCGATCTCGTGGCTCGTAAGCACGGTAGTGGGTTCGTCCATGATGAGGAGGCGCGATTCCGACTTGATGGCCTTCGCTATTTCAACCATCTGCTTCTGGGCGACACTGAGCCTTTTGATGTTCGATTCCGGATCGACCTGGGCGCCGAGCTCGGTCATCAGTTCGTTTGTCCTGCGGATCATGCCTTTCCGGTCGAGGAGACCGGTCGCGAGTCGCTGCTCGGCACCGAGGAAGATATTCTCATAGACGTTCAGGGTTTCAACGAGGTTGAATTCCTGCGGGATGAGGCTGACCCCAATCCGCTTTGCATCCTTGGCGTCCCTGATCTCGACCTTCTTTCCCGCGAACTCGATCGAACCACGGGTAGGCGTATAAATTCCCGAGAGGATTTTGACGAAGGTGGACTTGCCGGCCCCATTCTCGCCTATAAGGCCGAGGATCTCCCCATGCCTTATCTCGACGCTGATGTCGTCGAGAACCCTCACGGAGGCGAATTCCTTCGTGATCCCGGCCGTCCGTACAAGGACGTCATTCATACGGCTTCCGTCACTTCTGCATCGCGGCGTCAAAGGCGATGTCCGATGGGGCGAAGTCTACCCGCCGGACGAAAGCCAACGCCTCTTTGGCGCCGAACTCACGCTCCATGCCGGAGTCCTCCCATTCAACGGAAAGCGGTCCCTGGTAACGCGCGGCGTTGAGTTCCCTGATGATATTCTCAAAATCAACATCGCCGTGGCCAAGACTGCGGAAATTCCAGCCGCGGCGATTGTCGCCGAATGCCAGGTGCGAGCCGAGAATGCCGGCCCTGCCGTCAAGGGTCACCGCCGCGTCCTTCATGTGGACATGATAGATCTTCTGCGCAAAGTCGCGAATGAAGAGGTGGGGTTTCATGCCCTGCCAGATAAGGTGGCTGGGGTCGAAATTGAAACCGAAGGTTGGCCGGTTCTTGAGCTCGGCGAGCAGGCGCTGTGCGGTATAGAAGTCGTAGGCTATCTCAGTAGGATGCACCTCGAGGGCAAATTTGACGCCACAGGCATCGAACTCGTCGAATATCGGAGTCCAGAGCCTTACTATCTCGGCAAATGCCTCATCGATCATCTGGTCCGTGGTCTGGGGGAAGGAGTAGAAATACTTCCACACCGGGCTGCCCATGAAACCGGTGACAACCTTGCATCCCATATTCTTTGCTGCTCGGGCCGTATACTTCATCTCCTGGATTGCCCACTCGCGGATCTTTGCCGGATTGCCCTTGCATTCGGGTGGCGCAAAGCCGTCGAGGCGCGGATCCCACAGGTCGCCAACGCACTGGCCTGCGAGATGGGCGCCCAGTGCCCATGCCTTGAGGCCGTGCTTCGCGAGTATGGCCTTCCGTTCCTCGACATACTTAGGGTCGGTGGCGGCGCGCTTCACGTCCATGTGGTCGCCCCAGCAGGCGATTTCGATGCCATCATAGCCGAAGGACTTTACCTTGGCGCAGAACTGGTCGAAGGGAAGATCGGCCCACTGGCCGGAAAAAATGGTTACTGGTCGGGACATCATGCACTCCTTACATGTCGAGCCAGACGGCGCCCTTGCGGGAGCTGTCGACGCATCTTCCTATGAATTTCACGCCGGCGACGCCGGCTTCGGGCCCGGGGAAATCCAGCTCGTCCTCGGAGAGCGGCTGGCCGGCTTTCTTCTTTGCCAGTGCAGAGATAAAGGTGCGATAGATATTGGCGAAAGCCTCGAAGTAGCCCTCCGGATGCCCCGAAGGTATGCGGGAACAGGATTGGGCATGGGGATAGAAGCCATCCCTGCCGCGTGAAAGTGTAACCGTCGGTTGCCCGAGCTTCGAGACAACGAGGTAGTTGGGGTTTTCCTGCGACCACTGGATAGTGCCATTGGACCCAAATATGCGGATGCGCAGCCCGTTGTCGTAGCCCACCGCAACCTGGCTTGTCCAATAGAGGCCTTTTGCCCCGCCCTTGTAATTCAGCATGATGCTTGCGTTGTCATCGAGTATCCGCCCGGGCACGAATGTATCGAGCCTGGCGCAGAGTGAGGCGATATCGAGGCCGGTGACATAGTTGACCATGTTCTCCACGTGGCTGCCGATGTCGCCCACGCAGTTTGACTTGCCCGTCTGGGCAGGATCGGAACGCCACGCAGCCTGCTTCTGTCCATCCTTCTCGATGGGCGTGGCCAGCCATTCCTGCGGGTATTCCGCATTGACGAAGCGAATGTCGCCTATTTCACCACGACGTATCATCTCGCGCGCCTGTTTGACGCACGGATAGCCCGTATAGGTATAGGTCACGCAGAAGAGCAGGTTCTTCTGCTTCGCGAGCATGGCGAGTTCCTCGGCTTCCGCTACCTCGAAGGTCAATGGTTTGTCACAGACGACGTTGATGCCGTGGGCCAGAAATGCCTTGGCAGCAGCGTAGTGGCCAGAATTGGGAGTAACGATAACGACGAAGTCGATCCCGTCTGCACGCGTCGATTCGGCCGCGGCCATCGCATTGTAATCAGCATAGAGCCTGTCAACAGCAAGACCGAGGCTGCGTCCCGTCTCGAGTGTCTTTTCGAGGCTTTTTGAAAAGCAGGCCGCCTGAAGATCGGCGAGACCGTCGAGACCAATGGCCTTGCGGTGCACCTCTCCGATAAAGGCGCCCGGCCCTCCTCCAACCATTCCGTACCGCAGGCGCCGGATAGCCGAATTCGTCGCCACTCCCTCGATCATATACGCCTCCTCGTCGTTCTATCATGCACACGCGTGCATATGCACGCGTGTGCATGATAGAACAGCTTTCACAAACGCGCAACAAAAAAAACCAACTTGGTGTATCGGGCCGACTCCTGTGGGGTCCAGAGTATTTGACAGGCCACCACACCCTGCCTATATTCATCAACATGAATATCCCGGAGACCGTCGATCAGTACATCGAGCAATTCACGCCGGATGTCCAGACGATTCTTGCCAGTATCAGGGCGGCAATACGCGCAGCCGCTCCGGATGCCAAGGAACGAATCAGCTACAGGATGCCGACCTATACGATGAAAAAGAACCTGATTCATTTTGCCGCTTTCAAGAACCACATTGGTCTATATCCTACGCCCAGCGGAACCGAAGCATTTGAAAAGGAACTCTCTGCATATGTCAGGGGAAAAGGCTCGGTGCAGTTTCCATTGGACCAGCCCATGCCACTGGACCTGATCAGGCGAATCGTGCTTTTCAGGGTTGAAGAAGAGAAACGCTAGCGGAGCGGGACGCCATGGGAAGAGGGGAATGATGGATACCTGGCTCAACGACATCATCACTCACCAGTTCGATGCGGCCATGTGCACATTGAACCAATGCATCGCGCATTGCCCTGAAGGGCACTGGAACTCCGTGCACTTCGACTCACCAGTATCCCAGGTTCTCTTTCACGTACTCATCTTCACTGACATCTACCTTGGTCGCGACGAGGAAGCCATCAGGACCCAGGAGTTCCATCTGACCAACAGGGCCATGTTCCGAGATTACGAAGAACTCGATGACCGTGAGCCAGTGCAGACCTACTGCCGGGACGAGATCCAGAGGTACTTCGACTTCTGTCTCGCCAAGGGCCGCAAAGAAATCCAGAAGGAGAGCGAGGAAAGCCTCCGCGGCCCCTCGGGCTTCTTGTTCCGAAAATTCTCGCGTCTCGAGCTCTATGTCTATCTGATCCGGCACATACAACACCACGCTGCCCAATTGGGACTGCGTATCCAGAAGGAGACCGGAAGGGAGCTTGCCTGGGTCGGGTCAGGCTGGAAGGATATTACGGACCAGGGGCCTGCGAATGCGCCGACCCCATAGTGCCCTGATACATGGATACGTCCTTGATGCCACAGAGGTACTGCGCAGCGCTATCTCTCATTCCCCCGCTTGAAGTTGCCCGTGATCTTTGCCAGAAACAACTGAATCTCATATTTGTTGTCGAGATCAATAACCCTCTGCAGTTTATTGTACTCCTTGCCTGAAATGGCACGTATTTCTTTGCCCTTGTAATAGACTAGGGCCTTCTTATCCTTGATGAGCTTGTACGAGAAAGGCATCTCGTCAAACAGAATGTTGCGCTTGTTTTCCATATTAATAACCTCGACTACATGATCGATGCCGTCTTCCCAGTGATTCGTGGAGTTGCCCCCTTTTGGTGATCGTTCACATTTCTATAGACAATCTTGCCGCATCCAGGTCGGCGTGGGTCGTGCCCAGGCAGGGGATCGAAGGCCGCGGCGCTCAGTTCGACGTTCATGTCCATCCTAGAGCCCTAGTCTGTAGGCTGCCTCGTTCCAGCGTATCTCCTTGCGCAACTCATCTGGGTCGGTCTTGGCTCCGATGAGGAGGAATTCGATGCCGGCCATCTCGGCCCAGTCACGCATCCACTCGGGTCTAACAGCACGGGAGTATCCCGTGTGATGTGCGCCGCCCGCGATGATCCAGCACTCCGCGGCACGGGCGAGGTCGGGGCGAGGCTTCAGGAGAACACGAGCGACGGGAAGCCTGGGCATGGGCTTGGGCTCGATCGTGTCGACCTCGTTCACGATCATCCGCATGCGGCCACCCATGTCGACCAGGGTGGCGTTGATCGCCGGTCCGCTCTGGCCGCAGAAGACCAGGCGTGCCGGGTCCGCCTTCCCGCCGATACCGAGGGGGTGGACTTCCAGGCGGGGCTTCTCCGCCGCAATGCTCGGGCAGACCTCGAGCATATGGGCGCTCAATGCCACTGGCCCCGCGGGGTCGAGGTCGTAGGTATAATCCTCGAGGAAGGACACGCCGCCCAGGCCGGTAGCCATCACCTTCATCGCGCGGACGAGACAGGCGGTCTTCCAGTCGCCCTCGGCGCCAAATCCGTAGCCATCGGCCATGAGTCGCTGACTAGCGAGGCCGGGGAGCTGCGGTAGCCCGCGCAGATCCTGAAAGGTGTCGGTGTAAGCGCCGAAACCGCCGGCTTCCAGGAAAGCCCGCATGCCGAGCTCCATCCGGGCCTGCTCGCGCACGCGCACCGCGCCTTCGCCCGTCGCCGCCTCGGGAGCCACCTCATACTCGCGCTCGTAGACCTTTACCAAGTCGTCGACATCGGACTCGCTCACCTTCTCGACGAACTCGACGAGGTCGCCCACGCCGAATCCGTTCACCGACCAGCCGAGCTTGATCTGGGCCTCGACCTTGTCGCCCTCAGTGACCGCGACCTCGCGCATGTTGTCCCCGAAGCGGGCAACCTTAAGCGCCTTGCCGTCCCAGAACGCTGCGGCAGCCCGCATCCACCCGGCGAGCCTTTCGACGACGGCCGCGTTCTCCCAATGGCCGACCACGACCTTGCGCGGAATCCTGAGGCGCGCACCGATGAAGCCGTGCTCGCGGTCGCCGTGGGCGGATTGGTTCAGGTTCATGAAATCCATGTCTATTGAATCGAGGGGGATGTCGCGATTGAACTGCGTGTGGAGGTGGCAGAGGGGACGGTTGAGTTCGGTGAGGCCGGCGATCCACATCTTCGAGGGGCTAAAGGTGTGCATCCAGGTAACGATGCCGGCGCAGTTTGGGTCAGCATTGGCGGCTCGAACGACCTTGAGGATCTCCTCGGGACCGAGCACAACGGGCTTCCAGACGAGCCTGCACGGCAACTTCGAATCGAGGTACTGGACCATTTTCCTCGAGTGCTCGTCGACAGTCTTGAGAACCTGATCACCGTACAGATCCTGGGAACCGACGATGAACCAGAACTCGTACTTCTTAAGATTGATCATCTCCTCATCTCCTTTTCTACGAAAGCGCCGAGCGCCTTGTATTTCGCGTATATCGCATCGTATGCGGCGCGGCGCTCCGGTTCGGGCGAATACGTCCGCTCGATCGGGGCGCGCATCGATTTCTGCGCCTCGAGGGCGCTTGGATAGAGGCCTGCAACGCTTGCGGCGAACATGGCGCCGCCCAACGCGCACGACTGGTCGCTCGACGAGACGGCAATGTCAATGCCGAGGACGTCGGCGGTTATCTGCATCACAAGGGGGCTCTTGCGGGCGACTCCTCCCACGGCAACGACGCGCTCGACGGGGAGTCCCTCAGCGCGCATCCGCTCCACGATAGCCCTGCTCCCGAAGGCTGCGGCTTCGATCAGTGCGCGGTACAACGCGGGCGCGTCCACTCCCAGGCTAAGGCCAGCTATCGCTCCCGTGAGGGCCTGGTCCGCGTCCGGAGTCCGGCGCCCGTTCAGCCAGTCGAGCGCGACGACGCCCGACAGCACAGGGTCGACCTTGGTTGCCTCTGCTTCGAGTGCCGGGAGAACCCTGTCCTCGAATGCCGCGGCGTCGACGCCGGCGCCGAGAAGGCCGGCTCGAGCCGGCCATGCGAGGATTCGCCTGAGCCACGCGAAGCAGTCGCCGAAGGCCGACTGCCCGGCCTCGTAGCCGATCATGCCTCGCACGACTGATCCATCCACCTGGCCGCATATCCCCGCCACGAGCTTCTCTGGGCGGCCCGCGGCCGGCCTCGGGCCGATCATGATATCGCAGGTGCTCGTCCCCATGATCTTCACGAGGGTGCCGGGGGCTATGTCGCCGCCCACGGAGCCAATGTGGCAGTCGAAGGCGCCTACGCCCACGACGACCTCGGTGGACAGGCCGAGGCGCCTGGCCCACTCGGGACAGAGCTTGCCCGCTGGTTCCTCGGCGGTGTAGGTCTGCGAACCCAGGCTCGCAGCGAGCTCCGAGAGGCGGGGATCGAGCCGATCAAGGAAGGCCGCGCTCGGGTACCCCCCCCAGGACGCGTGCCACATGGCCTTGTGCCCCATGGCGCACCTGCTCCGCCTTATGTCCGACGCGCGCGTAACACCGGTCAGCAAGGCGGGCATCCAGTCGCAGTGCTCGACGATGGTGGCCGCGGCCATCGCCGGCGCCGTGCGATTGTCGACAAGGCGGAGCGCCTTTGCCCAGAACCACTCGGAGGAGTAGACTCCGCCTTCATACGCGGTGTAGTCCAATCCGCCCCAGCTCTTCGCGAGCACATTGATGCGCTCGGCCTGGGCGATGGCCGTATGGTCCTTCCAGAGCACGAACATGGCGTCGGGATCGTCTGAAAACTCGGGCCTAAGAGCGAGGGGCGAGCCCGACGCATCGGCGAGGCAGGGCGTGGAGCCGGTGGTGTCGACGGTTATTCCCCGCACCCTGGGCGCGGCCTCGGCTCCCGCCTGCACGAGCGCAGCAACGACGCATTCCTCGAGGCTCTCGATGTAATCGAGGGGATGCTGGCGAAAGCGGTTCGACTGCGGATCGCAATAATCGCCTATTGCCCACCGTCGGTAGGCGCTCACCGCGGCTCCGCACGGCTCTCCGTCGGCCGCATCCACGACGAGGGCGCGCACGGAATCGGCCCCGAAGTCGATGCCAATCACGTATTCCTGGCCCTTTTTCTTGCCATTCACCTCAATCCTCCTCGCGACGCTGGGCACCACGAGAGCGGTGCCCGAATCGTTGGCAATCAGTCTATTCTTCCAGCGGTAGATTCTCCTTGAAGAACAATTCGAGCGGTATCTCGGCGGCAAGGTGTGAAGCCGGGCCCCCCCTCACCACCGTGTTAAAGAGGAGCTCAAGGGCCTCCCTCGCCTGCTCGGCGGGGCGCTGCGAGACGAGGCAATCGATCGAGCCGTCGCGAAGCGCGCGGACGTTGTCCGGGACCGCGTCCCACGAGACGATGGCGGGCCGGGGCTTGAGCCCCCTCGCCGTGAGCCAATCTCCCACGATGTGTCCGGAAGAGTTGGCCACGAGGACGCCCCCGACACCCTCGGCGTCGCCGAGGCCCCTCTCGAGTACGCCCTTCCCCGCAGACGTCCTGTCGAGGCCCGGGCATTCGACCGCGTCGATGCGCCGCGAAAGTCCGTGATCGCGGAAGAAGGACCGGAATCCATCGATGCGCTGCGCGATATGCCGGTCCTCGGCGTGGGCGGACAGGGCCACGAGCCGCCCAGGCCCTGGAGAGAGGAGAGACATGACACGTCCGGCCAAATAGCCACCGCGGAACGGATCCTGTGCGACGACGGCTGCGGGTGAAGCCCCCACGAGGTCGCCATCGAAGAAGACATACGGCACCGAGCCGGCGATCCTTCCACCTTCGGAATCCCTACCCAGGCGGACAAGAGCCGGGCCGAGGACCTCGGGCAAGACAGGCGCGAAGAGGAGGCCGTCGCAGGGATCCTCGACGGCACCAGCGAGGAGTTCACGGTAGGCATCTTCGTCGTAACGGTCAAATTCGTCGACGCGTACCGCGCAGCCGTACAGGGCCAGGGCGAGCTCGGCGCGCCTGATTCCCTGGAGACAGAGCGCCCAGTAACCCGAATCCTGTTCCGAGCGCGGTATGATAACGCGGAAGGTGTATGTCTTCTTGAGCGAAAGTTGCCTTGCGAGGAGGTTTGGCTCGTAGCCGAGGGAAGATATGATCCCACATATCCGCCCTTTGGTTTCAGCCGAGACCCCGCCTCTATCGTGGAGGACGCGATCGACGGTGCCGATGGACACTCCCGCCAGGCGAGCTATTTCTTTTACGGTGATCTTCTCTTCCATATTCTCTTTCCGTCAGCGTAGAGGATTGACCGTTAACGTACACGGAGCGGTATCGTTTTACCACTACACTGGGGATACGTCAACCAATAACAGTGCAAGACTCCATCACAGAGCTCTGAAACGACCCGGTTATCGACTCGCCTCCGTATCCACGCGCTTCGTTTGCGCTTCGGAGACTCGATGGAACAGATGGAACGCGAAGACGAGGACACCGGCGGATCCTTTCGTTTGCCAGGCTCTTATTGTTCGTGGCCAATCGATGGCAACACTGGAAGAGCGGCCGCCCGCCTGGGCTTCAGGCTTTCGACACGCATGGCGCATACGAGGCTCTGGCCGCTTTCAATGGATCGAGAGCACTTCTGCGGTCTCTGCGCCAGCCTCGATGATCGTCGTCCAGGCGGAATCGGTCCTGTCGACGCGTTCGTCACGCGGTACGCTGGTCCCTTCTGTACTACATGACCATATCCACGGGTTTTGCTGCAGGTGACAACCATCGCCGGCGCCGATACCGCTCTTGGTACCGACACATGATCGCATTTCTGGAGCTGGTGGGATGCAGATCGCTACAAAAAGAAGTTGACAAAAGGGGAAAAGGGAGTGATAACGATTTGCGTGTACGTACACGCTCTACGATGTTCACCATCACTGTCTGCACAACAGAGCCCGATGGGAAGCCTGATCATGCAGGAATCTGTACCGGGAGCGAGCGGGCAAGGAGGAAGAGATTATTCTCCAGGATTCAGGTTTTGAGCGTTGTCACTGCCAGAACATGCAAGCAGGTCTGTAAATGCACGGCGTTGCCGTCGCCTAAGGTGTGGGTGTCTCAGATCAATGGAGGTACGAAATGGCGTTTCGAGCGAAGACAGTATTAATGGTTCTCGTGCTGTTGCTAACGATGGTTGGCGTCGTGATCGCGGCGCCCTTGATCAAGGTCGGCATTGTCAATCTGCCACCCGAAGAATCCGGCTACCGGCAGGCCAACGTCGAAGACATGAACACGGTCTTCTCCAGGGCGAACGGCTATGACGCGAAGCAGACCAACACCGGCGACAACAGCGAGCAGATCGCGGCGGCGCAGGGGTACATACGAGATGGCGTGAACTATCTGCTGATCTCGGCGGCAAATGCTTCCGGCTGGGACAACGTGCTCAAGTCCGCGAAGGCCGCTGGAGTCACGGTATTCCTCTTCGACCGCCTCATCCAGACGGATGTTTCCAACTATCAAGCCGCCCTGGTTTCGGACATGGCCGCCGAGGGAACCACAGCGGTGGATTGGCTGCTGAGCCAGAAACTGCCCGCCTACAACGTGATCCTCATTCGCGGTCAGTTAGGCTCCGCGGCCGAGTTGGGCCGCTCAGGCGCGCTGCTCAAGGCCCGCGATGCCGGCAAGCTCAAGATCGTAGCTGACGGAACCGGCGGAGACAGCTGGAGCCTCGAAGAAGCCCGCAAGGTGGTTGAAGCCGCGATAACCTCCGGCAAAGATTTCAACGTCATCTATGCGGAAAACGACGGCATGGCGCAAGGCGCCGTTCAGGCGCTCGACGCGGCAGGCATCACCCATGGCAAGACCGGCAAAGTCAAGATCATAGGCTTCGACTTCAACCGCTTCGCGCTGCGCAATGTGCAGGCCGGATACTGGAATTGCGATATCCAGTGTAGCCCACGCCAGGCGGCCGAGATTTCGGGCTGGATCAAGTCCGGTTCAAAGGCCCCGAAGGGAATCATCTATCAGAAAGAAATCTACGCCGATACCGCCGCGATCACCGATGACCTCATTCTCAACAAGGGTATCAATGCCGATCCCGGCAAGGGCGTGATAACCAAATAAGGCTCTGCCCATCCAGGGTTCTCTCTATCAAACATGCGGTGCGGCGACCCGGATATTCCGGTGCGCCGCACCGCGATTGTCATTGCATGGCGCGTCGGGAGAAGATTCATTGCAGACACAGAATGTGCTTGAAATGCATGGCATATGCAAGTCGTTCCCGGGGGTTAGGGCCTTGCACGACGTGAGCTTCACGCTCAGGCGGGGCGAGGTCCACGCTCTCATGGGCGAGAATGGCGCAGGCAAGTCTACCTTAATAAAGGTAATGACCGGGGTATACGAAAAGGATGCCGGAAGAATACTGGTCGAGGGGGAGGCCATACATTTCAGGTCGCCCCAGGACGCTCAGGATTTCGGGGTCGGCACCGTCTATCAGGAAATAACGCTCTGTCCCAATCTGACCGTCGCGGAAAATATGTTTATAGGTCGAGGCCGCTATACATTCGTCAATTGGAAACGGATGAAAGAGAAGACGGCTCGGCTGCTTGACTCGCTGGGCATCCCGGCGAGTCCGACTCAAGCGCTTTCAAGCTGTTCGCTCGCCGTCCAACAGATGATCGCGATCGCCCGGGCGATCGACATGGACTGCAAAATCCTCATCCTGGACGAGCCGACATCCTCACTGGACGAAGACGAGGTACAAAAGCTTTTCTCGCTCATGCGCGAGCTGAAATCGCGCAGCGTGGGCATCGTCTTCGTAACCCACTTTCTGGACCAGGTATATGAGATCAGCGACAGGATCACGGTGTTGCGCAACGGGGAGTTCATCGGAGATTACGATGCGTCTTCGCTGCCCCAGTTCGAGCTCGTCTCAAAAATGATGGGAAGAGCTCTGGACGATATCTCGCAACTGAAGAAGCATGAACCATCCGAGCGCGACTGCAGCGAGCCCGTATTCGAGGCGGCGGGACTCTCGAGCGCTGCCGGGGTAAAACCCTTTGAGTTCACGATACGAAAAGGCGAAGTGAACGGATTCATCGGACTGCTCGGCTCAGGGCGCAGCGAGAGCGCCAGGGCGATCTACGCAGCGGACAAGGTCATTGGCGGCAACGTCAGAATGAATGGTATGAAAGTAAAAATAGGCGAGCCGATACAGGCGATGAAGCTAGGAATCGGATATCTTCCCGAGGATCGCAAGGGCGATGGCATCATTGCCGACCTCTCCGTTCGGGATAACATAATCCTGGCATTTCAGGTTCTGAACGGCTTCTTCAAGCCTTTTGTACGAAAACAAGCCGAGGCGTTTGCCGAAGAATATATACAGCGGCTGAACATCAAGACCGCATCTACCAGCACTCCCATCAAGTCGCTTTCCGGCGGAAACCAGCAGAAGGTCATTCTGGCCCGGTGGTTGCTCACCCACCCCGAGTACCTGATTCTCGATGAACCCACGCGGGGCATTGACGTCGGAACCAAGGTGGAGATACAAAAACTGGTGCTCAAGCTCGCGGAAGACGGCGTCAGCGTGACATTCATCTCTTCGGAAGTAGAGGAAATGCTGCGCACATGCTCCCGCCTGATCGTCATGAGAGATCGAACCATCGTCGGGGAACTCGTCGGCGAGAACATAACAGAGGGCGATGTCATGCACGCGATCGCCGGAGGGGGCGAGCCGCTATGATACAAGTGAAGCTCCGCGGAGTTCAGGTATTTCTGCCCCTTTCGGTCTTGGCGATCCTGATCCTGATCAACCTGATCAAGGGCGCGGATTACTTCAGCATTTCGATGATCAACGGAGCGCTGTACGGCAATATCCCGAACATCCTGTTCGGTGCTTCGGAGCTGGTAATCCTGTCGATCGGAATGACCATGGTTACATCATCTTCAGGCGGCCAGGATATCAGTGTTGGCGTGGCGGCCGCGATAAGCTCCAGCGTATTTGTACGGATACTTTTGGGCGCTGGCAGCATCACCTGGATGACCATACTTGTTGCATTCCTGGCGAGCTGCATGGTCGGGATAGTCATCGGGGCCTTCAACGGCACTCTGGTCGCGATATTCAGCGTTCAGCCTATGGTCGCGACGCTCATCCTGTATACCGCAGGCAGATCCATAGCATTTCTTGTCGACGGCAGATTATCTCCCGTGCTGGCGAATGACCTCACGAGTCAAATAGGCAGCGTAATACCGGGAATCCCCATACAAACGCCGATACTCCTGACTATCGTCTTCGTCATATTGTTCGCGATACTCCTCAGAACCACGAACCTCAAGCTTTATTCCCAATCCGTGGGAATCAACCAAAAAGCCGCGCGACTGAACGGCATCAACCCGGTGAGGATAAAGATCCTGACCTACATGATTCTCGGTGTCTGCACAGCCGTTGCAGGTTTTATCGCCGTTACCAAAGCGGGCCGCCATGACAGCGTCAACCTGCTCAAGTACGTCGAGATGGATGCGATCCTCGCGGTCGCAATCGGTGGAAACGCGCTGGGCGGCGGCAAGTTCAGCATAGCTGGGTCCATCATCGGCGCGTATACCATAGAAGTTCTCAACCGGACATTGCTCAGACTTGAAGTGAACACTGAAACGATAAAGGCCTTCAAGGCGGTGTTCATAATCATACTCATGGTCATCGCATCGCCCGTGGTCAGGGAATACGTCGCGAAAAGCGTAAAATTGATGCAAGCCAGACGTGGCAGCGCGGGTCAGATGCAAACCGCGGGTGGAACAGACGCCGCGAAGGTATCCGATGCGGCCATTTCTACAGAAAAAGAAGTATAGCGTGGAATCCATGAATCAGACAAAGAGAACGGAAGTGATTTCCAACTCGAATCTCCTGCTTATTATTGCGGCGGTCATATTCGTGCTGATGTATGGATTTGCCATCCTCCGTTACCCTGGCAGTTTTTTGCAGTATCAGACATTCTTCGACATGTTCAGCCTGAATGCTCCGCTCATCATCCTGACTCTTGGCTTGAGTATCGTCATGATCGGGGGCGGCATAGACATTTCTGTCGGCGCGGTTACCGGCCTCGTAACCATGTGCTGCGCCGTGTTCCTGGAATTCGGTCCAAGGAGCGTCGGAGGCTCGATGCTTCTGGCGCTGGGTATAGGAATCGCCTTTGGCCTTTTGCAGGGATTCCTCATCGCGTACCTGGAAATCCAGCCGTTCATAATAACGCTTGCAGGAATGTTCCTGGCCAACGGGCTTCTGACAACCATACACAAGGACCCGCTCAATGTGACCATGCCGGATTTCGTGCGCCTCAGGGATTCCGAAATTGTGATTCAATGGCTGGGCATCACCAACCGGCTCGGAAAATTTATACCTCTCACGATCAAACCTGGGGCTGTTGTCGCATTGGCTCTCGTAGTCTTGATGGTCATCCTGATGCACTGGTCGCGTTTCGGACGTAATCTCTATGCCGTCGGCGGCAATAGTCAGAGCGCGCTTATGCTCGGCATCAACGTAAAGAGAACAAAATTCTACTCGTATGTGCTGTGCGGATTACTCACCGGCATCGCGGGCTTCGTCTTCATACTGACGACGGGAGCAGGCAATGTCGGCAACGCGACGGGATTTGAAATGAAGTCGATCGCCGGATCCATAATTGGCGGCACGATGCTTTCGGGCGGTGTGGGGAATCTGATCGGCTCGCCCGTCGGCGCGCTGACGCTTCTCACGATCAACGAGCTGATACGCGC
>Ga0209467_1002140_pt1 | contig 14738 bp, 17 predicted proteins | sample Higcelwee11metaG_FD_187175 | JGI IMG/M metagenome (GOLD analysis project Ga0209467, IMG submission 187175) | Freshwater pond sediment microbial communities from the University of Edinburgh, under environmental carbon perturbations - High... | ecosystem: Environmental > Aquatic > Freshwater >...
CCCCATCGCGGCAAGTCGCTTGGCCACAAGCTGCGCTTCATCCGCCGATTCTTCGCGCAAGCCATGTTCGACAATAAAGGCCCGCGCCTTTAGCCCCATGCGCTGCACGCAAAAAGCCAAAGCCATACTATCCGGCCCGCCGGAAACGGCCAAGCCCACCCCAACGCCGGAAGGCACGCAAAGCCCAATCAGCTGCGCCGCTTCGTCCGCCGTCAGCGGCTTGTGTTCAGAAAAAGAATCCATAAGTCTGCTTCATAATCAAATCGGATAAGTTCCAAAACCAAACGGGATTCCCGCTTGCGCGGGAATGACGGGGCTTGTGTTGGGCTTCAACTCCTTAGTGTCACCCTCGCGTAAGCGGGGAGCCGTTTCTTTTTTGTCTCTTGGAAACGATTGGTTCTCGCTATACCATTCTTTGCCGCCAAAACCAAAAGCCCTTCCCGGCAGACCGGAAAGGGCTTTTGAAAAAGCAATCAAGACGAAGCTTACGAAGCCGCCTTAGCAGCCGGAGCGTAGCTTGTCTTTTCCGTAATACGCGCCTTTTTACCGCGCAGACCACGCAGATAATAAAGCTTCGCGCGACGCACGGAACCGCAACGCACCACGACGACCGAATCAAGACGCGGGCTGTAAAGCGGGAACACACGTTCAACGCCTTCGCCATAGCTGATCTTGCGGACGGTGAACGAGGAATTGAGACCGGCGTTCTTACGCGCGATGCACACGCCTTCATAGGCCTGCACGCGTTCGCGGGTACCTTCAACAACCTTCACATTCACGCGAACGGTATCGCCCGGCGCGAAAGAAGGAATCTGGCTCGCAAGCTTTTCGACTTGCTGTTGTTCGAATTTTTGTAACACGTTCATTTTTATTCTCCCTAAGAGGGGCCTCCTATACACGGGATTCTGAATCAACTCAACGGTTTCTTGGCCTTTTAGCGCTTTTTTTCGCCTCTTCCGGCTTTTTGAACTTTTTCCCACAAATCAGGCCGTCTTTGCGCGGTTAAGGCCTCCGCCTGCTGGCGACGCCAAGCCTTAACCTTTTCATGGTGCCCTGAGATCAAAACCTCAGGAACTTCAAGCCCTTCCCAGATGGCAGGCCGCGTATAATGCGGATATTCAAGGAGGCCGTTTGTAAAGCTTTCCTCATCAACCGTCGTTTCATTGCCCATCACACCGGGAATCAGGCGCGTGCAAGCCTCGATCACCGTGAGGGCAGCAACCTCACCGCCCGCAAGGACAAAATCGCCCAACGAAACCTCTTCCAACGCTTCCGCGTCCAAAACGCGTTGATCCACACCTTCATACCGCCCGCATAAAAACAACACCGACGGCGCGGCGACCAGCTCTTCAACCAAAGCTTGATCCAAAACCCGCCCACGCGGCGAAAGATAGATTCGCCGTGCCGCCCGACCAAAGCGCACGCTGGCTTCGCGCAAAGAAGCCGCTACCACATCGGGCCGCAGCACCATTCCCGCACCGCCGCCATAGGGCGTGTCATCGACGTTTTTATGATGGCCAAGACCAAATTCGCGCAACCCCATTACCTCAAGCCGCCACAGCCCATCGGTCAACGCCTTGCCCGCCAACGCCGCGCCAAGCGGCCCCGGAAACATTTCAGGAAACAGCGTAAGAACCTGCGCCTGCCAAACTGGTTTTTGGGAAGAAGGATCGCTCATTCGGCCTTCCGTTTGGTTTTATCTCGCTTCGGTTTCTCCGGCTTTTCTTCACTGAGCCAGCCTTCAGGAATCACAACCCGAAGAAAACCGTCTTTCAGATTCACTTCCGGTACAAAGGCCTCTTGAAGCGGCAACATAAAGCTCGGCCTTGCTGCAGGCTTGATTTCCAAAAACGTGCCCGCGCCGTAATCATGAACGGCGTCAACGATACCTTGCGTTAGCCCCGCTTCGTCTTTCGCCTTAAGCCCGATTAAATCGGCATGATAGTAGGTGCCATCCTCTGATGCTGGCAAAAGCGAGCGCTCGACAAAAAGCTCAGTGCCGCGCATCGCCTCGGCCTGATCGCGGTCGCTCACACCCGCCAGCGCGACGATAAAGTGATCCTTACCTACCCCTTTGCGCGACAGCTCAAACGTGCGCGTCCCGCGCTCATCCGTCAGTGGGCTATAGGTAAAAAGGGCCTCCGGCTCAGCCGTAAAGCTGGCGACGCGCACTTGCCCGCGCACGCCATGCACGCCCACAATCGCCCCAACGCATAGTCTTTGATTTTCTTTCATGAGCTGCATTCTCTTTCAATTCACAGGCTGGGACAAGTCTTCTTCACAAAAAACCCGCCGAGGCGCACCCCGGCGAGTTTTCAAACCTATACCCAAAGGCCATTACAAAATAATCCGCGATGGCTCCGCCGCAGGTTTTTTAAGTTCAGGGGAAACGGGCGCCGCCGGAGTCTGCGGCGTGTAAGCTGCAATTTTCTTCATCAAAAAGTTCTTTGTTAAAACACAACCCCCAAGGCCGCCTAAAAGGCCCCCAGCTATGCAGCCCGGCGACGCCGAAACCACATTGTGCAAGACCGCTCCCAAAAAGGCCTTCACAATAATAGGCGCATAACCCGACAGCCCCGTCAAAGATGTTGTACAAAGGTCATAAGCGAGCGGCGTGATCGTTCCGAGAACAGCGCCCGCACCAACACCAGCTGCCGTACCCGCACAGACAATCGAAAGCATCGCGCCCCCACGAACTGCGCCAACTTTCTTTCTAAAAGAACGAAAGATCGAAGAAGCAACAACGCCAAAGGCCAAAACAACACCGACTTCTGCAACACCCATGGTCAAACCTCAATAAATGATTTTTTCGAAAAAGACTTGGTGATTTTAACATAAAGCACCAACAGCGCTCAAAGGAATTGGTTTGCTTTCAGACCCCACCGCTCCCGTTAACCACAAAAAACCGCCCCTCACTTTCAAGCAAGGGGCGGTTTTGAGGATCGCTTGGAGCCTTACGCTTCGGCGCTGGTGGCTTCGGCGGCCTTGGCAGCTTCCGCGGCTGCGGCCTCGACCTTCATACGCTCTTGCGTCTTGGCGCGCGGCGCGGACTTCTTCGGGGTTTCGTTATACTTAACCTTGGGGCCAAGCTTGGCATCGGCTAAGAAACGAGCCACACGGTCGGTCGGCTGAGCGCCAACGGAAACCCAGTACTTCACGCGTTCTTCGTTGAACTTAACACGTTCGGCATTGTCCTTGGACAGCATCGGGTTGTACGAGCCAACCTTTTCGATGAAACGGCCATCGCGCGGCGAGCGGCTGTCGGCAACGACGATGTGATAATACGGACGCTTCTTGGCCCCGTGACGGGTTAAACGCATGCTAATCATAGTTTTCTCCTTGGTTCGTGTTTGTTGGTTGTGATTAAAGTTACCTCATGCCGCCGCTGCGTAAGCCGGGCATGATGTTCCGCATAAAGCCGCCTTGACCCATTTTCTTAAGGCGCTTCATCATTTTCTGCATTTCCATAAACTGCTTCATCAGGCGATTGACCTCGGACACCTCAACACCCGCGCCTTTGGCGATCCGGCGTTTGCGGCTGGCCGCGATCAGATCGACAGTCTTACGCTCGACCTTCGTCATGGATTGGATGATCGCCTGCTGACGCTTAATCGCGCTGTCATCGACATTCGCGTTTTTCAGCTGCTCTTTAATCCGCCCCACGCCGGGCATCATGCTCATCAAACCCGAAAGACCGCCCATCTTGCGCATCTGTTCGAGCTGCTGAAACAAATCATCAAAATCAAAACCTTTGCCGGACAATAGCTTTTTTGCCATGTCCTCCGCCGCGCCTTGATCAATCGTCGCGGCCGCTTTTTCAACAAGCGAAACCACGTCGCCCATATCCAAAATGCGCCCGGCCAAACGGTCAGGATGATAAACTTCCAGCGCATCGGTTTTCTCACCGGTGCCTAAAAACTTGATCGGCTTACCCGTGACGGCGCGCATCGAAAGCGCCGCCCCACCGCGCGCATCGCCATCAATGCGCGTCAGCACCAGCCCGGTCACGCCGATTTTCTCATCAAAACTTTTGGCCGTATTAACGGCATCTTGGCCTGTCATCGCATCGACGACCAGCAAGCTTTCATGCGGCTGCGCGATATCGCGCACCAACGCGGCCTCAGCCATCATCGCTTCGTCGATAGCTAAACGGCCCGCCGTATCCAAAATCAAAACATCAAAGCCGCCAAGCCGCGCCGCTTCAAGCGCCCGGCGCGTAATCGCCTCCGGCAGCTGCCCCGCGACAATTGGCAAAGACTCCACGCCAATCTGCGTGCCCAAAACAGCCAACTGCTCTTGTGCCGCCGGACGCTGCACATCGAGCGAGGCTAATAAAACTTTCTTACGGTCAACGTCCGTCAGCCGCTTAGCCAACTTCGCCGCGCTCGTTGTCTTGCCCGAGCCTTGCAATCCCAGCATCAGCACAATAGCGGGCGGCGTCACGGCAATGTTGAGCGGCACAGCTTCGGTGCCCAGCATCGTCATCAACGCGTCATGCACGATCTTGATCACTTGCTGACCCGGCGTGACCGAGCGCAAGACTTCTTGCCCCACGGCACGTTCTTTGATCTGCGCGATAAACTCTTTGACGACAGGCAAAGCGACATCAGCTTCTAAAAGCGCCACACGCACTTCACGCATCGCGGCGTTGACGTCATCTTCCGTCAAGGCCCCGCGGCGTGTCAGGCGGTCTAAAGCACCGGTTAGCTTCTGGCTTAAACTCTCAAACATTCTGCCTCATGATCAAAACCCAAACGAAAGCGGGCCAGTGCACGCAACGCGTGGACTGACCTGACATCGCCCGACGAAGAACCAATCCCCCTCGAGCCATGCTCCCTTGGCGTCCTTTATAAAAAGACGCTGCCATTTGGGCTGGAACGAGGGCTTTGTACCTGAAAACCAAGCCAAGAGTCAAATAAAGCCGGTGGCAAGCCCTTTTCCTACCGCCTCCACCATGAATAAAGGCGTATTCAGTTCAGGAAAGCCCTCACAACGCCCTGTTATTAATAAAATCTTTCAGAAATACGCATAAAATAGAAACCGCTCCCACCCAAAAGCAACATGGCACCTCAAAGGAACAGAAGATGACCTATAAAACACCTTTCTTTCTCATGTTTTTGTGCTGTTTTCTTTTTTATGCAAGCCCTTCAAACGCAACTATTGCGGGCGATACCTGCACGCAGGCTTCCTTTGGAAGCTCACAATTGGATTCGGACGGGGTCAATATTATTGTCTGTCTGAAGACCAAAGCAAATGCCACAAGCTATCAGTGGAAATCCATGAGTGGCGGCAGCACAGCGACCGGAACGATTGCCTTTTTCGCGCTTTCCGCCTGCCCCGATGGCTGGGCTACAGCAGATGGAAGCAATGGAACGGTCGATGTGCGCGGTTATTTCATCCGCGCGCTCGACCTTGGCGCAGGGCGTGACGAAACCGCTTCAAGAACGCTTGCTTCGACCGAAAGCGACGCCATCCGAAATATTACAGGCAACTTTATGATGGTCGCCGACAGCGCCGGTCGGTTGCAAATTCGTTCCGCGTCAGGGGCCATGAGCGTTGCGTCCTCCACAACCACTTACTCAATGGATTACAACGGAACCTCTCGGGCCTCCTCGCTTCTGTCGTTCGATGCCTCGCTGCAGGTGCCGACAGGAACGGAAAACCGGCCCAAAAACATAGCCCTTCTCGCTTGCGAGAAGATGTAAGCAACCGTTTGGGCAAGCCCTTATGATCAAATCCTGCAAGCGGGCGCTGAAAATCGGGGCCTAGCTTGCAAAGACTTGTGGCCATGATGCGCCGAAGCTTGGTCTTTGGGTGGGTCCGTCAATTGCGCGTTATACCGCCCCTTTTCCTGTTGCCACGTCCAACGAACATTGAAGCGGTCTTTAAGATATTCAAGCGCGGCAATTTGCGTCTTGGAATCAATTTCCGGCTTGTTAAGAGCTTCTTGGATGCGCGACGCATAAGTTTCTTCGCAATCCGTTCCGTAGGCGTTTTTGTAACGTTTAAGCGAGCTCGGCACAAGGGTCGGATCTTTCGCTCGCGCCACGATGAATTCGTTAATCCGGTCTTCAAGATGGCTATGGGGCGTATAAGCATGAAACTGCGCGGCTCCATAGCAAGCGCCCAATGAAGTTGCCGTTGCCTCAAGCGCCTTTTCAAATTGCGGCGTATCGCCAGACCACGAATGCGCCTGTGCTTTCCATTGAGGTTTAGGTTCGAATCCTTTAGCGCGAAGCGTCGCTTCGGTGGCCATTTCTTTCGTCTTTGTAAACATCGTTTGATAAACACAATCAACCACAGGTCTATCGTACCCAGCCTGACGCAGAACAGCACCAAGCTTCGCCCCCGGTTCTTCATGCACGCATTTTACAATGCCTTGGATCTGTGCGGGTGTTAAGCGTCCTTGATCCTTTAAAGCCGAGGTATCTTTCATAACCGTCATAAAATCGTTTGTCGTGTAAGCAGCGCTTTTATAGATCGTACGGTTTCCCTCAATACGGAACAGCTCGCCTTCGCGCAATTTCGGCCACTTGTCTTTGATCCGGGGATCGTTCGTTTCAGGAAGAATAACCGAGGCGTTCGGCAAAGCAAGCTTGGCCTCATAACCAAGCACAAACCATGTATCGACCGGATGAAGAGCGCCCAATGAGATGCCTTCCATCGTGCGATCCGCTAACCCTTGGCGCGCTGTCTTGGCTTGCATGTTTTTATAGGCATCCTCAAACGGCGCAACGACAACAATGGACGACGCCTTCCAATTCCCTGCCGCGTGGGATTCAACATGGTGATTGAGTGAAAAATGAAGCGTGTTGCGAAAGCCGCTTTTCAGTGCCCGTTTTTCTTTAAGCCCCGTGTCCAAATGAACCGTGCCATCGGCGGTAATCTCAGGAAAAACATTTGTCGCTCGCACCAGAGCCAAAGCCTCGGTATTGACCTCGCCCTCAGACGTAAGCATCGGCGGCGGCACAGAAGATCCCTGCCTTGACGGGGCCTGCGTGGTCTTTTTCAAAAGGGAATAATCATTCCGCATGTTTATTCTCAAAAAGGACTTTAAAAATACGTCTTTCTTATGCCCTCATTCTAAAACCATAGAGGCTAATATCATGTTAATTCGTTGTTATAGAATGATCTTTTTAAACATCGGCACCGTTCCCTCTCGCGAGGGGCACGCCTTACCCCTTGTTTTTGCTTGTTTTTCTAAACAATCCGACGAAAAGGCGAATCCCTTCTTGCTTTTTGGCGAACAGTTTCCTAGAAAAGGCCCCTGCCGCTTTCGCGCCTGAGGCGCGGTTAAGCGTGGGATTTTTATGGTAACGCGTCAGCCGCGCACGGAAAGAAACAACAATGAAGCAAGACATTCATCCCGACTATCACGATATTACGGTCGTCATGACCGACGCGACGGAAATCAAAACCCGTAGCACCTATGGCAAAGCGGGCGAGCGTATCCAGCTTGATATCGATGCCAAGACGCATCCGGCATGGACGGGCCAACATCGCGCGCTCAATCGCGGCGGCCAGCTCGCGAAGTTCAACAAGCGTTTTGCAGGCCTCGGTGGCAAGACAGCGGAAGCCTCGGGTGATGAAACCCCGGTGGCCGCAGCCGCGCCCGCTAAGGAAGATAAGATCAAGCTGACAACCACGGCCAAGACCGTGAAAGCCGCGCCGAAGAAAAAGGCGTAACGCTTCGCTTCAGCGAAACAATCAAAAACGGCGGCCTTTGCGGGCCGCCGTTTTTTTACTGAAATCAACCTTCTCACAAAGAGTCTCATACCATCTGGGGCCTTTATTCCATCGGGTCCGTTGGCGGATCGATGATCTGAATGCCTTGGATCATGCCAAAGTTTGGCACTTCACCTGCGGCTAATTTCCCGCGCACCATGGCATCAAGCCGTAGAATGCGCGCATAAAGCATCTGCGTCCGATCCAAAAGATTGCGCAAGCCGGGCGGCAACTCTTCTAAATCAGGGCCCATCTCACTTTCGCATTCCTCGCCGCCTGCCAACTGATATTGGGGCGAAGCGAATTGCTCCGGCGAAATCTCACCCGATAGCAAAGCCTTCATGGCCAAAAGCCATGTCATAATCTGAATAAGCCGCGCCGACACGCGCGTGTGGTGATACCCCACATGCAAGCAGTGCGGCAGATCGGTTTGCCTTTTCTCGCCTTGCTCATGATAGGCGATGTAATTGCGTGCCTCGACCGTCAAGGCGACACCTTCATCAAAGGTGCGATCCAAAAGTGTGGCAGTTTTGGGCATCTTGGGGCCTCCCCTTATAAAAAACGGCTTTTTCTTCCCTCCACCCCTACACCCCTGAATCTTAAAAAGCTGTGTACCTTTGTTTAACAAGCACTTAAGAATGTTGATTTACGAAGAAAGCCGAGCTATGGTGCGGCCTCTTTCTGACCAATACCGTGAAAGCGCATTGCTTTTCAGGTCAGAAAAGTTATAAGTCTCGCGCACAATATTGGGGCGTAGCCAAGCGGTAAGGCAGTGGATTTTGATTCCACCATGCGGAGGTTCGATCCCTCCCGCCCCAACCATCGCAAGTCGTTTCTCGAACCTCCGCCTTTTTTCTGTGCGCCTACGCGCACGGGGGTTCGATCCCTCCCGCCCCAACCACATCTTTTCGTTAGCGAGGAACGAGCTTACGAAAAGAGTGCCCCGGACTTGATCCGGGGCCCAGACGGCATCTCCCCCAAAAACCTCTTCTTTTTTGCGCCGCTCCGGGCAAGCCCTACGCGGTCGCGGCCCCCCCCTTGAAACGACTCTCCTTCGATCTTATCTGTATAAAGCGAGGCAGCCTTGACAAAGGAGGTCAGGACGTTCCTCGCCACTTGAAAAGGAATATCTTCGATGACTGTTATCGAACGCCATGTGCGCATTATCAGCCCGGCAATCATTAAATACGGCATCAGCTATGGCGCTGTGGTCGCGATGATCCTGTCTTATACCGCTAATAAATCTCTCTTATGGATGCTCATCCATGGCTGGCTTAGCTGGCTTTATGTCGTCTATTTTGCGTTGTTTAAGGCGTAAAAGATTAACGCTCGCGCAGTGGCAATAAAATAACATGTTGAAATATATAATGTTATTAGCTTCCGCGCCCACAAAAGAGGGCGGATAAAGATCCCTCTTGCTTTTTTTTAAAAAGAGGCGAGATTGTGGCCGAAATGGGGCGCATAGAGGATCTCCTCTGCCACATTGACTGATTCTATTTTAGCCCTCGCCTTTTCTCTTCCTGACCGCGCGCCGCGGATTAAAGGGCAGAACGAAACGAGCGCTTACCAAAGGAATGGTGACGATGCCGTCGCTTTTTGATTTTCCGCTTCTCAAAGCTTTGCGTTTTGAGCGTACAATCCCTGCACCTGAAACGCAGAAAAAACAAGCTGGCGATCTGTTCAGCACGGGGCAGGAAAGCCTTTTCCTCCCGTTCCGCAAAGACGCAGCGCCCAAGGCGAAAAACCTCGTGGCCGCCTACGATTTCGAAGGCGCGCGCAAAATAGGCTGTCCGCCACACGCTGACGGCGCAGCCAAGATCCCCTTTGGCCGCGCCGCCGCGCTCAGCACGGCGCAAGCGGGACATTTACTTTTTTTACGCTACCAAGATTTGTTCTCGCTGAAAAACCGGACAAACAACGAAGCCTTACTCAACGTCGCAACGATGAGGGGCTTTCCGTTACCGCCCGCCATCACAAGTGGGGCCATTTGTACGGACACGAGCGGATTTGAAGCCGATGCCCTTATGATGCAAACGGGAGGAAACGCTTGGCAAACCTTTTTCGTGCCAAGCTATGCCCCGAATGACCTGACGCAAAAGCAGGTTGTGTACACCGCGCATATTCGTTTTCTTGATGCCTATTGCGGTTCGCTTGACGGTGCGCGATGCTTTGATACGTTTGTTCCCTATGATCTGCGTCAACAACTTTGCACCTATCACATCGACAAGCATTTCGAAGCGCATCCCAAGCGCACGGGGCCCCATCCTTTGTATTTGGCTAATGGCCAAACGCCGGGGCCCTTCCGGCTTGGCGCTTTGATGCCGTTTCAAACCGCTCAAGGCAAAACGATCGAAGGCGCGCTTTACACTGGCGGCGAGAAAAAGACGACCGGGTATGGTTGGGGCGAAAACAATTTTGTCGTGCCGCTTTCACGTCACACGGACGATAAAGGCCTCACGCACGTCACGCTCTACCCCGCTTCGACGAAGAAAGTTGATTTCGCCGATGGAGAGGGAACGGTTAGGATCGCAAAGCCTGCGGCCCTGCCCGAAGACATTGAACCGCTTTTGCGCCGCGATTTTAGGCGGCAGCCCGCACGACTCGATTGCGCGGTCACGTTCGCAATCTCAACGGCAAAGCTCTAAGACTTTGCCTCAATCAATCGATTGATTGATTTTTGGACGTCAAGCGCGTACCCTTGCGGGTATGAGCAAAATGCCCCTTCCGACCGAAACGCGGCTTTTAGCCGCCGCCCTTAAACACTTCGCCCTTTCCGGCTATGAAGGCGCGAGCACGCGTCAAATCACACAAGAAGCCAAGGCCAACATCTCGGCCATTCCCTATTATTTTAAAAGCAAAGAAGGGCTGTATCGCGCCGTTTTGGCGCACATCGCAGCCATCGTCAAAAAAGACCTGACCGAAGAGGCGCAGCTTGTGCGCGAAGCGTTGGCGCGCCCGCGCTTGTCACAAACGGAAAGCCAAATCCTCACGCATCGCGTCTTAAGCCGTTTTGTGCGCCTGTTGGTCAGTGGGAAAGTTTCGCCTTCCATGGCCCGCATCTTTTTGCGCGAGCAGATGGAGCCTACGGCAAGCTTTCGCGTTTTCTACGAAGAAACCATGCGGCCCATGCATGAAATACTGACAGCGCTTCTCGCACGAGGCGCAAACCTGCCTTATCCCAGCGAGCAAGCCACCTTGGCCGCGCACGCCATCTTAGGGCAAGTCGTCATCTTTAAAACGCACCGCGAAGCCGCTTTGCGGCGCTTAGGCTGGCGCGATTATGGTGAAAAAGAAGTTGAAAAGATCATCGCCACGGTGCTCACGCACACGGATTTTATTCTCACCGCCTATCGCAAAGGCCAAGGACGCGCCCTATGAAAAAACTTTATCTTGCCGCGCTTGTCCTGTTTTTAGCCGGGTGCCAACCTGAAGACCCTGTCTATCAAGGCTATGTCGAAGGCGACTATTTGATGATCGCCCCCACAACGGCTGGCGTTTTAGACGCCTTAACCGTAACGCGTGGCCAAGGCGTCAAGCAAGGCGCGCGGTTGTTTGCGCTCGACCTCACCACGCTCAAAGCGGCTTTAGCCTCTGCCGCAGCGGAAGAGGCGCAAGCCAAGGCCGCGCTGGAAGCCGCTCAAAACGAATATCACCGCGCCGTGTTGCTCAATCCCACCGGGGCAACGAGCCAAGCGGATCTCGATGAAAAGAAAGCTGCCTTTCACGCGGCAGAATCCACCATTGCAATGGCGCAGCAAAAACAGATTCAGATTCAAAAACAACTCAGCGAAGCCGCACCCATAGCTCCCGCTGCAGGATACATTGAGGAAACCTATTATCGGCCCGGCGAATATGTTGCCGCAGGATCGGCGGTTGTGCGGCTGCTTCCGCCAGAGAATATCAAAATTCGCTTCTTTGTCCCGCAAGCCCGCGTTCCTCAACTGGCTGCAGGCCAAACGCTTAGCTTAAGCTGCGATGGCTGCACCGCGCCGATCCCAGCCAAAATCACCTTTATCTCTTCACAAAGCGAATATACGCCGCCAGTCATTTACAGCGTGGGCTCACGCGATAAATTGGTTTTCATGATTGAGGCCAAACCGGAACAGTTCAGCCCGCAGCTACGGCCCGGTCTTCCGCTCGACATTGCCTTGCGTGCGCCATGAGCGAAGCGTCCCTTGCCATTGATGTTTCGGGGCTAACCAAACGCTATGGCGACAAAACCGTTGTGGACGCCATCAGCCTACGCGTGCCGCGCGGCAAGATCTATGGCTTTCTCGGCCCCAACGGCAGCGGCAAAACAACGACCATCCGCATGATCTGCGGGTTGCTTACGCCCGATGCGGGCGAAGGCACCTGCCTTGGTCTTGATTTGCGCACGCAAGCCGAAGCCATCAAGCGGCGCGTTGGCTACATGACGCAGAAATTTAGCTATTGGGACGATCTGAGCGTGCGCGAAAATCTCGCTTTTGTCGCAGAAATGTTCGCGCTCGATCAGCCAGAAAAACGCGTCGCGCAAGCTTTAGAAAACTTAGAACTTACGTCGCGCGCCAAACAATTGGCCGGAAGCCTGTCTGGCGGCTGGAAGCAACGGTTAGCCCTTGCTGCTTGTATTTTGCATGAACCGGAATTGTTGTTGCTTGACGAACCGACAGCTGGCGTTGACCCTAAAGCCCGCCGCGCTTTTTGGGATGAGATTCATAAGCTCGCCGCCAAGGGCCTGACGGTTTTAGTCAGCACGCATTACATGGATGAAGCCGAGCGTTGCCACGCCATCATCTATATCGCCTATGGTCGTCTTGTTGTCGAAGGCACGGCGCAAGAAGTGGTTGCCCACGCGGGGCTCACCACATGGACGGCGCGCGGCCCCGACCTTATCCGGTTGATGCAACAGCTTGAAACCAACCCAGCCGTCACAACCGTCGCGCCTTTTGGCGAGGCGCTGCATATCAGCGGCACGAACGCCGCCGAACTTGACTCCGCACTGGCGCCGTTTCGCGCACAAGGCGGGTGGCTGTGGCAGAAAACAGAACCCTCGCTTGAAGACGCCTTCATTCACTTTATGACGCAAAACAGAGAGAAAGGATCGTCATGACCCAACGTGAAGGCTTTTCCTTGCGCCGCACGGTCGCGATTTTAAAAAAAGAACTCGTCCAGCTTCGCCGCGATAAAGCGACGCTTGCCATGATGATTATGATTCCCGTCATGCAATTGTTGCTGTTCGGTTACGCTATCAACACCGACCCCAAGCACATGCCGACAGCCATTTTAACGCAAGATCATAGCCCGATTGCCCGCGCCTTTATCGCGGGGCTCAAGAACACGGACTATTTTTTGATCGATCATGAAACCGAGAGCGAACAAGACGCGCATAGGCTTTTGCAAGAAGGTCTTGTGCAATTTGTCGTCACCATACCACAAACGTTTTCACGCGATCTTGGCCGCCAGGAGAAGCCAACGATTCTTATCGAAGCCGATGCAACAGATCCAACAGCGTCTGCGGGCGCCTTAAGCGCCCTTTCGGGCATGGTCACCACGGTGATGGCGCACGAGCTGACCGGCCCTCTCGCCGGATTGAAACCTGAAGACGATCCCTTCACCGTGACCGTACACAAGCTTTACAACCCAGAAGGGTTTTCACGTTACAACATCGTCCCCGGCTTAATGGGCATCGTTCTAACCATGACTGGCGTGATGATGACGGCCCTGTCTTTAACGCGCGAACGCGAACGCGGCACGATGGAAAATCTGCTTTCCATGCCCGTGCGCCCCATCGAAGTTATGGCGGGTAAAATCGCGCCTTATGTTCTTATCGGCTATCTTCAATCTGCGATTATTCTTTTTGCCGCAAAATTTCTTTTTGCCGTTCCCATTCTTGGCAGCTTACCTTTGCTTTTCACCATTTTGGGTCTTTTTATCATTTGCAATTTAGCCTTGGGCTTTACCGTTTCGGCGGGCGCCCAAAACCAAATGCAAGCCATGCAGCTTTCCTTTTTGCCGTTTTTACCTTCGATTCTTCTTTCCGGCTTTATGTTCCCCTTTCGCGGCATGCCCGGCTGGGCGCAAACGATTGGCAATCTTTTACCTGCAACTTATTACATCCGCATCGTTCGCGGCATTTTGCTTAAAGGAACGGGCTTTATAGACCTCTGGCCCAACATTTGGCCGCTTGCGCTTTTTATGATTGTCATGACGGGCATCGCGATGAAGGTCTATCGCCGCACGTTGGATTAAGCGCCCGGTTTTTCGATGCGCTCAAGCTTGATAACGACACGGCGGTTTTGCGCTTGGTTGGCAGGTAAAGGGTTGTCCGCCTCATCGCGGTTGGGCACTTTGGGGAACGTATCGGCATAGCCCGCCGCACGAAGCCGCGAGGCGGCGAGCCCCTGCTCTAAAAAGAAATGCACAACCGCCGAAGCGCGCGCCGTTGAAAGCTCCCAGTTCGAAGGAAATTGCAGCGTGTTGATTGGCGTGTCGTCCGTGTGGCCTTCAACCGTGATTTGATAATCCTTATAGGCTTCGCCCGCGATTTTTTCCGCGACGCCGTGCAAAACCTCACGACCCTTCACGCTGAGCGTGGAGGATCCGCTATCGAAAAAGGTCGCGCTGTCCATTTCAACCGTGGTGAGGCGATCGCCCTTTTGTTCGAACGCGGCTTGGCCTTTTTGGCCTTGAGGCATTTCGATGAGTGCGGGCTGGCTTTGCGCTTCACTCTTAGGCGCTTCATCCTTAACCGCAGACGTCGCCTCTTGCGCCGCAGGAGGTACCGTCTCGAGAAGTGCAGATTGCCGCGTTTCAAAAGAGGACGGCTGCGTTTGATCGGGAGCAGGAACTTCTTGTGGTTTGGGCTCTTCGGGCTTGGCCGCTTGCACCGCTTCAACTTGCGCTAGCAGCATTTGCGCATGCGCTTCATGCTCACGTGCGCTTTTCGCCGCCGTGACAGACAAGGAAAGAAACAACGCGAAAAAGCAAAGCAGCAATGTAATCATATCGGCATACGTCATCAGCCAATCGTC